>ERZ1370068.2635-contig-1772_pt1 | contig 32753 bp, 36 predicted proteins | sample MGYA00561227_ERZ1370068 | MGnify/ENA primary metagenome ERZ1370068 (study PRJEB38410, sample SAMEA6850437) | metagenome | study: Metagenomic assessment of the ecological functions of the soil: analysis of the soil microbiota associated with the...
GCGCCATGGTAATGTGGATCCCCACCACCCCGAAGTGGACGCACACAGGCCGACGGTGTCAAGATCCTGATCGCCATTTCTCGGATCTGGTCGAAGAACGGTCAGTGAACTCGACCGGAGCATCCAACGATTGAGACCCATGATTAAACGCCGCTACGGGAGGTGAGCGGCAATTCTCGCGAGGGGCTTCAATGACAGAGGCCGATGGCCGAGAAATTACGAGCTGCTGCGCTGACGAAGATCATGTCCAGTATGCGTGGGGCGGTCGTGGCAGCCAGGAGAGGCCGCCTTAGCTGGGCATCGCCTGACCAAGCCTGAGCCGAGATCGAATAACATGATTTGCCCCGGTCACGCGTTGTCCGGCGCTTAGCTGCGAGATCCCCGCCGCCGGGCCTTCGCGTGAGCCTGTTGATGAAGACGCCGGGTGGGGCGAACCAACTTCTCTCGCCAGTTTGGCCAGGCTCTTCTCCAGCGCCTTGCTCTTATCAATATTGTCGAGCGACTCGATCGTGGACGTCGAGCGGCCCTCCCGATCCTGATCCCCGGGCTGATCGCGCCTCGCCCGCCTAATGTGAGGCCGAGGCGTGGCCACCGCCACGACGTCAAACCTGGCGGATCATCAAAGCCTTGGCCCGGCCCCGAGGAGGGCCGCCGACGGACCTTGGTGAATAAAGGCCCCGGAATTGGGCAGCAGCCGATCGCCGGGACCGTCTGGTTCGCTGAGGGGCGCTGGTTGGACGATGCGATGGTAGGTCTGGATCGTAGCCGAATCGCCGGGCCGCCGGAGGTTACTTCCCGGTTCTGCAGCTTCGCGGCGCCTTCGCCTTGGTTTCGGCATCTTCTTGGAATTTTGCCCGAGGTTGACCCCATGATTATCAATCGGGAATGAAACCAGACGAGATCTCGCTGGGTCCCAATTTTGATATGGACTGCAGGCGATGAGAATTAAGATAGTTGACGAGGCGCCTTCTCCCCGTGGCTGCAGATCGTCGCCCAGCTTCTAGTTGATGGTATCGCTTAGGTCCTGATCGGCCGTGGATTCGGAGAGTAACGTTCTGACAGGAGCCTGGTTGCTGGTCCCCGCGTCGTGGCTGAGGACCTCTTTCGAGGCCAAGTCGTGAAGAAGTGGCGACGAGATAGCGTATTTGCCATGGAGCACCGGTGACTGCAACCCGTGAGGCGTCCTTCGGCCGTGGAGATCCGGGGCCCGACCTGTAAAGCACGGGAAGAGGAACAGGTCGAAGAAGACGGTCTCGATTGACACGTTGGGACCCGACATGGAGCTGCCCGACGGAGCAGTCACCCGCCAGGAGCGTAATTATGATCACCAGTCCTGAACAGTTTCGATCTGAGTTTACTATTTATGGAAGCCAAATAGTGTGAGGAAGATCGCCAGCTTCTGATTGTGCTGGAGGCCCGAGAACCAAGTCAAATGTTTCAATTTAGCGAGTTTCTTATCCGACGTTCTGCAACGGATGCCGATCGCGCTTCAGTAAAGCCGCCAAATGGAGATTTATCGCGATGGCCCGGACGGCGCCGGGTCGTTCTTTGTTCAGCCGGTCTCACTTCAAAGCTGGCAAGAACTGGACCGGTCTGTTCAGGTCAATGACGCGCTGGTGTTGATGTGAGCCCGACGCGTCCCCCGCGGATCAGGTTCTGGCTTTCACTGGGCCCAGGATGTCCCAGGCTCAGCAACTTGTCTTTGTAGCTGTCGGTGCGCACAGGATAGTTGAGTCGAGCCCGACGATGACGCGCGATCAGTGGCTGCCACTCGGCCTTCCTGAGCGATCCATGAGTGAACGATATCGCCTCGAGCTGAGACTGTTCTGGAGTAGGCCAGCGGATCCAGCTTCACGTGCGAAGTCTCGAGCGTTCGGGCGCCGCCCTCCTGGGTCAGACGTGGTTGCTGACGTCGTCCGCCGCAGCCTTCCCACGATCAAGATTTGCCAGAGAGCCGCGATCGCCACGATAATTCGGGCCAATGAATTTTGCGTCCGCCATTGTGATTCCTTGATCGCTGATCCCCTGGGCAAGGGACTATACACCGTCCCAGCCTCACCGCTGGGGGATCCTCACAGGGTGGAATCTTTCCGTGGGTCCGGTCGCCGGTCTCTCGAGGTCCCGGCCTTCCTCGGCGAGCGCCAACGCCCCACGGGCATGACGGCCCCCGGAGAGCGAGGCACGAACGCCCGGGCACGGAGATAATGGTCACCATGGCTGACTGTCGAGGCGACAACAGCGCGCGTAGCTGGTCGACGAGATCGTCCCTCCTTCACCCCTGGACTTTGGCCGCGCCATATTTATCCCGGTGTTCCCTCTGGCCCCTGATCGTCACTGTGCTGGCTTGTCGATTGGCGGTAGACGACGGGTCGCGGTGAGATGACTGCTGGCCGATGGCGCCCGCCAGTGTGTCGCCTGGTTTTTGAGGCCTGGCGGTCAGCTGCGGTCAGCTGCCTGGAGCTGCTGCGTTGGCCTTCTTTGAACTTGATATGAGGGCACCGTGGTACTCTGGGGCTCACCAGTCGTCACCTACCTCGACTCGTGAACCAGCTTCAGTCGCGACTCGAAGCGTTTAGACGGTCAATCTTCAGGTCACCCGTCTGGCCTGTCGATACTATGATTGCCAGCGCACGGACGACTGGTGGCTCTGCAATTCGGTTTTGAAGGCTCGGGGCCTTTCGGTTTATGGCTGTGGCGTTGTGGCTTGCGCAGAGACAGAGCTGTCGGTGGCTTGGTGCTGCATCGCGATCTCGGAACAAGTGCACTACCAGTAACCCAGTCGAATGAGTGTTGCTCCTTTCAATTGCTTTCCCTTCTGCACAATTCGCAGCGATGGTCTCTGAGGTATCCGGCAACCTGGATTGCCGAGATCGGGCGCCCGATGTATTGGTCCCAGCGCCATCTTCCGCCTGAGCTGATATTAGGTGCGGGTTACGGAACGGTGGTAGTGGCGGGACATGATATGTTCTTATCGACCGTCCCAGTTACGCGCCGGGCTTCAGCCGTCTTCATGTTCTTGCCCGTGGCGGGCCTGATAGGGCCTTATCTGTGACAGCGTGATGGCGCGCACCGGCTCGGAATGATGCTCGTCGTGGACGATCCTCCAGGTTCAATTGAGTGATCCGCAGTAATTGACTGAGTCCGAGTGTGCTTGCCGTTGTTCGGCAGAGCGCGACGTGGCCTCGGCCAGTCGTGGAACACAGCCGTCGAGGGGATGCAGTCGTTCGCTCATCCGACGACCGTGTCCTCGTTCAATACTTCGGTAAGCCCAGAACCCGGGAAGTCGATCAGCCAGTAGTAGTTTTAAGAGCTCGTTCGGGCCGACTCTGATGCCCAGCCTGACTCGTGGCCTCGACCCGCCTGACGATGCGCCGACAGTACCTGAGTAGTTCTTCCCGTCCATCAGCTGTCAGGGTGAGAACAACGATCAACACCGCTGGGGATAGGCCGGCTGTATGATTCATGGCGACGTCGCGGAAGCGTCCACACGATGGTGACTATGGAAGGGCGAGCTTGCGAGGCCTGAGAGTGGCGGTGCTGTGGCTCAGCCATCCAGCAGCTTCTGAGGTCGATGCCGGGCGACCAGTCTCGGTCAGTGATATCATGTCCCCATGGACCATGATCGCTCGGCGCACGGTGCAGCCGGAAGTAATTTTTGCTGGTATGAGTAGACGCTGGATGGTGTTCTTTAACCCTCCAGCTTCAGTGATCAGCCCGGCACGAAGGTGCCATAGACGTCATCCGCCGTGGCGGATGATCCGTCGCTTTTATAGTTCGGCCCCGATCCTGATCGTGTCGGCAGCGGCGAAGTGAACGGGTGCCGGCTGGGGTTGATGAGATGGCGAACGCCTTTCGACTTTCGGGCCGAGGAGCTTCGATCCTGGCCATCCGCACTTAATGTTCTCTATTATGCACCCCGGGACGAACTGAGGTCGTAGTCCCCAGGCAAAGTATCTCGAGGCATGAGGAAGATCACAGACGCGATAATCGTCGCCGGGTTGAGGGGATCCACGTTTTTCTGGTGACTGAAGATAAAGCAAAGCACGCGGCGGCAGTTGCCTCGACTGCGTACAGCTTCAACGTGCTTTCGGCTGCGGGTGGGTCCCGCACATCGCCTGTTTTGCACACCCGTGTGACGACCTGGTCTAAGAAAAATTTTGCATGCGGTCCATAATCTGGATAGTAATATGAACCCACCCAGCTCCGGTGCAATGAACCCATAGTGCCAAACCTGAACTTCTTACCGTGCTCACGGTGTTTTATCGCCCGCAGGAAGGGGCGCCCGGCACGTTGTCGCTTTTTGTTGCGCTTCGCTGGCTGGCATAATTCGGACGCTTCCGGCGAAGCGCCATCAGCCGCTGGTGGTGTGGTTTCGATATGCGCTTGCTCGGTGACCGTGCAACTGTCTGAGCAGTGGAAGAATCGCCTCGGCGCGGCTTCAGACTCCAGTTCGGGTTACCGCGACTATGCTCAGATGAGGTGGACGCCTCCCGGTGCAGCTCTCTTGACGTGCGACCTTTGGCGAGGTTCCGATCTGAATGGACCAGCCGTACGCCGAGCCTCCCGCGCGTGTCAGCCCATTGTTTGTTCCTGCGGAGCTTCCAAAGCAAAGCAGGCCGGTGCGATGAGCGTATCCCCGGACCCATAAACAGCGCCAGCGCACCGCTGTTGGTTGCCGCTGAGAACCATCGCGTCACGACAGCATGAGTCGAATGGACTTCGTACCCCAGATCGTGGAGGAGCGCCGCTGATGGCGTAGTGATGGTACCGAGCGCGGCACCGGCTGTGGGTCTGACCGTGACTCATGCCAGACGACGCCGTCGTGGTCCGCGCTCCTGGAAACGGCCCCGAGCAGGATGGCGTCGCAGCATGGAATGTCATCGCACGCCGACGGCATCCGAGAACCAGCGTGGCGCCGTCAAAGTCGCACCATGCCCCACAGAAACAGGTTAACGCCCCGCGCCGAGATCGTCCCACGGTAAATCCCGGGCCGGGCTGAGATCCTGACGATGGCGATGCAGATGTTCAGGCCGACCTGAGCTCGCCAGAACCACACGGTATGATCACTTGATGCGCTCAAAGAATTCAAAGCGCCGTTTATGCAAGCCGGTAGCTGGCACACCATCCCGACGAGGCGCCGCTGGCGGTGACAGGAAGTCAGCGTGAAACACCCCGCCGACCTGGGCGACCAGTTAGCGAAGCCGGGACTTCAGCGCGCCGAGCGTAACGCCCATCCGATGAATGCGACGCCAGTGATGCCGGTCAGCCCGATCGCACAACCAGGCGCTGGTGATGGTGGTGGCAAACCCCGGTGGCAGTCATGATGTTGCTGAGATGCCGCCGGTGCCGGAGTGGAAGGGGGGCAGGATGGGGATCTCTGGTGGCGGTCAGTTCTGCGGATCTGCAGGAAGCGATGCCGCCGCGCCCGGTAGCTGAGCCACTTCGCGAGCGTCTGCTGGTTTGATGCGCCTTCGGTGACGCTAATGCCGACGCCCTCGACCGGACGCCCGGCAGCTCTTGGGGTCATCAAAGACTCCGCATTCCTCCCCGGGGATCACCTTCAATGATACCTGCGCGGCCTGACGACCGCCAGCGTCCCTCGTGGATCATTTTTCGCCGTCGGCGGTGGCGCCTGATCGGCCCTGCCGCTGGCGTCGGATGCGCCTGACGAAGACTCCGGGCACGGGCACCATGGCTCGGCCTCGACGGCCCGGAGACTGACGCCTTCCCGCCTGTCTCACCCGGAAAGCTCGCAGCCAGCGGCAAAGCAGCTTTCTGAGCCCGCCCTCCTGCTGGAGATCCCGCCCCGCCGCTGCCGTGCGCCGCCTCGTGTCCTTGGCGGCGGCGACCAGGATCGGGATGAAGCCCGGCGCAGCGCTGGCCTGACCAGCGCGATCACGATCGCCGTGGTTGACCGCGCCGGAAGGAGTAGGCCACGGGCGTAGGCGCCGGCAATGTTGAAATGAGCACCCCGCCCGACTGGCGGCTTTAATTTGCGCCGATGGCGTCGGTCGCGAGCCCATCGACAGCCGAGATGGAATCCGCCCTCCCGTACAGCCCAACGCGCATCCTGCGGTCGTAGCCGGCTAGCTTTGGGCACCTGGTGAACACCGTGAAGCCAGGCGCCGCGGGCAGGCACACGACCACCGCGCGCCTGCAGTGCTATCCTCAGCGACACCGTGACGAACCAGCCCGACGCCGTAGCCCACCGCGAATATAGCGACCGGTGGAAGGCGCGAACGCGCCTTCAGGGGCTGGTTGCTGACTGTGATCCGAGCTGGCCGATCACACCGCGGCCAGCAGGGTCGGTGTGCACCGACCCCGCGCCGAGCCTCGCTGAAGGTGAACCCGCCGACGGTACCCGATCCTGAGCGAGAGAAAGATCGCGATCTCCGGTACTGACGCAGCGTAGCGAAGTGGTTTCACTGGATCTGCGCCCACTCTGCTGCGTACCCGGCCTGAGCTTCCAGCGGCCTTGCTTCGCGGGCTGCTTCGATCGCACCGGCGGGAGCACCGGGGTTCCTTTGCACGGCCATCGGGCCTGACGACTTATCACGCCTCCCTATTTCTTGCTCCGAGCGCTTCAGCCAGCACCTCGCTGGGCTGATGAGTCCCAGTCTTCTCAAAGTTGTAAATGGATCTCCTTCACGCCTGCTTCCCATGAACGCATGATCTCCTCTGACCACCGGCCCCGGCAATTTTCATGATCGGGAAGCCCCGGCGGGTATGGACGCCGAATCTTCGCCGAGAATTTTTCAGCCTGCCCCCGGAAGTATACGCTCGTCGATCTCCTTGCCGTCTAGCTGACGCACCCAGATTGCCGCAAGCCGTAGGCTATGTAGTAGTGGCCCTTTCGCGTGCATGCCTTCCGGCTCAAAGCCGGTCGCCGCAACGCGCCGTGCAGCCGGAAGTCCGGCGTGGTCCTTCGGTGACGCCCTCACGATCAGGGGACTTTTACCTGGGGCCATGAAGCGGCCACCCCGGGATCCTGGCCGCTCCTCGGTGAGGCGTTGATCGATCCCTTGCGCCGCTGTCGAACAGTCTTGACGAAAAGCGAGTGCTCCGCGTGTTGTTGATGCTGATCTGACGAGCAATGCGCCGCCCTCGAGGTCTCGTTGATTCGGCGTCGCCCGCACATGATCCCCTTTGAATTGGTGCCGCCGTAGCTTTATGGCGCCGCAGAGGAGCGCGTGATCCGGTTTGATCGAGAACCTCGCGTTGTCGTGAGCGCTTCCCATCGTGCTTGTCATTGTTCAATTCGGCGCGCCTTCAGTCCGTAACCGACTGCACTTTGCCGATCATCTCGGCCGGTGGCGTTGCTAAATTTTAAACTGGTATGAGCGGCGCTCAAAGTTGATCTCCCCCGCCGGATCTCGATCGCCAGCCGGATTCGTCCCGGGCCGGACAGAGCCGTCAGCCTTCCAGTCGAGCCTCGCCAGCTGCGCTGCCGCCGATGCCGTGGCGAGAATCAGGCGGATGACCGATGCTGGCGAGGTCGATCGGCGTGCGTGAAGAACGCCTCTCAATGAGGCCCACGGTCGTGAAAGTCCCGGTCCGGCGACCACGATGATGACCGAGCCCCGGAGTGGAGCGATTGCAGATCAGACTGTGCACCGAGTTCGGTCTCGACGATCTTCGCCACGCGGCGAACCCTTGGTCCCGTGGATCGGGTAGGACTGCTCATGTGTCCACGGAGCTTTCGGATCCTGCGATCGAGTTCTTGCCGCGCTCCCGGCCTTGAACGCTCTCTCGTGGCGCTTCCGGTACTCCGGCCGTGCATCAGCTCTGCGTGATCGCCGTGCAGCCGCGCCCATCCTTCGCGCGTAGCGGCAAGCCGGAGTGAATCGGCGTGATAGCGGCGCGGGGCCGAGAACCACGCCTTTGGTCCGGAGAAGATGATGTCCGGCCTGATCGCGAGATACTCTCCCAGCATGCAGTCTGCAGCTTCCGCACGTTCGCGGACGTGGCCGCCGAAACAGTAGCCTAGTGTCGCGGCACCACCTCTGCCTGGCTGCATCGAGCTCTGCCGCGTGGCCTGAGCTGGAGTAAGCGCCTTCCTGATCTGGTTTGAGCCGCCACGGCGAGGCCCTCGCACGCCTCCGAGTACTGGGGTGAGCAAAGCGAAGGCGCCGACTGGTGGGCGTCGCTGGGCGCCCGCCAGCACTGAGTGCCGGTAGTGGTGCGACTTGTGGCAGTCGCGGTCGATCAGGACGATGTCGCCCGGCTGAGGAGCGCCTGCGTGGACGATCTTGTTCGACGTCGACGTGCCGTTGGTCACGAAGAAGCTGCGGTCGCCGCCGAGGGGCGCGGAGCCGCCTTGTCCTGCGCGACCTTGATGTTGCCGGTGCGGCTCGAGGAGGGCTGTCAGAGCCGCGCCGGTCGTCGCCGACGACTCGGCGAGGAACAGGTTGGCGCCGTAGAACTCGCCCATGTCGCGGATCCAGTTCGGACTTGAAGATCGACTTGCCGCGGGCGATCGGCAGCGCGTGAAACGTGCCGATCGGGCGCTGGGCGTAGTGCTTCAGATTGTCGAAGTACGGCGTCTCGTAGCGGTCTCTTGACGCCGTCGAGGATCGCGAGGTGGATCTCCATCGGCTCCTCGACCCCGTAGAAGATCCGCGCAGGATCGGCGCCGCCTCGGCGGAGCCGGCGAGACTGGCGACGTCGCGGTCGGTCGTGGAGATACGACGTCGAGCTCCGGCCGCCACCGTGCGGATCATCTGCGCCAGGAGAATCCCCGAGATCCCGGTCTCGTGCGGACTCGGCGACCTGCACCCGGCGGCTCGGGATCTCGCGCAGCGCGGGCATCGTGTACTGCGATGGTGGTAGCGAAAGCCGTCGCTGATCACGACCGCCTGGAGGTTCGCGTTGAAGACCACCGCCAGCACCGCGTCCTCGAAGCTGCCGACGACCACCGGCTCGTAGACGAAGTCGTCCTCGACCCGCCGCAGCCGGCGGAAGGTCTCCCGGATTCCGGCCGCATCGCCCGCTCGGCGGGCGAGACGAACAGGGATCTCGAAGTACGGACGGCGGCCCCGACCCCGGCCGATCGGAAGGGGCAGGACGTCCGGGCAGGCGGGCATCGCCCTCGTCCTCGGTCTTCCAGGGCTCCTGGTCGTCCCGGTAGCTGTTGGCAGAAGCGCGCCGCTGGATCTTTCTGCACGAGACGCGCGAAGCTCGGTCCAGCCGCTGCGCTTCAGGCGCTCGTGGACCTGCGCCATCAGACCGGGCCCGGGATAGCCCGCAGAGGTCTTCCAGCGGCTGGAGCTCGGCCAGGAGCGCCTTCGGGTCAGGACCGTGGCCGCCGCCGGGCGCGCGCCGCCCGCCGCGAGACGCCTTGGCGACGCGATTCAGCGTGCGCCAGCGGTCGACCCGCGCCTCCGAAGCCGCGAAGAACTCGTTCACGCCGATGATCCGATCGGTCGAGGTGTAGCCATCTGGGATTCCTCCTGGGCATGCCCGGGGCGAGCCGGCGGCGCCGCTTGGCTGCCTGGCGCTCCGCCCTGGGTTGTCCGGACTCTTTCTCATCTAATTCGGGTGACTCCACGTTCCGCGGCCCCATCGAGCCGGATCGACAGCAGGTCGCGCTCCCAGTTGAGGATGATGCGGACCTGCCAGCCGAGCTGGCTGGCATCCTGCTGGTCCAGGATCGCGCTGCGCACGCGGAGCCACATCATCCCCTGCAGGAAGGCCGGCGTCTTGAAGGCTGGTCGGTAGTCGACCGTGAGGTCGTACTCAGCCTGGTCGGGCGCGTCCGCTCGCGTGGAGGGGTTGATCGCATCCCACCCCCAGGCGAAGTTGAAGTAGGCGCTCAGCCCCGGCAGGACGAGCTTCGAGAAGTCGTAGGCCGCCCCGATCAGCACCGCCTTCTCGTTCGCGCGGTCGAAGTCCTGGTCGATCAGCGAGAGGTAGCCGGGAAGCTGCCCCAGGGCGACTGGATCGTGTTGCCCGACGCCCGTGATGGAGAACCCGTCGTCAGGGCCAGCTCCCGTGTAGAGCGCCTGGACCCGCGCGCCCCGTTCTGGGTGCTCCAGTTCTTCTTGTCCGCGTTGGCCACCAGCTGCGTCGCCCACGGCCCGCTGGTCGGTGAACTGGGCGCCGAGCCGCAGCTTCCAGTCCTCGCTGAGGGCATGACGATAGTCGCCCTCCAGCATAGAAGCGTGTTGAACGTGTTGACGCCGTACTGCTCGGTCGACGTCGATCCGCAGATCCTTCATCGGGGTCAGCCGCACTCCGCCCAGGATGACGCCGTCGTCGTCGCTGCCCGGCGCCCGGCCTGCTCGGACATGCTGATGAACTCGTCGGAGTTGCGCGGCTTGATCTTCCAGAGGTAGCCCGCCAGGTACTGGACCCAGTCGACCTTCCCGCCGACCGTGACGCCTTCGAAGGTGTTCGGCGTCATGCGGTTGTCCTGGGGGTTGATGTAGCGACTGGTCCACGAGCTGCGCGGTAGCCCTTCGCGAGGATGTAGTCCTGGTACCGGAGCGCGGCATACGCCTCACCGATGACGTAGTAGCCCTCCTGGCCCGGCCTTGAGGAGCAGGGTCCCGTCCTTGTCGTCCGGCGCGTACAAGGGCGCCGAGCCGTAGAAGGTCGCCCTGATCCCGAACACGTCGAGACAGCCAGCCGGACTTGTAGCTCGAGCCAGCCGCCGAACGCCAACGCCTCGTTCTCGGTCTCGTCGGGCTTCTCCCGGTTGAAGCAGTAGGTGCGGAAGTGAATCCTCAGGTCGGTGTCCCGCAGGAAGGGCGGCAGATCCTTCATCGCATCCTTCACGGAGAGCGAATAGCCGCTCGAGCGGAGGACCCGGCGTCGGCGGCGGCGGCGGCGGAGCGTCCTCGGCAACCGCCAGCCTCACCCACACCATCGCTCGCGACCAACAGCGCAAGCAGGAATGGAGCAGCCCGCCGGCCGGTCTTCGGACTCGTGCCGGCCATCATGGCACCATCATAATCTCCTCCAGTTCTCCCTGACGGAACCTCACGCGGACTCGGCGGCAGGGCAATCGTCATGCCGTCCAGGCAGCGCTCGAGCGAGGCGCGGGAGAGCGCCCGCCCAACGGAATCCTCCAGGAACTGAACGGGCCGATCACAGCGTGACCGCCGCTGCGACGGTCGATCGAGGCGCACCGGCGGCGGCCGATCACTCGGCCCGGCTCCGGTACCGGATGCGAACGCTCGGCATCAAACGCCCTCCTCGATAGACCAGCCGCGCCGCTACCGCGCTTGCAAGACGGATCGCGCGCGCGCTAGTCGGAGTGTTTTACCAACGCCACTTGCGGCAGAACTAGGGCAGCTCGGCCGCGCTAGAGGGGACTTCCCAGCGCCATGGAATCTGCCGACATCGTTGAGCCGACGAGCTGTGCCGGGCGGATGCCGTCTCCTGACACCAGACCCCATGATGAAGTCAGGCGCCACGGACGCCACCCTGGCTCGATCCAACAATGGGACCGTCCCCGAGGGCGCGGTCGACGGCGCGAGCCGCCGCCTCGCGAGAGCCCAGGCCGAAGGCGAGGGCCAGGAGCCAGGCAGACTGCCCCGAAGAGCAGGACGAAGGCCCACACCACGATCGCCTCCCCGAAACCGATCTGCTGGAGCGCCATGGCGAAGGCGAAGATCACCACGGCGTATTTCGCGAAGGCAGCGATCGTCTGGGGATTTCGGGTCCCGGTCCGCTCGAGCGGTCGCCCGACAAGCCCTTGCACGAGGTTCCCGGCCCAGAGTCCGACGCCGACGATGACCGTCGCGATCACGACGTTGATCATGAAGGCCACCAGTTTGTCCCCGAACCCGGCCAGCCGGTGAAGCCCGATCACCTCGAAGGTCTCGACGACGGCAAAGACCAGGACGAGCGTCCTGACTACCAGCCCGGCAAAATCGGAGGGCGTCCGCGCCCCCGGCGACTGGACGCCACCAGGCCAAGCCGTGCCGGGAGCTGATCGAACCCGACGCCGCGCAGCAGCTGGGTCACGAGGTCGCCCACCAGGCGGCTGACGACCCAGGCGAGGATGAGGAGCAAGGCCCCCGAGTCCTTTCGGCACCCAGGCGAGGAGCGTATCGAGGGCGTTGATGGCGGGACGCGAGATCGCCTCGATCTTCAGCGTCGAGGCCCGCGATGATGAAGGGATCCAGATCACGAAAGTAGACGATCGTCCCCGCGAGGGGCTGACAGGCGCGACCCACCGGTGGCCGGCGCGAGACCGGCGCGCTCCGCCGCCCGGTCGAGGCCAGCCCCGGCCAGAAGATTGCGGACCACCTGTCGAAGGATCCGCGCCACCACCGCAGCCCAGCCCGATGCTGACGACCGCCGCGGCCACATTGGGAAGGTAGGAGAAAGGATGCGCAGCATCTCGGCGAGCGGGGCCACGAGGGCGCTCTGGCCCAGCGCGCCGAGGAAGGGGGAATCGCCAAGAAGAGCACGATGTAGAAGGTCAGGGTCCCCATCGTCTGCGTGAAGTCCGCGCGGATCCGCTCCCTCGGGCACGAAGAAGTGGCCGAAGCGCCGCTCGACGTCGAGTCCGAGTGAGCGCTTTTCACGACCAGCCACCGGAGCAATCCGGCGAGGATCCAGGCCACGACGAAGATGAGGCTGGCGTGAAGCAAGTGCTCGGCGCGACTCTGGCGATCGCGTCCGCGATCCCTCTGAGGGGCTCGGCCACCAGCGTGAGCCCCACCTCATTGAAGAAGCCGATCAACACGAAGAGCATGATGATCCAGAAGGTGATCCGCGCCGCCGACCGACCGCACCGATTCGGGCGCGCCGGGCTTCGTGAGCCCGATGGCCTCGGCCGTCCGGCGCGTCAAGACAGGTGCGGCCAGGACTCCGGCTCACGATCCCCGCCGCAATCTTGGCGATCACATAACCAGCCAGAAGGATGCCGAGGCCGATGAGGAGAGACGGAAGGGCGGTGGCGATTCGCTGCACGGTTGGCGCGAGCATCTCCCTGAGTTTCATGTGGCATCTCCCATGGATGTGGCAGATGGTCAACATCGTGCCTCTCCCGTCTCTCCGCGCCCCTCGCAGCGGCGCTGTACTGCGATCGGGAACGTCAGGAGAGCGCCTCTTCTGGGCACCATCCTACTTCGCCCGGGCCGCGCCAACCGGTGGCAGGCTGGCGACGAGCAGTCACCGTGCGTACGCCGACTCGTTCCTCCGCCATGCCCCGAGTGGGTTGGCCGGCGTGGCCACCGGGCGGCCGACTCGGCCTGCCGGTGGCCTCCACAGCGTCGTGAACGCGCGTCTGACTGGTACGCCTTGAGATCAGGTCGATCTCGCTGGGGCCCCACGCGATCGTGCCCGTTTCGAAGACCGCCTTTCCGTCCACGGCGCGCGTAGGTGGGCGGCGCCTTCGAGACGTCGAACTGCGTGATCCCGTAGGCCGAGAGGATCTGGTTCCAGCTCCTGGGGCGTGTACGTTCGTGGCGCGGTCTCCCAGACGACCTTATCCTCGACCTTGCGGGCGTACGTCGGCGGGGCCTTGCTGGCGTCCACGAGCGTGAGCCCGTACGCGGACAGGACCTGGTCGAAATACGGAGGCGGAATGGCTGTCGGAGCCGTCATCTCCCACCAGCCCGTTGGGGCCTTGGACTTGTCCCCTGACCTCGAGCGCTCCGGCGCTCGACGCAGCAAGCGGGACCAGCGAGCACGAAGCGTGACTGCCAGGACTCCCATGCGTTTCATCGGAACCTCCCCTTCGGTCCGTCAGACTCGGTCGTGACCGCCGCCTCCGAAGGACCCGCGGCGGTATGGGTCCGCTCCCACGGAGCGCTGGGAAGCTGGGCGTCGGCATGGCACGCCGCGCCGCCGTCGTTGCTCAAACGACACCTCGAAGTCGATGCCGCGAGCAAGATGTCTCGCCGGTGAGCACGCTCCCGGCGTGCTTCCGTCCATAGCCGCGACGACTACCGCCGGTGCAGACGATGTGGTGGCGCTGACCGAATCCATGACGCTCTAGCGTGGTCTGAGGTCGCAGCAAACTGTCGCTATCATTTGAGTCTGGCGGGCGTCTATAGGACTTTGGTCCTATTGGGGCCCCACTGGCGAGGCGGTATCATCGCGAAATAAAGGCGTTACCCTCGGCCGCCGCGCCAGCGTCGCCGGAGCGATGCGGACGCCGTCTTCAATCTCGCTTGGGTCGAGACGGGGTGCCATTTCTTCTCCGCCGGATCATGACCGAGGCTACTGGGGAAGTCGAGGGAAGTCGGAAATTTCTCCAAAAGAGATCCACCGCCCTCGTCGCGTGGCAATCGAGTCTCCGCCCTACCGGTTGGACCTGCGTGCGGGACGCCTATGGCATGGTGACCGCCCGGCGGAAATGCAGCCCAAGGCCGTGGCTCTGCTTTGCTTCCAGCCCGAACACGTCACCGCCACCTGGCGCCAGCTCTGGCTGGCAGATGAGGGACAATCGTCCGCGTGATCGGGTTCCATTCATCCGTCAGCCGGGAGGAAACCCCTGGGCTGGATGTGAGGATCGCATGGCGTCGTCGTCGTTGGGCCCTGCCCCGAAGGCGATCCCGCCTGCGGCCGGTCAGCTGCGCATTGGCTCGGCCGCTCTCGCGCGGCTCGCAGAGAGCAGCGACACCTGGCAGCCCAGGGCGAGCATCACGGCCCCATGTCGCTCAGGCCGCGATGGCCCCGACCACTCGCGCGGGGGTTAGACTGTCGAGTGCTCGTCCGGGGACACAGCACATCACCCGGCCTGAGAGCACGCGGGTGACGCATCTCGCGGACATCGTCAGCTTCGGGGAAGCGTTCCTCACGAGCGGCTAGATTGTTCCTGCAAGCGGAGGTCGCCATGGTTACCCTCTCCCCCGGACGGGGACTGCTTCTCTTCCTGGGCGTGATCACCCTGTATGGCCGCGAAGGGCTCCTGGTCACCGACACGCAGAGCCTGCTCGCCCCCGCGTTCACGCGGTCAGAGATCCTCGGCCTCGGTCGCGGGGTTTGGAACGACCTTTGCCGCCTTGCCGGACCTGATCTCGATGGTGAGGCGGCGGTCGAGCGCGGGCATGAACCCGAAGATGGCAGCCATCATGGGTGCCTTCCAGATTCTGTGGATCTGGTACGGACTGCTCATCGGTTCGAGACCCGTGGTGCTCTGGAACCTGATTGCCGTGGTGACGAACTCGATTCGTCGTGGGCGCGTATCGTCACTACTCGCGCCGCGAACGCTGAGACGATCGGCGACGACGGCGGGCTGATCGCCCGCGCGGCTCGCATCTGGGCGCCGTCGCCCAGCGGAGCCCCTTGGGTCAGCGGTGCTCCGCGGCGCCGGCCAGGGTCCGGGACTCCGCGCGCCTTGGTCGACGAGGCGGCGGATGACGCTGCGCGCCCTCGTCTCGCCGAGCCATTCGCCGAGTCGCCGGCGGGCACGCGTCGTCCTCGACCGCGCGCGGACCGCCTCCCGCGCCGCCTCGCCATGCGCGCCAGGCCCCATCGCCGCCGTCACGTCGGCGTCGGAGACGAAGGCGAGGTCGCGGAAGCGGAGCTCGACGAAGCGGCGTCTCGTGAGATCCTCATCGACCAGCCGCCGCGCCCAGGCCGGGCCATCGACGTCGGCCCGCCGGAGCCACGCACTCGAGGATGGCTTGCCACCCGCCCGGCCGGCGGCGGCCGCCCACGCCTCAGCCCGCTCGTCGGCGGTCGTCTCGAGGCCGAGCCGCGTCGCCTCCCGGACGAGGAGCCGTCCATCCACGTAGCGCTCCACTTCCGTCGCCTCGATGGCGCGCGGCGCCGGATTCAGCTCGAAGAGCACCGAGCGCTCGCGCGATCGCGATGTCGCTCGCCGTCACGGGGGCTCCATCGATCGCGGCCACGACCCTGTCGACGAAGCGGACGTCGGCGTGGCTCACCAGGAGCAGCGCCAAGGGCACCGAAGACAGCGAAGAGACCTAGCGCGGTTCCCACGAGCCTCTGCGAAGCTCGGAGTCCGCCCGGCACGCCTCGCGCAGGAGTCGCGGAGGGACTGTGCGCCGTCGCCGTCCGTTGTCTCCACATCAGAAGGGAACCCCACCGTCAGATAGAGCTGGAGCCGATCCTCGCCCGGGATCGGCTGGAGGGCATAGCCGCGTCGAACCGGATGGGCCCGACCGGCGCTGCGACGCGCAGCCCGCCCCGACCCCGACCCGAATGCCGAGAAGCTCGGGTCGCCGATTTCCGGCGTCACCGTGCCGGCATCGACGAACACCGCCCCGCCGAGCCAGCGCCAGAGCGGAAAGCGCCACTCCACGCTCAGGACTGCCAGTGCCTCGCCGCCAACCGGGTTCCCGGCCGCATCCCGCGGCCCCAGCTGGTTCTCGGGAAACCCGCGAACGCTCGTGCTGCCACCCGTGAAGAAGCGGCTCTCGATGGGCAGGCTCTGCGTTCCGCCGAACGGACCGGCCAGCCCCAGCCGTCCCGAGACCGCGAATACGGTGGGCGGCAGCCACGAGAAGAACCAGCTCGTCGAGAGCTCGGCCTTCGAGAACTGCACGTTCCCGCCGAGGGCACGGAGCGCCGTTTCCAGGGACAGCTGGTGGAGGCTGCCCCGGTGGGGTTGAAGCGGTCGTCGCGGAAGTCCCACCTGACCACCGGCGTCAGGCTCCCGATCCGATCGGTACCCGGCTCGACGCCCTGAGCTTGGAGATCCGGGCTCACGTCGGAGACTCGCGCCGCCTCCAATCGAGTAGCGGAGCTGGGATCGAAAGATCTGTGGCCCGCGGGGATTCGGGAGGTCGTCGCCGATCCAGGCCAGGAATCCGACGCGCTCGAGGTCGTAGCCCAGGTTCTCGGTGCGCTCGCCATAGAGCTCGATCTGACCCTGCCAGGGTGTCCCGGGAATCCAGGGCTCCCGGTAGATGAGGTCGACGTGGTCGAGGCGTCGGATCGCCTCGCCGCCGATGGCCTCCTTGATCGCGGATGCCGGGCGCTCCGGCGCGGTCCCGAAGAGGTTGTCGTGCGACAGCTCGAGATACCCCCTGACGCCGACGGCGGTATCGTAGCCGACGCCCAGCTCTGGAACCGCCATGGCTTCTGCTCGGTGACAAGGACCTCGACGTCGGCGAACGGCGCGGGCGGAGGGCGCGGCGGGCCTACGTCGGCCGTCGCGAACGCCGGCGGGCGTTCGAGGCGTCGCTGAGCCGCGGCGAGCCGTTCCGAGTCGAAGACGTCGCCGGGCCCGAACTCGCAGCTGGCGGCGCACCGCTTTCCTCCTTCGTCACCGCGAGACCGCGCAGAAGGATCCGCCCGATTCGCGTCTGGGGGCCCTCGGCAATGCGATAGATCACCGAGACCTCGAGCTCGCGGCGAGTGACGTCGGCGTCAACCGTCGCGCCGTGATAGCCCCGGCGGGCGTAGAGCCGCTCGATCCCGCGCCGCCCTTCCTCGATCCGGGCGGGATTCCACGGATCCCCGGCACGATCGGAATCTGCGGCGAGGAGCTCGTCGGTCGAGAACAGGGTCTGCCCTTCCCGCGTCGACGCGCGCGACCCTCACCTGGGGCCCTCCACGACCGGGATCTCGATGTACGCGCGGCGTCCGGTCGTCCTCGAAGCGGACCCGGGCGGGTTCGACGGTTGCGTCGGCGAATCCCTGGGCCCGGGCGAAGGCCTGGGCGCCGCCACGTCCCGGTCGAGGATGTCCTGGCGGAACACCCCTTCTCCAGGACGCCCGCAGGGCGCGTCGCGATCACCGCCCGCAGCCGCTCGGCCGTGAGGGCAACGTTCCCGACGAACGTCACCGATGCGACACGCACCCTCCGGCCCCTCGGTCACCACGAAGCCGATCACCGGCGGGTCGACGGCGCCGTCGAGGGTGCCTGTGACGCGGGCGAAGGCGTATCCTCCGCTCGCGGTAAAGGGCCTCGAGCTGCCGCGCGCTTGCTCTCGACCTCGAACTCGTCCACCGCGCCGCTGTCGAGCACGGTCAGACGGTCCCGGAGCACCGACTCCGCCAGGGCGCGCCGTCCGGCGAAGGTCACCGCGTATCGCCGGCCTGCATCGACGTCGATGATCGAGGTCGATCCGCGGCGCGCCGGCGACCCGGCTGGGCGGGCGGGCGGTGACGTGAGCCTCGAAGAATCCCTCGCGCCGCAGCCGCTCCTCCGAGCGCGCGCACACGGTCGCGCACCGCCGTCTCCCGGTATCGGTCGCCGGGGCTGAGGCCGAGGTGCCTCGGTCACGGTCTTCTCGGGCAGCCCGAGCGACCCTTCGAGACGGACCTGCTCGAGCCGGACGGGGATCCCGGCGGAAAGGAGGACGGTGACGTCCTTCCCCGTCTCTCCGGGGACGGGCACGGCCTCGACCTCGACCCGAGCGTCGAGGCTAGCCCTCGCGACGGTAGAGCACGAGGAGGTCCTCACGGGCGCGGGCGAGCCGCTCCGGGGACGCCTCCTCGCCGAGCGCCAGCGATGCCGCCGTGACGAGCTGTGCCGAGGTCGAGCCCCGCGTCTCCTGCCAGACGATCCGGCGCACGAGCGGCCGCGGCGTCAGGTGGTAGCGCAGGCGGGTGCCCTCCGGCGCATCGATCTCCTCGACGAGGATGTCCGCGAAGAGTCCGAGCGCCCACAGCCGCTCGAGGCTCTCTCGCACGGCTGCCGCGAGCGCGGGCGGCCGACCATCTCGCCGATCGCGCTCCGGACGAGCGACTCGGGGACTCCAGGCGGCGTGATGAGGTCGACCGCCGTGACGACCCGCGCGCACATCGTCCTGAGACCCGAGCCGCGTCCGGCTCCGGCCGAGGCCGCGAGCCAGAGAGATCGCCGCGAGGGCGACGGTCGCACCTCCGCGCGCCCTCATCGGAATCGGAGCCGCAGGACCACTCCGGCGGCGTAGCCGCCGCTCATCCCTCTGCTCGCCGACCAGACTCAGCGGGCCAAGGAGCTGGTATTCGCACCCGAACCCGCTGCTGCGCCGCTCTCCGTCCCGCGACGCCGCGCCGGAGTCGTCCGCTCGGGCGTCGTCCGGGTTCCGACCTGCAGCCGCTGGCTCGCCGCCATCGCCGCCACCCAGTCCCGGCAGGCCTTCGAGTCCCAGGAGGTCGCGGACGATGGTCCGGCCCGCCTCTTCGGCGAGGACGCCGGCGGGCGACCGCTCGAGCTCGGCGCGCGTGGCGCCGAAGGCAACGAGGGCCAGGAGATCCTCCTGCGGGAGCGGAGGGCTCGAAGAGAGGCGGACGTCCAGCTGGTCGGCGCGTCCGCTGACCCGGGCGGTGACGTCGTAGTCGCGGATGCGCGCCGTGGCAGTTGCATCGAGGAAGGGATCCATCGCGCCGGGGATCGACGAACCGGGCCGTTGCCGTGAGGATCGTGAAGCGGCGATCCCGGAACGTCACCCGGCCCTCCCGGGTCTCGAGCGCCCCGAGCACGGCCGGCGCCGCCGTGGAGCCCTCGACGGAGAGGGTGCCGCCGACCCGCAGGAGGCGGTGCGGTTTCGCACCACGAGGTTGTCGTCGAGCTTGACGGCGATCCGCAACGGGAGCGCGGCCCGCGCCGGACGGCGGCCCGGCCGTCGGCCCGTGCGGTCTCGCCGGCGGCGGGAGCGAGCTCGCCCGTGTAGATCCCCGGACGAGGCGCAGCTCACCTTGGAGCAGCCGCGCGCGGCGCGGCCCGCCAGCTCAAATCGCCGTCCCAGAGGGTCGAGAGGCCGTCGAGCGGCGTCGCGGCGACGCTGAGCCTTGAGCGACGCGGTAGGCTCCGAGCCCCCTGCCCGCCAGCGCCGCCTCCCCGCTCGCGGTCACGGTCCCTCCGCCGAGGACGCCCTGGCCTCGACCAGACGCAGGCCGGCAGGCGACGCGGTGAGCCGTGCGTGGATCTCGCGTGACGGGCTCCGCGTAGCCGCGGACCGTGACGCTCGCGCCGTCGAGGGCTGCGGCGCCGCTGATCTCGGGCGCCGAGGTCGTGCCGTGCGCCGTCACCGTCACGTCCAGGATCCCGCTGGCCGCTTCCACCTCGGGCCGGAGCGACGCGAGCACGCCCAGCGGGATCTGGCCCTGAGCTCGCGCATCGAGGCGCGCCTCGCGTGCGAAGCGTCCCGCGGCCCGAGATCGTCCCCGCAGTCCCTCGAGCGAGCAGGCGCTCGACCCGCAGCGCGCTCGCGTCGAAGCTCGCGACGACCGGCTCCTGGCTCGTGAGAGTCTCGCCTGCGACCACGAGACGCGAGCGGGTCGAGGACGAAGCGTCCCTCGCAGCGCCCTCGGGTGGTCCAGCGGCACCTCGGCCAGGAGCTCGCGCCGACACCGACCCGTCGACCGTCGCTCGCTCCCCCAGGCCGAGCCGCCGCCCCAGCTCTCCGAGGGGCAGGTCGTCGACCGCGGCGCGGACCCTCATCGTGGCGCCCGCCTCGGCACGCCCGTCGGCAACCGCGCTGAGCCGGCGCTCGGGAAAGCCGAGCTCGGCGCGGACCGCGCGCCCCCGGAGCTCGGCCGTCAGGGTCCCGGCTCCGAGCGCCTCACCTGCAGCGCGGACCCCGTCGAACCGGAGCGCCAGCGAGGCGGTGACGTCCTCGAGAGTCCGGAGCACGGCGTCGAGGCGTCCCGACGCCGAGCCGGCAAGGCCGAGGGCCGGAGGGCCACGCGGAGTCCGCCAGCTCGGCCGGTCCGGAGCCGGGCCTCCAGACGACCGCCCCGCTCCACAGCCACGACCCTGTCCCCGGCACGGCCACGCCGTGAATGCGGCTGGACACGGCGGTCGCCTCGAGCCGCTCGGGGTCCACCAGGAAGGCGGCGTGGAGCGCCTCGATCGGCCAGCCGCCTACCGTCAGAACCGGGGCCGTCAGCGTTCCCCGTCCGCGCCACCCCTCGGTCCCCCGGGACGCGTCGCCCTCGAGCGCGAGTGGATCGTTCCCGAGGACAGCGCGGGCATCGGCAATGCGGATGGTCGAGGGCGTGAGCCGGAACGGCACCGTGATCGCCCGTGAGGGTGGCCGCCGCGCTCGTGAGGGCGGTTGCCTCGAGCCGCCCGGTGGCGACCGGCTCCCGCCACGATCCGCTCAGGTCGGCGGAGACGATCGCCTGGCCGGCGACGTGATCCCGACCCAGAGCACCGCGCCACCTCGGCCACGTCGGCGCGTGAGCCGGCTGCGGAGGGCGATCGGCCCTTCGAACGGCACGCGGCCGTCCAGGGACAGCGTTCCCACCGGCCAGCGGCCACGGATCGACAGGGCCTCCAGCCCGGTCCCGGTGAGCCGCGCCTCCCCGCGCCTCGCCCGGCGCGGCCCGGTCGAACGGCGGCGGCAGCCGCGCCTGCTCCAGCCCGATCCGCGATGCGGGCGTCGCTCCCGCCGGCCTCCATGACGGCGGACGCCGTGATCGTCCCCGGCGGGCCCTCGGCCCGGAACTGGTCCACCGTGAGCCGCCCGCGGTCCCACCGGATGACTGCCGGCGAGGCGAGTCGTCCAGCGCCCACCCGCCACTGACGAGCTCGTCCGGCGTGATCGACGCTCTTCATCCGCAACTCTCCCGGCCGCCACAGGGGAACCTCGGCCTCCGCGCGTGCCGAGACGCGCCCGAGCACTCGCCCGCGCGCTGCGGGCGCGAGCCGCGCCACGATGGGATCCAGGTTGGTCCGCTCGAGTCGGGCCTGCGCGGTGACGGTCCGGCCCTCCTCGAGACGGCCGTGACCCGTGGCCGAGAGCCCCATCGCTGGGAACTCGAGCGCCGCCGTCAGGTCGCGGTCCGTCACGCTGACGTCGAGGCGAGGCCCGACCCGAAGGGGACGCCGCCGAGCGAGACGTCGCGAGAGGCCGATCGCCGCGGTGGCGGACACCGCCCGCTGCTGTGTGCTGGCTCGGAAGTGGGCCTCACCGGACCCCTCCGGCGAGAGGGCAGCGGGAAGCTCGCGCAGCCTGTCGAGCGCGACCGGACCGAGGTTCCCTCCGCCCGATCCGTTGCCCCCCAGTCCCGAGGTCCCGCGCAGCGTCAGCGGGCTCCCCTGGACGCGGCTGGTGAGGCGCTGGACCTCGACCCGCTCGGCGTCGAGCCGACGGCGGCCGCCTGGAGGCCCTCGATCGGCGCCTCGGGAAGTGGCGACGCGCGGCGCCTCGAGCGTTCCCGTCCACCGCGAGAAGCCTTCGCTGCTCGCCAGGCGGTAGCGCAACTCCACGCGGTCGACCGTCCGCGTGGTGAGGGTGAGCGGGCCCACGTCAGCCTGCCCGGCGACGACCGGCCGATCCCACGTCCCCGTCGCTTCCGCGGTCACGCGCGCCGGGCCCGCAACGCCCGTCGTCCCCAGGGCCTGCGTGAACGGCCCGAGGTCGGCGTCGAGGTTCGCGCTGGAGCCCCAGGCGGCTCCCGGCTCCACGCGGCCCGTCACGTCGAGCCGCGCAGCGGCCCACCGCGCGGTCACCGGCCCGAGCTCGATCCCGCTCCCGTCGAGCCGGCCGTCGGCCTGGACGCTTCGCAGGGCCGAGGGACGCGAGGACCCCGGAGCCGGAGCCCGTCCAGCGCGAGGTGGGCCTGGTCGCGCGCCGGCTCCCGGTCGGGGCTCAGGGTGAAGGCGCCCCGGACGGGCCCGCTCGGAAGGTCTCCGCGAATGTCCCGAAGGTGCAAGGTCCCGTCTCCGAAGCTGCCCTCGAGGTGGACACTCGCGCGTACGAAACGATCCCGCGGCAAGCTCGGGCACGGTGATGCGACCCTCGACCCGCGGGGCGGCGACCGGTCCCTCGAGCGTTGCGTCGAACCTGGCGATGCCGGTCAGCGGCCAGGTCAGCCCGGCGCGGCTGGCGATCGGGACCAGGCTGGCCTCCCCGCGAACCGTCCCGAGCACTGCGAGCCCTGCCGGGTCGTGCGCGCAGCTGGCCGGACAGCTCGGCCTCGTGGCCCTCCCACCGGAACCGCACGCTCTGAACGGCCACCTCCCCGCGCGGATCGTGCCGTCGGCGCGGACCCGCTCGACGTGCTCGCGCAGCCGCGGGCGACTCGGCAGCGGAGGCTCTCGGCCGCCGCGGAAATGGTGAGCGCGATCCGGCTGCGGCCGACCGTCGACGTCGAGCCCACGGACCTCGACCGTCCACGGCGCATCCGGATCCCGGTAGAACGATGCGGCCTTGCCGGATCCGCACCACGGCGAGCCGCGCCGTCACCGGGCCGATGGCGACGGTGTCGGGGGGACGGGATCGGGATCGCCAGTCCGCCGCCCCCGCGGCCGTGGCGGTCACCTCGATCCCCGTCAGGGTCACGCCGATCACGAGCCGCCGATGCCAGAGGCTCTCGAGCCGGACGCTGACGTCGCCGTGGTCGAGCCTGAGGAGGGTGCCCTGCTCCCAGGACGCGCCGCTCGCGACCGCGACCCCGGAGACTCGAAGCGCGACCGGCCAGGGACGGAAGGTCACGGCGTCGACGCGGGCCGGGCGCCCCAGCGCCGTCGACCAGCGCGCCCTCGAGCTCGGCGCGGATCAGCTCGGGCCCGCGAAGCCGGAAGAGGACCCACGCCGTCGCCACGCAGGCTCCGAACAGCAGGGCGAGCCCCGCGAGCCCGACGAGACTCCAGCGGACGGAGACGACGCCTCGGAAGGCGCTGCCGAGGTCGGCGCAGTTCGTTCACCAGTGAGCGATGCTCCGCCATGTACCAGACCAAGTTACAAGGAATCAAGAGAGCGGCGCCGCGTCAGCCTGCGAAACGAGCGTAGGGGCCCGGCACTCGGGTCCGCTAGGATGCGAACCTGATCTCAGCGCCCACCGTCCAGCCTAGAGGCTGCCCGTCCAGAACTGGCCGCGCCGACACATCAATCGCCCGCCGGCCCGGTGAAGTGGTTGGACCGCAGAGAGGTCCGCGATGTCCGCCGAAGAGGTCCGAGCAGCCAGCACGTCCAGGTCGGGGCTACCGCAGCCGACGCTGTCGCAAGGTGGAATGCGCGCAAACCCGGGAGACCGCGGCCGGACGCCCCCGCGTAGCAACTGACCGTGAGTGCCCTCGAGGACCCGGAGCGCCCATCGCGATGGCCATACAGTGGCAACGAGGCGGGAGTGGGCAGCATCTCGCCTAGCTCGGTTGCCCGAAGCCATGCTCGCCGTCGCCAACACCCGCGGTCCGCACGGCGCCGAGCAAGCATCTCGGTCGAGAGACTGCGGCAATTTCCCATCGCGGCGAGACTGGCGGCGCTGACGCACGTTCAGCCGCGTGACGACGTCCGGCCTAGCGGCCCCGCATTTGTCCGTAGGTCCCGAGAAGCTCGCGCGCAAGCGGGCATCGTCGGAGCCTGCGCAACCCACCGCCGGCGGCGTTTCAGGACAAGAACCGCACGTGGCCCGTCTTCAACTCGTAGATCGCCCCCACGAGCTTCAGGACCCCTTCCGCCATCCGGGCGCGACCTTCGGGCGGTGCTCAGCAGCTGATGCATCGACCAGCGCAGATTGGCTTCTACCGCGGCTCCGAGCTAACCTGGCGGTGTCAGTCCGGCATCGATATCCCGCAATCCCGGCAGAATCTTTTCCAGGAGCAGCGCGATGCCGGGCCCGCTCCTGCGCGTTCTGCCGCTTCACCGCGAGCGCAAAGCCTGCACCGCACCCAACCCCCGTGACCCGCATGACGAACAGCGGTGTGCGCAAATGCACAGCGGCGAACTGAGCGTACCCATGACCTCGGATGAAATCACGTTGCCCGGCGATGCGCACGATGAACAGCCTCTCCAAACCCTGCGTCGAAGACCAGCTCCGGCGGCACGCGCGAGTCGCTGCAGCCGATGATCGTCGCGTAAGGGCGTTGACCCTTCGCGAGTTTGGCGAGGATCTCCTTCTGCACGGTCGGGAATCGCGCCTGCCCGCGAACGCAGCGCCGGTTGCCGGCGACGAGGCGGGCAAGCGCTTCCTCTGGCCGTAAAGATGCGTTCGGCTCTGCCGCCTGCGCTCATCCCCGCCAGCCTTGGTTGAGGGGAAAGTCGACAAGAAGCTGTCCTCGAGATTCCCGCAGGGACTGACCGACAACACCTTCGAGCCCGGGGCCGGGAGCAGGCGCGCACCGCTGTCAGGAGCCATGGCGGCGGCACCGGGCCCTCCGGGATGTGCCCCGACAGGCCAGACATGGTTCACCCGACCGGCTGCGAATCAGACTCTGCCTGGCCCGCGTACACCCAGCCCATGAAGATCTGGTAGCCCAGCGCCAGCAGGACGGCGCCGAGAACAGTCCGACCATGCCCTGGCCGCCATGCCGCCCAATGCGCCGAGCAGGATGACCGGCATCGGCGCATCGACGCCACGGCCCATCATCAGCGGCTTCAGGACGTTGTCCAGACAGGCCTGCGGCGAGCAGCAGCGCCGAATAGACGATCGCCGACCCAGTGCCGTAGTCGCCGCTCATCCAGATGTAGACAATCACCGGCAAGAGGACGAGCACGGCGGGCAGCTGGGCAATGCCCAGCACCAGGACGATGATCGCGAGCAGGCCTGCCAGCGGGATTCCGGCCACGAGCAGTATCACGCCGACCGCGAGGGCCTGGATCAGGGCCACGCCGATGACACCCTGCGCGACCGCACGAATGGTCGCCGCGGACAGCGCAACGAACCCGGGGGCGCGCTCCCGGCTGATGATCCGCGCGAAAGATCGCCTCGCTGCTGCGTGCGCCAGCCTCGCCAAATGCCATGATGACGCCGGCAATCACGAACGCCGCCAGGAGCTGGAGCATGCCGCCGCCAATGCCGGCCACCGCGCCCAGCACCCAGATCGCGAGCTTCACCGACCTTCGGCTGCATGCTCTTCACGAGTGCCGGAAGGTCGGAGTGTGCCTTCGACCAGAACGCATGGATGTCCGGGCCGACGATGGGCCATCTTTCCACACCCGGGCGTGGAGCCGGAATCTGCACGGTGTTGGCCTGGACGCCTTGCACGAATTCCTGCGCCGCGTCGCCCAGCGAACCCACCAGCAGGCCCGTCGGCACCACGAAGAGCGCCACACCAATGAGAACGATCAGCGTGGACGCCAATCCCTGCCTCCCGCCCACCGGTGTACGCGACCCGCTGGTGGAGCGGGTACATCGTGACGGCGAGGATCACCGCCCAGACCGTCAGGGTCAGGAATGGCGAGAAGATCCGGTAACAGAGCGTCGCCAGTCGCGAAGATGAGACCGGCGCGGATCAGCACGTCGAGCAGCGGCGTTGTCCTCTGTCCTTCGAGGCCTGGGTCTGGCTTCAAGGGCGCGTTCATCGTTCTTCTCCTTGTGCGTCCTGCGCGCCGTGTGTACGCCCGGTGACGCGCGCACATTGCGGAGTTCTGCGCGACGCCTCGCGCCTTCTGTACACCGCGAGATGCTCTCACGACTCACCAGGCGCTAGCGCAACTCCATGCGGCCGACCGTCCGTGTGCTGAGGAGTGACCGGACGACGTCGGCCCGCCTCGGCGGCCACCGGCCGGTCCCACGTTCCCCGCTATATTAGAACGCGAAGCTGATCTCCAGCGCCCATGGTCCAGCCCGAGGATTGTCCGACCAGACGTAGCCGGCGCCGACACCCGCGTACTCGACCTTCCAGAACAGCCCCTGGACGTCCATCACGAACGGCCACCGGGCTGGCAGAGGTGGCCCGCGTGCAGGACTCCTCGATGCCCCGTCGGCCGCCCGGCAAGGGCCGGGCGACTCTGGGAGGCGCTGCGTGAGACCTGGTTGTAGTTGCCGCAGGACTTGTCAGGATGCGCCACCGCCTCCTCGAAGACCCGGCCCAGCTTGGTCGCGGCGCACTGACGACGGCGTACGCTATCCGAGCAGCCCGGCATCACCCCCGGTTCGGGGTGGCCTGTTGCTCCTGGGGTCACTCGACATCGAGCTTCTTGAAGCGCGAGCCCGAGAAGGACACATCCCCCATCAAGCCCTTCTCGCCGAAGATGAAGGACACGATGTCTTTCTTCAGATTGGTCGTATCGAGAGCGCCGCCAGCGCCCACCTGTGGCCACGGCCACCGACGCATCCACGCCCATCTCCCATTCGCGCGTGCCGCTGGTGAACTTGGCCACCGCGGCGTCCGTGTTCAGCACCAGGATCATCGAGTACCATGAGATGCCCGCGAGGAGTCCCCCTTGAGCGCGGACGTCCCGTAGTAGATCGGCTTGGGAGCACCCTTGGTCAGCACGCACTCGCCTGACTCTATGCCGATGATAAAGCCCCCTTGGTGATCTTCGGGCACACCAGGATACCCTTGGCGTTGGCGAACACCTCCTCGGCGCCCTTCGTGTCTGCCTGGAACTTCGCCAGCGTGGCCTTCGCCTCGGCTTCCAGCTTGGCCGCGTCCTGGGCCGTGAAGGCCGCCGACGGCCTGAGCCCGACAGGACCAGACCAACCGCCACGACACCACCCATCAGGCCTGCAGTGATCCTTCGATTGAACATGCGTCTCTCTCCTCTCAGTTCGTGAGTGTAGGCCCCGCAAGCAAACGCATACTGCTCATCACGCACCCTGGGCGCCTCAGCCCGCCAGCAGAGAGTAGCGGAGCCGCGACGATCCCAGATCCGAGCCGTCGACTCATCGTGTCCCTCCATGAGTCGGTCGTGCTCGCGGCGATTCTGGAGGGGCGGCACCTCGATTGGGAAGACGGCCCTCGCCCCACCCCGGGCCACCACATCGGCACCGCCGGTACCGGCCATTGGAGTCGCTGACCGGGTGCATCACGCTCGCGCTTGGTCAGAGGTCGCGACAAGAGTTGCTATCACTTCAGCCAGCTGGCGGCGGCGTCTATGGGACCTTGGTCCTATTGGGGTCTCCGGCACGTGGTATCCTCGCGAAATGAAAGGGTTACCTCTGGCCGCCGCCCGCGACGTCGCCGGAGCGTGCGGGGCCTTCTGCCGTCCTCGCTTGGGTCGAGACGGGCGCCATCTCGTCTCCGCCGGGATCATGAGCGAGTCGCGCTGGGAAAGTCCCGAGGTCACCGAGCCTGGCGGTCACCCGTGCCCCGTCGGGCCATCCCTGCCTACCTTCTCAGTGACGGGAAGAGCTGCGCGTAGATCACTCCGATCGCCGCCACGAGGACGCCCGTGGACCAGCCCAGCATCAGCACCCCCACGCGCCGCCTCGATCGGGCCGAGAAGACGCCACGGCTCGAGCAGCACCACGTCGCCATAGCCGACGGTGGGTGTAGCTCGTGAGCGAGAAGTAGACATCGCCGATTCGAAGTCGGGCAGCCCTGCCGACCAGGACAAAGAACAGCGCCCACACCCCGCCTCGGTGAGATGCAGCAGCGGCAAGCGTGCCGACGAGCTGCGCCATGACGAGCGCTCCGACGGCGAGGCGCCCCGGCGCGCGTCCGTGCAGCCCGGCTCCGAGCGCCGGACCGCGCGGCCCAAGGCGAGCCATCGGTGCCGGCGCCGTGGATGATCACGGTGACCGCCGTGAGGCCGAGCGCGGACAGGATCCAGTCGCATCATCGCTGTCTCTCCGGCCTGCAGCGTCATGAGCGGATCTGCCTCGAACGCTGCGCCTGAACGCCCGTCGCCGACGAACCATCAGACACGCTCGCATCCGACCACGTCGGGAGGAAGTAGAACATGAGCGCGATGATCAGGTGGAGACGGTGATGAGCTGCACGCCCTTGTACCAGTTGAGCGCCCGTCGCCGGCGCCACGGCGCCCCGATCAGCACGGCCATGAAGAGCGCGCCGACCTCCGGCGCGGCTGAAGGAGAGCTCGAGCGGGCGCGGCGCCGAGGACGTAGCTCGCGAGCACCAGCACCGGCGCGACGAAGAGCGCGATCTGGATACAGCTGCCGAGGGCGATGCCGACGGCCAGATCCATCCGGTTCTTGCGCGCCATCGCGATCGCCGGAGCCGCTCTCGGCCGCGCCGCCGACGATCGCGAGGAACACGATGCCGATGAAGACCTCCGACATGCCGAGCGCTGGCCGGTGCCCTCCGCCGCGCCGACCAGCATCTCGCTCATCCAGGCCGCGAGGACCGATGCGGCGAGGCAGGCTCGCGATCGCGCCGCGGCAGGCTCCAGCGCGGCCTGCGCCGTGCGTGCCGCCGTGCCGTGCTCGCCGGCGAAGGCGCCCGGATGGGTCTTCAGCATGAAGACGAGGTAGAGCACGTAGGCGGCGAGCAGCACGACGGCGAGGCCGACGTTGAGCAGCGCCTCCTCGCGCAGCGTCTCCTCGGGCGCGAAGAAGCGGCTGAACGCGCTCGGCACGGTCAGGCTGAGCGCGGCGATCAGCATCATCGAGCCGTAGACGCGCGCGCGCGGCCGGCGTTGTAGGTCTGCGTCGTGGTAGCGCACGCCGCCGAGCGAGGAAGGCGATGCCGAGCGCGAGCAGCAGGTTCGCGAGGATCGCGCCGACGAGCGAGGCGCGCACCATGTCGAGCAGCCCGGCGCGCAGCGCGACCAGTGCGATGATCAGCTCGGGCGCATTGCCGAAGGTCGCGTTGAGCAGCCCGCCGACGGCGTCGCCGGTGTAGGTCGCGATCTGCTCGGTCGACCGCACGATGAGGCTCGCGACCGGCACGATGGCGAGCGCCGCGGCGAAGAACACCCAGGGCTCCGGCGCACCGCGGTGGTCGAGCGCGACCGTGACCCGGGATGAGCGCCGAGCAGCCAGCTGACCGAGGGCTTCACGCTCGGGCCTCCGCCAGACCAGGTGTTCATCGACGCGATCCGCTCACGGCTCTGCAGAGGAGCCCGGGGTCGGGCCGACGATCCAGATCCGCGCGCGGCCACATCACCGTCCGGCGAGCGTCTGGTCGCTTCCAGGACAGCCGTGCGGGACACCATGTCGGGGACCGGCTCGTGCCTGCCGCGCCCTCGCGAGACTGCGACATCTCTGGCCAGCGCACCGCTCGGACCGAGCCCCGGGCTGCCGCTACTTCTTCGCCGTCACTTCGGCGCGCTGCCCCTGGCGCGCGTAGTCGATGGTCTCGCCGAGGATCCGCGCCAGCTCCTGCGGCGCGTGGAAGCCCATCGAGTTCTCCGCGGCCACGAAGTCGAGCCGCCACTGCGCCTTGCGGTGTAGCGCGGCGGCGGCCTTGAGCGTCGGCCTCGGTGGCGCCCGGCCTTCGCGCGGCGACGATCGCGTCGAGCATGTCGGTGGTCGCCTTCGCCGCGCGCTGCAGGAGCGCGTGGTGGCGGTCCTGGATCGTGAGCACCCGCGCCTCGCAGCTCCTTCTCGGCGACCGCGTGACACGGTCTGGCAGGCGCGGTTGACGTTGAGCAGCGGGCTGCGCACCCAGTGGTCGCTCACCTTCAGCGCGCCGACGCGCTCGTACGGGCATGTGGCAGTCCGCGCACGCCACGCCCGCGCGCGCGTGGACGCCCTGGTTCCACACCTCGAACTCCGGGTGCTGCGCCTTGAGCACCTTGGTGCCCGGTCTCCGCGTGCGTCCAGTCCGTGAAGCCTTCCGTCGTCGTAGTAGGCCTCGATCTCCTCGACGCGTGAGGCCGTTCGCCCACGGGTAGGTCACGACCTTGCTCGTCGCCCTTGAAGTAGTACTCGACGTGGCACTGGCCGCAGACGAACGAGCGCATCTCCTGGCGGGTGGCGTCGCGGTTCGGATCGTAGTCGGCGATGCCCTGCTTGGCCTTGAGCGCCGTGATGCCCGCGATGAAGCCCGGCCGCGTCACGCGCAGCGCCATGGTCTTCGGATCGTGGCAGTCGACGCAGGCGATCGGATGCTGGATCGAGCGGCTGCGCCCTTGGTCGTCCTTCATGTCGCGCGACCTCGCGCGTAGGGCATCGCGAGACCGGCCTCGAAGCCCTTCTGCACGTCGCCCTTGCCGGCGAACCGGTAGAGCGCCAGGTTCGACGCGTGGCACTGGAGGCACGCGCCGGGCTGCTGCTGCTCGGTCACGCGCCGGGTCTGCTCCTGGTCGAACAGCGCGAAGGCGTGGCCCGCGGCGGTCGCGGTAGTCGATGCGCGAAGGCGTAGCCGGCGAAGATGCGCTGGAGCCACGGCTCGCGGTCGAGCTTCTGCTCGGCCGGGCCCGGCGTCGCTCGCGCCGGGCCGCGGCCGCCGTACTTCGGTCGACGTCGGCGGCGACGGTCTTGCAGGTACGAGTCGTACTGCGTGCGGCCAGTTCTGGCCCCACACTTCGGGTCCATGCGTGTCCTCGGTCACCTCGACGAGGCGCACGAAGGGCTGCCGCGCCTCTGCCTTGCGCTCGAAGATGTTCGTGAGGAGCGCCGGAGCAGGCACGCGTGAGCCCGCCGATCCGCGAGCAGGCCAGCACGACCAGCAGCCAGCCCCGCCTGCGTCTCCTCGATCGACATGCCATGTTGCCTCCAGCTCGTGACTCAGCCGCCGCGCCGTGACCGGCGCCGGCGTGACAGTGCAGGCAGTCGAGCCTGCGCGACGCGGCCGTCCGCCGGCGTAGGATGGCGTGGACGAGGCTCGCGTGGCAGCGCACGCAGTTCTCGCGGACGATGTCGCGGTCGCGCGGCGTGATCTCGATCGGCTCCTTGAAGTTCTGCAGCGTGAACGCCGTCGAGTGCCGGAAGCCGTGGTCCGCCTTCGCCAGCCACTTCGCCGATGCCGTCGTGCGGGCAGGTGGCACTCGACGCAGGTCGCGACGTGGCGGTGGCCGCTCTTGAGCCAGGCGTCGTACTGCTCGTTCATGACGTGGCAGTTGACGCACGCCGCGCGGATCGGTCGACAGGTACGAGAACCCGCGCTGTGATGTTCGCCGAGCGCCACGCCGACAGGTACCGAGGCGCACGCCAAGGCGAGAGTCAGCGCGCCGGCCTTCATCTAGCCCGGCGCACGCGGCAACGCCCGCTGCCGGGCAGGTTCACCGAGTGGCGGCCGATCGAGGCGTCGGCCACAGGCATGTCAGACGGTCGCGGTATGGGCCGAGCTGGGCCATGGCGGCCGCAAGTTCCCGCACGGACGCGCCGATCGAGGTCACCAGAGAGCCGGGGCGCACCATCCCGGCCAGAGCATGTTGAATTTGTAGACCAAATGACCCCCGCGAACAGCGGGCCTGGTCTACGCTACGCGGCAGACGGGGCGATCAGCCTCATCGCCCCACCTCATCCTGCCTGCGGACTTCCCGGAAGAGTGCCCTCCTCATCCTGGAGGTCGCTTCTGCACACGTGCTCGACTCGAGGAAAGGGCGCTCGGCAATCGCCCAGAACGCGGCGTGTCCACCTACCCGCAACGTCCGTCTTCCCTCTCCCACGCGTGGTCAATCTGGAGTCCCAGGCAGGCCGCGGGACCTCATGTCCTCCACCTCGAATAGACCTTCCTGGCGTTGCCCTCGAAGATCTTCCGCTTGTCCGCCGCGCTCGAGCCCGCTCGCGTCGATGTAGCGCTTGGTGTCGTCGAAGTAGTGCCCGGTCTCCGGGTCGATGCCGCGCACCGCGCCGACCATCTCGGAGGCGAACAGGATGTTGTCCGCCGGGATCACCTTGAGCAGGCAGGTCGATGCCCGGCTGGTGGTAGACGCAGGTGTCGAAGTAGACGTTCTTCAGCAGGTGGTCCTTGAGCAGCGGGCGTCTTCATGTCCTGCGCGAGGCCGCGGTAGCGCCCCCAGTGGTAGGGCACCGCGCCGCCGCCGTGCGGGATGACGAGCTTGAGCTGCGGGAAATCCTTGAACAGGTCGCCCTGGATGAGCTGCATGAACGCGGTGGTGTCGGCGTTGATGTAGTGCGCGCCGGTGAAGTGGAACGCCGGGTTGCACGACGAGCTGACGTGCACCATCGCCGGCACGTCGAGCTCGACCATCTTCTCGTAGATCGGGTACCACCACTTGTCGGTGAGCGGCGGCCTCCTTCCACCAGCCGCCCGACGGATCGGGGTTCAGGTTGCAGCCGATGAAGCCCAGCTCCGTCACGCAGCGCTCTGAGCTCTCGACGCAGTTCGCCGGTGTAAGCAATGTAAG
>ERZ1370068.878-contig-10803_pt1 | contig 32745 bp, 42 predicted proteins | sample MGYA00561227_ERZ1370068 | MGnify/ENA primary metagenome ERZ1370068 (study PRJEB38410, sample SAMEA6850437) | metagenome | study: Metagenomic assessment of the ecological functions of the soil: analysis of the soil microbiota associated with the...
AGGTTGCATGCGCAATCTTGACCCGGTGTTCTATTGACTGAACTGCGTTATGGGTACTGGAAAATTTTCAAACCGATGAAGAAGCGGAATGCAGTTTTTGTGAAATGTGAATCACTCCTGAATGGAACAGAGAACCAGATCCGGTTATCCTTCTACAAAGCCACAGAGAGAAACGATTGCAAAACATCCCTGAATGGGAACCCTGAGACAAGTTTCATTGGCGACGTTGGCTGGGAGACAAAGTTGTGGGTGATCAAATTCAACAAACAGTTGGAAATATCACAACTAAAGCAAACTGGCAGGTATAATTGCATGTGTCACGAATTGGAGTGCCGAGACATTTCCTCATGCATTAGAGCGATTCGGATTTTTAAATTTTGAGGAGTTGCTGGCAGAAGAAAGAACCCCAGAATTTTTATAAAGAATACGATCAGCATTATCTTTGATCCTGCAATAATTTTTTAATGATGACAGCCTGAAGAATGTAAAAGGTGTGGAGGCCGGGAGTAAAAGGCATTTTATTTTAATCACCAGAAAATTAAAAGAGACTTAAAGGCAATTAATATTATGTTTTATAACAAGCTTCGCCACTGATGGAAGATCAAAAAACCTGCGCGGTTAACCAGGAAACTGGTATCGCCGAAGAACTAAGTCTAACATTCAGTATGGGAAAAGCAATTACCAACATGATTTTAACTTTTTTCTTATCGATAAACTTTATTCATACGTGATTTAATTGTTATTTGACCGGCACGGCAAATAGGGCCTTCTTTTAGTTATTCAATGAATATACCTATAATCATTTATATTAAGACCAATTGATTTGCTTCCATCTCACTGGTAGGGACATTGTGAATTACTTACTTTACTTACAGTTTTTGTGAGAAAAAGTCTTTAATAAAAGATACATTTAAAAGTTCATTAATATCGGAACAAGGGCTATTCATGATGATGGAAATGAACTTGGCATTTAAAGATGCCATTTTGGCATCGCTTTCCCGGCTTGTCTTCTTTCAGCTCAGTGCTTCGATAGCCCCTGGAAAATATTAGCTTATCAAAAACCACAGTGATAAATCGATGACTTAAAGGGGATGATTTATTCGCGATTCGGTCTTAACCATCTTCGAAGCTTTTCCATACTATTCCCTTCGTAATAGTCTTCAATTGATCTTCTTCCAATTTTCCTAGACCAAAGTAAAGTGGTTTTTGGTGATGAGCGATGTACCAGCCACAGACGGACGCAGATCATCGCCAGCTCTGTTAACTCAATCGATTACTTTTTGTGTAGCACTTAAAGTAATCAAACAATTTTATTTTTTTCAGGCGATCAGGACAAGCCGATAACCCGGAGTGGTGGACGAATGCCTTATACTTTTCTTGATCACTTGCTCGCCAGTGGTAAGGTTTTCATTTTTATCGTAGCCCCAATATTCCTTTCTCGTTTTTCATGCAGGGCACTCGCAGCAAACGCTTTCTGACAAAAACGATCCGCACAAGATCTGCACCATGAGATCTCACGCCGTTATTCATCCTGTTCCGCCGCGAATTTTTCAACACGTTTTCTGCTCCATGGAACGAAGGCACCGCAAAAGCACCGAGACAGTCGGCTCTTGTGCTCCCGCAATCGGGGGAAGGTCCCGAGCTATAGTTTTTCTTTTCGTTGGTAAAAGGCCTGCAGCTTTTGTTCTATGCTCAACAAAACTTTTTCAACATCATTTATCACTTCTTCTAGCTTGGGCAAAACCCTGATGACAGTATATCCCTTGTTTGGTGATTACAACTCAAAAAAAGTTCTTACTTCATCATTCTCCTGATGATCAGTAGCTGGTGGATTTAAACCATCTACTTGATAACAAGTTTTTTTTAGCTGATGGCAAATAAAATCTGGCAATGTATTTTCCAACGATATGCTGCCTCCCGAAGTTATAATTTTTGCAATCTTTTATCTCTCGGTTGTTCCCATAATAATTTTCAGATGGGGTTTGATTTTTCCTGTGTTATAGCTAAAACTCTTTGGTCAATTTATACAGCAGCAGGATCTGCGTTCGTAGAAACCCCATCTTCCACATTGGCTTTGTGTGTGGGTTCTCCCCTGCCTGGGGGAGACAGAGGGGGCTGGGCTTATGCGGCTTTATGAAACTGGCATACATAAGAAACTTGGTTGCCCTATCGCTTCTTTAATTGCTGACAAAAAACTCCCAGGTCTGACTTTCGCCATTTTTGGTTTGTAAGCCAACTGTAATCCGCATTATTACTTCTTTTGCAGCCGCACAACAAAACGACCATTACTCCATTTGCAGCAAAAAACCATTTTTCTTTTTGGCGATTTCCGCGCTGACAAGCGGCTTTTGCACTCATTAAACAGGCCGTGCGTTGCTTCGGCGCCAAAAAGATTGCTTGCCATTCAAAACTGCCGGAAATTGCACTTCCGGCATCTTCAGGCAACAAAGAAAGGTCCCCAGTCAATGATATTTCGAGATGGTGGCAAGATCAAATTCCTTCAGCACCTTCACCCATCGATAATCAGCAGTGCTGCAGGCTTGTAACTCTTCCAGTCCAAATACTTCTTGGTGACCACAGCTTCTTCGTAAGGGATCAGCGATTTGCCTTTCTTATTTGCGAACTGGAGCGCAAACTGTTGTACTCGGCTTTCTGGTTTGTGCCAGGAAAGATCTTTAATGTTCTTATTTAAAAGATTTGTTACAACAGTTACGCTTCGTGAAGCATCCAACACATGCACTCACACCATTATCATGTTGAGGAGCAATCTTTTACCGCCGGTGTGCATTCTTGAAGTGGTCGCCCGCTGATCAGTAATGGCTTGTTTCATGTTGCGACGTTTCATCTCATGCGCTACATGCACCATTTCATCCAGGGAAGGCGTTATCAACCCGCTGAGACCAATGATATTCTCTGCACTTCTCTCTTTCGGCAGTATCCAAAGATTTTGTCAGCTGGCACCATCACACCAAGATCTTTTACTTCATAACCATTGCAAGCCAAGGACAACTCCTAACAATATTCTTCCCGATGTCGTGAACGTCTCCTTTCACTGTTGCTAAAAGAATTCTTGGGAGCATTTCCATTTGTAGCTGAGGGATTATTTTTTTTTCCTCTTCAATGAACGGAGTTAACCAGCGCAACTGATTTTTTCATCACACGGGCTGACTTTACTACCTGCGGCAGAAACATTTTACCTGAGCCAAACAGATCGCCTACCGACATTCATTCCAGCCATCAATGGTCCTTCGATCACATCCAACGGTTTGGGATATTTTTTCCTGGCTTCTTCGGTGTCAATATCTATATAGTCGGTAATGCCATTGACCAGGGAATGTTTCAATCGCTCCTCCACTGAAGCATTTCTCCAGGCTTCGTCTTTTACTTCAACCTTCCTTTAGCTTTTACATTCTCAGCAAATGCAATTAGTTTTTCAGTAGCCTCGTTGTTATTCATTGTTCCTGTTAAAAATAACATCTTCGCATAATTGTCTGCAGCGCGGGCTCGATCTCGTCATATACAACCAACTGTCCTGCATTCACAATTCCCATGTCCATGCCTGCTTTAATGGCGTAATACAGGAATACAGAATGCATAGCTTCACGAACATGATCATTACCACGAAAGGAAAAGGAAAGATTGCTGACACCGCCACTTATTTTTGCCAGCGGCATTTTTTGCTTGATGATCCTTGTGGCTTCAATAAAGTCAACGGCATAATTATTATGTTCTTCCAAACCGGTGGCTATGGCGAAATATGTTTGGGTCAAATATTATATCCTGCGGGTCATAACCAACCTGTTCAGTTAATATCCGATACGCCTATGCTGCAGATATCAACTCTTCTTTGTAGAGTATCAGCCTGGCCTTTTTCATCAAATGCCATTACCACAACTGAAGCGCCATACATTTTACATATCTCTGCCTGCTGGATAAATTTTTCGTACTCCTTCTTTCATTGAAATGGAATTCACAATGCACTTGCCCTGCACACATTTCAATCCTGCTTCGATGATCTCAAATTTTGAGCTGTCGATCATCACTGGAATTTTTGCAATGTCGGGTTCGCTTTGTAAGAGATTGAGGAATGTGCTCATTCCTCTTTACTCCGTCCAGCAAGTGCATCATCCATATTGACATCTAAAACCTGGGCTCCTGCTCTCTACCTGTTGCCTTGCCACGCTTAATGCTTCTTCATATTTATTGTCCCTGATCAGGCGTGCAAATTTTTGAACCGGTGACATTTCCGTTCGCTCCCGATGTTTACAAAATTGCTTTTCGGCCGAAACAACGAGAGGTTCAAGTCCGCTTAATCGCAGGTATGGTTTGATAGTATTCATTTCTTTAATTAAACCACCAAGGCACAAAGACAATAAAGTGGCACTAAGAATTACATAGTATTATCCGTTTGATCCCATCTTTCATTAACGGCACATGAAAATTAACAAGAAAACCAAGCCTTTTTATTTGTCAGTTTTAAGTAACTCAACAATTGGGCTTCCCAAACCTGGATGATAGTTTTCCTGAGCTTTTAATTCAATGATAATTAAATCTTCAATTAATAAATCGAGTCTTAGTCCATCATCAATTTGAAGTGTCTGATAAATTATAGGAACTTCCTTTGTTTTATAAATTGACTCTCTTTTTACTAATTCATAATAAAAACATTTTTGCATAAACGCTTTCTAATAAGCCAGGACCTAGTTCTCTATGTATTTTAATAGCAATATCCACTATCTGCTTTGCATAAGTACTCTTTCTTCTGAAAGCTTTTTGTACATAGAACTTAGTGTTTCTTGGTGTCTTGGTGTCTTAGTGAGTTCAAAAGACAAAAAATCATAACACTCCTTCTAAAACCGGCAGTTCTCTCGGCTTCAGATTTTTACATGTTCGGCAATGTGTTTGATATGATCAGGAGTTGTGCCGCAGCAACCGCCAACAATATTTACAAAACCTTCCTTTGCCCAATCTTCGATATAATGAGCTGTATCTTCCGGATGCTCATCATACTCACCCATTGCATTTGGTAAGCCTGCATTAGGGTAGGCAGATACATAGCATGAAGCAATTTGAGAAAGCTCTTCAATATGCGGACGCATTTCTTTTGCTCCCAGTGCACAGTTCAAACCAATGCTTAACGGTTTTGCATGCATCACGGATGTATAAAAGGCCTCGAGGGTTTGACCGCTTGATGTTCTTCCGCTTGCATCGGTGATCGTTCCGCTGATCATTATCGGAAGCCCGGCCCCTCCCTGCTTCCCCCGATGGAGGAGGTGATAGGATGTTCTCTGAAGTATTTTTTATCGCGAAGATTGCAGCCTTTGCATTGAGTGTATCAAAAATGGTTTCAATGAGAAGAAGATCAACACCTCCTTCCACCAAACCCTTCACCTGCTCATAATAAGCATTCACCGCATCATCAAATGTCAATGCACGATAACCAGGATTGTTTACATCGGGAGAAAGGGAAAAGAGTTTTGTTCATAGGTCCGATAGCACCGGCGACCCATGGCCCTCCAAATCTCCAGAAACTTTGCGAGTCTCATTAAATTCATTGATCGCTTCTCTTGCGATTTTTGCCGCCGCAAGGTTTATCTCATATGCAAGACCCTCCATGTGATAATCTGCCAGTGAGATGCGTTGCGCATTGAATGTATTTGTTTCTAAAATATCAGCACCTGCTTCCAGGTATTCTTTATGAATGTCTTTGATGATCTGTGGTTGAGTGAGGCAAAGAAGATCATTATTACTCCTTTATATCAGAAGGCCAATCTTTGAATCTTTCACCACGATAATCGCTTTCACTTAATTTATAGCGCTGGATCATGGTGCCCATGGCTCCATCGATAATGAGGATGCGTTTTTGTAATAAATTTTTAATGCTCATAGTCTTCACTTTCAAATGTTCAATGATCACATTCAATGTTCAATGCTCAAGTGTTGAGCAGAAAACTAAACGTATAAGCAGTGACGACGACAACAGAACGCCGAATAGCGTTAATGCCGCTGGCTACATCATAAATCATTCGAACCATAATAAACGTTGGAAACCTAAAGAGAGAGTTTCGTGGCGTTTATTAGTTCTGTTTCTCCCTTTTCAGGATACAGGCCGAACAATAAACAAATCCGCCTGTGGATGCAAAGTTAAAGGGTAAACAGCAAAAGTCAAAAGCTATTTGTTGGCTACATAGCTTTCTACTGGTAAGCGATTTTGGAGACTTCGCGCCAGTGTCATTTCATCAGCATACTCGAGCTCGCCACCAAAGGCAATGCCGCGGGCAATAGTAGTAACGCGGATATTCTGTGGCTGTCCATTGTTAGAGCCCGATAATTTCTGTTGTATATAATATATGGTTGTATCACCCTGGATGGTGGGGTTCAGAGCGAAGATGAGCTCTTCCGTTTTCTCCTTTTGTACACGATTGGCAAGGGACTCGATATTAAGCTGATCGGGCCCGATGCCATCAAGCGGTGAGATAACTCCTCCAAGCACATGATAAATTCCGTTATACTGCTGGGTGCTTTCGATAGCGATCACGTCACGAATGCTTTCTACTACGCAAATGATCTCCTGCTTTCGCATGCTGTTGGCACAAATGGAACAAATGTCACCATCGGCCACATTAAAACAACGCTGACAGAATTTTATTTCGCAACGCATCTTGCTGATCACTTCACTGAATTGAGTTACATCACTGTTATTTTGTTTGAGAAGGTGCAATACCAGGCGCAAAGCGGTTTTTTACCAATGCCGGGAAGTTTGGCAAATTCATTAACGGCATTTTCCAGGAGCGAAGAAGAGAATTGCATGTTGTAAAGGTACAGCGGAAAAGGCATAAGCTGCAAGCTGTAAGCTGTAAGTACAGATTCAAGGAGACTACAAGACTCACTGATTGACGACTCACTCACGCCCTCAATAGTGCTATATCAAATTCATTATCCCAGTTTGATTTGATGGTCACCTTGCGACCGATAGGTTTGACAAGTTCAGGCTGAATATGCTTACCAAAAATTCCCCGGGGTCCCATTTTCCATTTTGATTGCGATCATACAATACCCTTAGCTGATAATCGCCCGGGACAAAAATTGATTGATTTAATTCAGCACCGGAGAGTGGAAATGATTTTACCACGTTATCATTTTGTATAAACAATAGAACAGGGTTTACAGAAGGGTCAAAGTTTTTAAAACGAATTCTTACCGTCCCATAGTCAGTTATTTTTTTGTTCTGAATTTTAAGGTGTCTGTTTTTAACAATGCTCTCCCTAAAGTATCCCTGGCAAAATCTTTTTCAATTATAAGATTGTACTGAGTATTTTCTTTCCAGCTGTATTGAAAGGTTAATTTTTTTGAGAGGTATCAGCCAGGATATGATAATTAGTGATGGGTGCGAAGGAAGAATCACTGCTAAAATGAATAAGGGATGTGTCCAGGTCTTTTAATGGCTGTTCAAAGGTTAAGGCCGAAGCTGATCAAGAAGATCCAACTTTCCGTCTTTGATATTGGTTTGAAATTTTAGTCTTGTTTCTGAATTGTTTCCTCCTGGTTTTGGCCTGGTTGTAAGTTGGGGACGAGAGGAAACAGGGGCAGCGGAAGAACTCTGTTCAGCATAAGCATACAGGAGGACAGGCTTATTATTATTTTGAAGAGTGACTGAACTATCTGCAAAAGCAAATAATTGTTTTTCGGATTGATAACGATGACTGTTCCCCTGGTCCTGCAATGCATAGATATAAAAAGTGCCCCAGGGCAGATTTCGAAATTTGAAATTACCGGAAGAATCCAAACGGGTGAGGTAGCGGGGTTTTTCGTTGACCACAGCTGAGTCGTCTCCACTTTTGTGAAGTATAACAACAGAGTGGTATCCACTTTTCCATTGACAGCCAATATAACTTTGCCCGACAGTGTTAATGAATCAAAGGTGCGCCCTGTAGAAAAATATATGTAAAATTTCTTGTTATGTTTCCTATTAATGTCCCTTATAGCATTTCCAAAATTTAAAGTATAAGTAGTATTCGCTTCAAGACTATCCCTTAGTCTTATGGTTAATGTTCTTAGCTTGGATTCTATTTCAGGTTCTCTTTTGGAACCGGGGACATGATCAATTCCTGGATGGGGTTTTGAAGTTGAATATATTCATCAAAGGTTAGTGTGATCTTTTTTCAGAAAAATTGCTGGACAGAATCAGCAGGTGAAGCCTTTAATAATAATGGCGGAATGGAATCTTTAACACCACCTTCGGGAGGAATTATATTAGCGCAACTTGTCTGAACCAGTGATTACGCTGAGATGAATAAGATTAACTGGAGAAGTGAAAAGCCCGTGAGCGAAATTATTTTTCATGCCGGAGTTGCAAACTTAAGCGGTTTACGGTAAAGATTATCCAATGATCCCATAAATCCTAATAATCTTTTCAAACTTCCTAAATCATGGTTCAGACTCCTTCTTCCATTTCATGTAAAGCAACTGTAAGGTTATTGTGTTTTAACAAAATTGCACCAATGGCAGTCTTCTTTACCGCAGCCCGTATAAAAATCATGATCTTGTATCTTTGCCCCAGACAGTTTTGATCTGCTCACCAACCGTATCAATATCGCGCTGTGTAATAAAAACTTTTTCCTTTCTGTAACCCTTCTTTTTGTCTGGTTCGACAAAATCAAATTCAGTGCTTACCACTTTCCATCCTTTTTCTCGTAATTATCAACCAGGATCTTGTAAAACACAGCCTGTCTCCAATAGTCGCCTCCAACAGGATCTTTATCGGATGGTGGTTGTAATCTTGAACTTTGCTTTGTCGGGGTCTCCTGTTTTATAGTCAACCACATTCACTGATCTGCCATCAAACTCCAATTTGTCCAACTTTCCTCTTAATGGCACATCGTTAACAACAATATTTTTATATTTCGTTCGATCGCTACAATTTTATGCCAGGTGTTGATGTATTTATCATAGTAATTGCTTAGTACTTCGTGTCCATACTCCATTCGGCTCTCAAATTGTTCTTTGGTAAAGCTTTCGCGATGCCGGTTCATATACCATTCAAAATCTTTAATGAATTCTTCTCTTGAGTGGGAACTGCTCATCGTTGACTCTGCATTTTACGGAAGAGTTGCTCCACTGCATGATGAACGGATGAGCCAAACTCAATGGCTTCATTTTTCGGTGAAGGGATACGGATAAGATTTTTAAAATAAAATTCAAGCGGACATTTTAAATAATTGTTCAATGCCGTTACATTCATCACAAATTTGTCAAGCAGGCCTGATAATGAATTCTTTTTCTATTTCTTCAATTTGCGGGATCACCTGTTTTCCAAATTGAAGAGCGTTAAATTCAGCTATCACGCTTTCATCAACAAACACTTTTTCCACTTTTAATTGTTGCTCATCCAGTATCTCGGCAATGAACATCGACGGCTCCAGCTCCTTACCGTCGTTTTTAAAACGGCAATAAGAAATGCTGAGATGCTGTTCAGCTCGTGTAAGCGCTACATAGAATAAACGGCGAAGTTCTTCTTCATCTGTATTGGCAGGTTGTGAAGAGAATATTGTGTCAGGTAATTTATAACCGCTATAGGGCCTTCGTTTCTTTTCCCAAAATGGAGGCATTACAGCCTGCAAAAAAGACATATTCAAATTCCAAACCCTTTGAACCATGTGCTGTCATCAGGTTTACACCCTTATCGTTACCACATACTTCAGTTAATGGCAGGATCAGATCTTCTTTTTTCATTAATTCGATGATGTTTACCAGGTCCTTCAATTGCATAAAAGGATTTCTTGCTGTTTCGTCCTTTACGAAATCAAACAGGCCTGTAAGTACCTGGAGCAACCATATCTTTTCAGGGCTTTGCATGATATAATTTAATATGCCGGCTTTACGAACAATATCCTCAAAAAGCATTTGCAAGGTGACATTGGGAACATCACCGATCAATTGCTCTAATGTGGCACTTGCTTTTTCAGGCCGTCATGCAATCCCTGTGAAAAAGAGTCTTTAGGCGGTGCTATTTGCTTTCTCATACAAAAGCCTCGCGCAACGAAGTAGTTGCATCGTCATATTTTTTACGAGAGGCTTCTATAGTGAGTTTGGCAATTTCAATGGATGGAATATGAAACCAGTCAAAATGCAGGATCTCAAACAATATTTCATCTCCGCTGTAAGGGATATCGTGTTCGCAGGCAAGATATTTTAGTATTAAGATGATCTTTTTGCCAGGGGAATCTCAAGAATGTCGAGGCTGCGTTTGCTGTAGTAGAGGAATTTTTTCAGCTTGAGATATTGGATCAGTTCGTCACCATATTTATTTTCTCTGTAAATAACTCCGATCCGGCTGGGAGATATATCCTGCGCAATGAGATCTTCTATTTGTTTCGTTATATCGATCATTTCCTGCCGCTGCGTTTCATAAGATCTGACGATCGGTTTGTAAGTCAAATGCCTGATCTTAATATTAGAAGAGATCAAGTTCTTGCTTAAGCCATCCAGTTTATTAATTAGTCTTTCACTATTTCTGTCAATAAGATTCTTTGATGTGTCGAGAATAGGTTGTACGGAACGATAATTATTGACTAGCGCGACTGTTAACAGATCGTTTTTATAAGTTTCTGCAAAAGCCAGCATGTTCTCCACATTGGCACCCTGGAAGCGATAGATGCTCTGATCATCATCTCCGACAACAAATACATTTGGTCTTTCCCAGTAATTAATGAGCAATTCGACGATCCGATTCTGGGTACCGCTGGTATCCTGGTATTCATCAACGAGTATGTACAGAAATCTTTCCTGGTAGTCGGCCAGTAAATTTTTATTTTCTTCAAAGGCTTTGATCACCCAATTGATCATATCATCAAAATCATAGCGGTTGCTTCTGCCGCATCATTTGCTGAAAATGATCAAACTCATTCACTGCGGCACGAAGCCTTTCCATTCTTTCTTTTTCTTCTTCTATTTTATCTCTCTTCAGATCACCGGCGTTGAACTCTTTGTATTTTCTTTTGTAAATGAATTCATCGCGGTTAGGCAGGTCGGAAATATATTCGTCAATTTTTTCGATTGATAAAATGCAGGTGACCAGCCTTCTCTTTTCATCGTGCTGAAAAGTCTGTCCAGGTTGTTGAATCTCAAAATACACATCACCACGGTAACGCTTCAGCAGATGATTTTTGGAGAAGGAGTCGATCAGTTCTTTGAACAAGTTCTATTCTTTCAAGATCTGAAATGGGATCCAGCGATGTTTTCTCAAACAATGATAAATTATCCTGGATCACTTCATTGCAAAAAGCATGGAAAGTGTAAATAGATTTACTTTGTAAGCATCAGGTCCAATAAATTGAAGCAATCTTTTTCGCATAGCCACGACGCCGGCATCTGTATAGGTGAGGCAAAGAATATTTCCGAGGATAGGCATCTAGTTTCCAATAAGATCTTCCCGATCCGGCTCGCCAGTATCTGTGTCTTTCCTGTTCCGGGCCCTGCAATTACCATCACGGGCCCTTCAATAGTGTCCAACTGCCAAACGCTGCTTCTCATTTAGCCGGCTATACTCTTCATGAAATTTGAGCTGTAACCTTTCTTGTAAGATGACATAGGGGCATAAAAATCTTCAGGCAAGGTAGATAAACGAAATAAAAAAGCTGTTCAATGGAAACAACTCTTAACAGAATTGTTCGAGTGAAGGTCCAGGCAGGCGGCAAGCTGTAAGCCACAAGCTGCAAAATTCAAAGTCGTAACTAGTAGAACGACACAATGAGCAAGAACGAGAGACAACCAACAATTAACCAGAGACCAGTACTATCCCGGCATCCGCGAAATATACTTTTCTATTTGTTTTATCTGGTCAACGATCTGCGGAGTAGTAGGCCTTAATGCCTTTGATTTTCGGAAAAATCTTTAGCAGCGCCGAAATTCTCTGTTTATTCATCATGATGCTGCACATCTGTAAATAAGCAGCAGCTTCATTTTCTTTATCAGGTAAGCCTTTGCGCAAAGCTTGTCGTATATAACTTTCTGCTTGTCTCAGGTCATTTTTCTGCATAGCCAGCATTCCCATCTGCAACATGCTTGCTCCTTCTGCTTCTTTCATCGGCATACCCAGGTCCAAACCTTTCTTCATCATTTTTTCAGCGCCTTCAAAATCCTGTTTCATCATGGCTACATTTCCTCTTAAAGTGTAATACACCGAGCGGATGGGTTTATATAGCAGGCCTGGAAATTTTATTGAGTTCAGGACTTTTTCTGCTCCTTCAATATCACCTGCCTCCAGGATATTCCTGTATCAATCGGAGAGGGCCGAAGAAAAGATGACCGAGCACTAAAATGATCCCTACAAAATATAATGGAAATGCAGGCCAGAATGAGGCTGCAAAGATTTACCGCAACACCGCCAACGATCAGGACAATCCCAATGTAAAGCCTGTATTTAATGAGCAGGTTATACGGTTTCATACTGATTGAATCCGAAGGTCAAATGACTCCATAGGAGATCGCTTCGAGGATTGCAAAGATAGGCGGTACAAAGACTCCATGGAGAATCTGATTTTTGAACTGATTACTTTCTCTTGTAAAATGATCCGAGTTAAGAAAAACTATTCAGCACTTCTTCTTAGTTTTTATGGCGATCATGAATAAACCAAACACTAAAAACACAAGGCCGGTATAGAGATTCAGTTTCCCTGGAGATCCTTTAGTGAAAAATTATCCGACAAGCAATATCAATGAAACTATCGTGAAAAATAACCCTATAACAAAATTCAGTTCATTCAATCTTTTGTACATAACACTGGATTTAAAAGAAAATAATATTTAGTAAGATCGTTATCAGCAAGAGTATTACACCTAAGGTTACCGGGTTGAGATACCAGTGCGTTTTTGCCAATGGGTTTTCTTTTCAGTCAGCGAATAAACAAGTCCTTTTAATTCTTCTTCCGGGTTTCGGTTTTGGTTGCAAGACTAACGAGAATAGTAGTAGTAAAATTTACTATCCATGAAACTGCAGCGACAATAAATGCTTGCCCCATTCCGCTGCGGATCCTCATAAACATTAGCGATCCATCCACCTTTCCCTTCGGCAACCGTTAAACCATGAGTCAAAGCAGCAGCAGCAGTGCCTGCCAGTAATCCGCAGAATGCACCATGACCGGTTGTTCTTTTCCAGAACATTCCTAATAAAAATGTTGCGAACAGGGGTCCATTTACAAAACTGAAAACGAGTTGAAGAAAGTCGTTGATGTTATTAAAGCTGCGGGCAATGTAGGCTGTGCCAATAGAAAAAGAATGCCTGCCACTGTGATTAATTTTCCTACCCTGAGATAATGCCGGTCAGATCTCTGTTTTACAAAATAAGATTGATAGATATCGTAAGTGAAAACTGAATTGAATGCCGTTACATTTCCTGCCATGCCACTCATAAATGAAGCAATGAGAGCCGTGATACCGACTCCCAGCAAGCCGCTGGGGTAATAGTGGGCGATCAATGAAGGAAGGGTCATCGTATAATCTGCTCCTCCCATTTCATTCACAGGAATGCTATATCCTTTCGATTGCAGGGCGGGTGTCATCAATGCAATGGCAATAACACCAGGCAATACAACGATCAATGGCATTAGCATTTTTGGAAGAGCGGCTACAATAGGAGTGCGCTGTGCATCATTCATGTTTTTTGCGATCATCGCCCTTTGCACTACCAAGAAATCAGTACACCAGTAACCAAATGACATGGCAAATCCCAAACCGAATATCAATGACATAAAATGCAGTCCCATAGGATTTGTGTCAGTATGACCCATATACTTCCATGCATGGGTAAATTGCGGTTGTAACTGCGCCTTTATATTCTCCCATCCGCCTGCATCATGCAATGCAACGATAACAAGCGGTGATAATCCTAGATACGATCAAAAGAATTGCAGCACTTCGTTGTAAACGGCACTTGTAAGACCACCGAGAAAAGTATAGATCATTACTATGCCTGCGGCCAACCAAATAGAAATGTCAAAATCCCATTTCAATATGACCTCTAATAATTTCGCTAACGCATACAATGAAATGCCGGAAGAGAAGACCGTCATGACGGCAAATGAGATTGCATTAAAGCCCTCTTGTTTTTTCATCAAACCGCATTTTTAAGATACTCAGGAACGCTTCGTGCACGGCTGCCGTAATAAAACGGCATCATAAACAGGCCAACAAACACCATGGCAAAAATGGCTCCCACCCAATAGAAATGAACCGTCATGATGCCGTACTTCGCCCCGGATGCCACCATGCCCAGATACTTCCTGGGCACCAAGATTGGCCGAAATAAATGCGAGGACTGGTGATCCACAAAGGGATACTTCGGTTGCTTGAAAGAAAGTCGTTACTTGATCTGATTTTCTTTTTGATAATGAATCCTACGGCAATGACGAAAGCAAAATAAAGAAGAATGATGAGGTAATCGGCAAGCGTTAGTTTCATTTAAATAATTTTCTCCGGAGTAAAAAACTTCCTGAAATTGAAGATAGAAAAACTAACTTTAAGGAAATAAATTTTATTTACATGGAAGCTCCGATTAAAAAACTCTAATCCGCTTACAGGACTTGATGAATGGGAAGAAGATGTACTGCGCAGGTATCCCGATGCGGATGCGATCGCCACAACGAAATCAACTGAGGAGTTCAGGAACTATGACACACCTGTCAGAGATACTGTTCGTGAATTTTACCGGATGAATCATACCTACCAGACGTATGAATTTGTACAGGAAAAAGAAATAATTTTTTAAAGTTTGATAAAAGGAAATGCCTGTATGGGATGCTTTAATTTTCTTAATCAATTAGTAGATGATTCGGATCCGGATACTGATCTTGACCAGTTTCAGCATTTATTACAAACAGCTGAAGCTATCCGGAATGATGGTCATCCTGACTGGATGGTATTGGTAGGATTGATGCATGACATGGGGAAAGTGCTTTGCTTATTTGGTGAGCCTCAGTGGGCCGTTGTCGGAGACACATTCCCGGTTGGTTGTGCATACTCAGATAAAGTTGTTTACCCTGAATATTTTAAAGATAATCCTGATTTTCAGAATTCCGACTTATCAAACCGAGGTAGGTGTTTATTCAAAGAATTGTGGTTTGGGAAATGTGAACATGTCGTGGGGGCATGATGAATACATTTATCAAATGATGAAAGATCACCTGCCCGAATCTGCACTATATATGTTGCGGTACCATTCTTTCTATGCGTGGCACAGGAAGGTGCTTATAGTCATCTTCTTGATGATCATGACAGGGAGATGCTGAAGTGGGTAAAATTGTTTAATCCTTATGATCTTCTATTCAAAATCACCGACTCCTCCTGACTGGTCTCAGCTAAAGGGCTATTACGAAGATCTTGTCGGGAAATATCTGCCTCAGACACTGAAATTCTGAATTATTCAATAGTTACCGCTAATAAACTTCTTTGATACTTTGTGTCTTAGTGGCAAAAAATTGAACCACAAAGGCACAAAGACGCGAAGAACACAAAGACCTGCAAACTGAATTCTAAAATTTATCATCATTCACTTCGATCCGGTAACGCTCGGGGTCCTGCAGGTAATTTAATGACTATACCTTCAGGAATTTCTTTGTGTCCGTTGTGGTTCGTTGTGCACTTTGTGACCATCATCTGTAGCTACACTCTTAAGGGCACAAAGGACACGAAGGATACACAAAGTTCACAACGAAGTGAAATTTTCGAGTCTGCTATTTTAAAATTTATCATCATTCACCTCGATCCAATAACCGTCAGGATCCTGAAGGTAAATTTGTTTTACACCATCGGGGCGAACCTGGGGAGCTTTGTTATCCTGGGCCCAGTTACCATATTTAACATTGAGTTCATCAAGATGCTTTGCAAAATTTTCTACCGATGGAACACTGAACGCAAGATGAATATTGATTGTGTGTTCAGTGATCTCTTTGCACCTTGCACAATATGTAATTGATTGTGCTCACCAATTTTCATCCAGATATGCCTGTTATCATGAAAAGGTTCGGGTATGCGTTTTAGCATCATTGCTTTTTCATAGAAGTCGGCACTTTTATTCATATCAACCACGTAGATGGTATGTATGATTAAATTGAGGTGATTGTCGCTTTTGCAGAATGGAGCATTATAAGCGGGCAAAGGAATGAAAATATAAAGCGAAATTTTTTCTTCATGGATCAATAATTTAAGAATTTAAAAATAACCAGTAAAGGATAAAGCATGGACAAATTACGATAAGATAATTCGTGAATATGATTCAATCATCTTCGGCTGTCACCTTCCAGCCCTTCAATAAACCATTTAAATAAACTTAGGTGTTACAGTTCATTTGTTTAGGAATAATATGAAGTAATTCGGTAGTTTAACAAAGGAATAACCAAATTAGTGGATACGCTTTGCTGTTGTTGATATTCTTTCGGGCAAGTAGTTCTGTAAATAGAATGAAAATGCAAGGTCAACTGAATAATTAAGCCATTTTTCTTTTTGCAATATTTATATCTGTTCCATGTATAATACAACCGCTCAGTCACAAAGTTTTTATCTCGTTAAGCCGGCTGTGATTTGCTTTTTCCTTAGTGCAGTGGTTTCGCTGCTTTCCTGTAATACACCACCGGCAGAACGATACGGTTTTCTTACGATGCTTGGGCATGATACGATTTCGATAGAGAGTATAACCCGCCAGGGCAATACTTTAACAAGCGATGAAGTTGATCGCTTTCCACGTGTGCAGATACGCCATACCGTGGTTAATCTTAACGACGACGGCAGCATACGACATCTTGTAATGGACATTCACACACCCAGTGAACCACCTGGTCAGCGGGATCGAAAAGTAGTCGCCGATGTCGCCAATAATAAAGTGCACCTTTCAAAAACAGATAGCACCGGCACGGTGAATCGTGATTTCCCAACGGGTGGCAGCATTGTGGTGGCACACGTACCGCAAATGTATAGTCTCTATGAGCTTTACTTTGTCGCGGCGTTGAAGCAGGCAGCGGCATCAAAGCTTGCGGCCGGCAGTCCTGTGCAGATGCGGCAGTTTTATATTGACCGGGAATTCGACCGGTTTCCTTTGGGCCATGCCACCGTAACCCCGCTTGACAGGGGCAAGGTAGAGATTACACACGACTGGCTTTCCGGAACCGGCGAGGCTATGATGGACTCCGGCTATAACATGCTCAGTTATTCGGGCGCCCGAACTACATACAAAGTGCAGGTAAAACGACTTGCCACACCACCAGACGTAAAGGCATCGCTGATCGTTTTGAGGCAAAGGAGACAGAAGGTGGCAACGTAAAGTCGTTAAGCGTTCGGGATACCACCCGGGCACAAATTGGTAATGCAATGTTCACCGTTGACTATGGCAGGCCGCTGTTGCGTGGACGAACCCTGCTGGGTGATGTGATACCTTACGACCGTGTATGGAGAACAGGAGCCAATGCGGCTACGCAGTTTACGACGTCAGCCCCGATAAGGCTTGCCGGGATGCAGGTCCCCGCGGGCACATACACCGCTGTTTACCGCGCCACATACCAATGGAGTTGATCTGATTGTGAACAAGCAGAGCGGACAGTGGGGTACAGAGTACAATGGCTCACTTAACCTGGGTACAGCAAGGATTATCAGCGAGGTTGCCACTGCGACAGTGGAAGAGTTCACTATATCTATCATCCCCAGCGACAATCGGCACGGTACACTTGTACTCGAATGGGGTTCGTTCAGGTGGATTGCACCGATCGAAGTGCAAGTGAGATAAAAATAAGTCCCTCGGCTCGACGTGGTGTTGCAACAAATAAAAAATCACAAGGCCGTCTGGGGTCCTCGTAAAGCAGTTGTTTTTCGAAGCCGAAGTTTGCAGACCCCAGGCCAAAAACAAGAGCAAAAACAACTGATGATTGATTTTCCCAATAAGGAGTATCCACCTAGGAAGAAGCAATTGAACCCATGAGTGGAAATCAGTCCTATCTACTCATCACTGATCTGAATGTTCGAAACAGCAGTATAGCGCCGGCATTGGCTTTACCATTGAACAAATTAAAACGTTCCCGAACTCTAAGACTACCGGAGACTTTGAATGCCGTTGACCCAGCAGGCCAGGAGTTCGAACTTTTTGATGGAAGACTTAACTTCGATAACAGAAATTGAAAGCTTTAGTATGGCCGAATTTTGGAGAAACTTGCTTGTTATGTGCAGCTTTCATTTAGTCGTTTGGCTAAGTCAATGGAATTGTCGTGTCTTGTTGCTGTATAGCTGTCAATTCAATACTTGATTTCCACAATTCGGCCTGATATGCTTTGTTGTATGAGTCGGTAGAGGATTTGGTTACTTTTCCGTCTGAATAATAAATTCCGTTTAATTGTCTTAGCTCTTTACTAAAAGCAAGATTTGCCAATCTGCTTCCTGATGTTGCAGGTGAATTGGTGTTTTTGCGGAAATATCTCATCATTGGCATTATATTTTTCCACGCGAAACGAAGTATTGCAGGATAGCTTTTCGCAAGTCCTGTGCCTGGTGTTAATCCCGGGTCAAAGGCATTTACACCGAATGTTTTTGTCCGCCAATTTTTCATGCAGAATGTATGTTGTTAATACGTTGCATAGCTTTGAAGTTGAATATCGCCTTTGTCCAACGATGTTTTCTCTTTCTGAAGTTTCTTTCGTGAATGCCAATTCTTTTCCTGTTGTGAATACCGGTGGTTCAATGGCTGTTTTGGCTGCCGGGTCGTGGGTGTCGCTGGCTGTAAATGTTATGCTTCCGTTTTTTCGATGCAGGGCAACAATAATAACGTCAAATAAAATCCTCCTAAATGGTTTGTTCCGAAAGTAATCTCAAAACCGTCTTTTGTATAGGCTGTCTTGCCGATGTTCTGCAATCCTGCATTGTTTACCAATGCTGTGATGGCTGGACCTTGTAATTTTAAAAAGCTGTTTTAAAATCTCTGATGGATTGTAAGGAATCCAAATTCAACGGCAGACAGATCAGGTTTTTATGGTTTGTCTTTTGTTTGATTTTTGAACGGCTTCATTACCTGCCTGAACATTTCTGCAGGCTAAAATAACCTGGTCATCAGGTGCAAGTCTTGCCATTTGCATGGCACATTCAAAGCCTATTCCGCTATTCGCTCCTGTGATGATGATTGATTTCATTTTCTTTCTTTTGATTAACGATGCAAAAGTGGTTCGTTAAAAATGAAATCATTTGCCAATTGACAAAAACCAATTTAGCGACTAATGTTTTTTCTTATCCGGCTCAAAGAAGATTGTGTGATGCCTAAGTAAGAAGCTAAATATGACAACGGGATCCTGTTGGCAAGTGTGGGAAATTTTGTAAAGAAGTTACGGTAACGTTCCGTTGCATCTTCTGCCAACATCGGGCTTATCTTATTAACTTTTTCTATTAACGCCTTGTTTATTATTTTATTGATGAGGTCGTCCCAAATAAGAATAGTCATAGACAACTCTTTCATCGCTTCTTTTGAAAAGACTATGAATTTGCAATCAGTAATTGCTTGTATATATCCTGAAGAAGGAATGTTTTGATTGTAGCTGTTTATGTCGACTATAAGATTATTTTCGTCAATGAAATACTTGGTAATTTCATCGCCTTTGTTGTTGTAATAGCAAATTCTAATAATGCCCTCTGTCAAAAAGCAACTTCACGGGGAATTTTTCCTGCCTCTTGAAAGTATTCATCTTTTTTAATTTCCTTGAAAATCCCTTTGCTTTCTATTAAATCAATCTGTTGCTCATTTAAGTGTGCGAATTGAAGAAGATAATTTATTAATTCTTTCATGGCTGCAAATTGGTAAATGGTTGCAAAACAGAATTTGTCATTTGGCAAAAAGTGTTCGTTCGGGATTGTCCTTAAAGTAGCACATAACAACATAAATATATGCAATCATCGTTTCATGAGTTAAGTCGCAAATCTTCTGCTTCCTACAATTATTCAATTGCGCTTTTTGCATTTTGTATTGTCAATTTATGGACAACTCAACGGACAACGAAAATCAAAAAACGAATTTCCCAGTGGCGGAGCTGGGCGGAGGAAGGAAAATTTGTAGTCCCGACAGGCCGAAGTTCGAACTTTTTAAGGGCGGATTTATTATCACTTGTTGATTCTGACAGTTTTTTCAAAGTTGATCCAAAATCATAAACTCGGGCAGAAAATTTATCTGCCAGCCCTTAAAAATCATTTTGCTTTTATCGGGCAAAGGCATTCATCAATGCCATTACTGCCCAATTGCTGGCAGCTGCAGGAAATAAACTCGTCATGATTGTAAGGCGGGAAGTCGCTGGTCATAGGTGGTTGTATTAGAAATGACCTTGTTTAGCTACAAACCATGCGCCTTTCTCATTCTGTGTTTTGAGCAAATAGTCCAGTCCTTTCTGGTATACCGCATCGTCTGTCTTTATCATGCCGCTTACATATAAAGCATGCAGTATTTGCCCTGCGGCATAAGCATCACTTTTCAATGTAGCTAGATTGCGACCAGCCGCCATCTGCATGTTGCATAGACACTGAGGCTTTTTCAGCGATCTTGTTTTTTTGATCGTTGTTGCTACCGCACCAGTGCATTCCCAACAAGTTGAACAAGCTCCCTGCTGCTGCTCCGTTTGCGCCTGTTCTAACCATAGCCTCGTTTTTGTCACCAATTCATTTACACGTTGTTTTCTTGTCGTCAGTTGCAGCATAACTGGATCTGAACGAATCAGCTCGTTGCGGTCAAATGGATAGTCGCCGCTTCTCAAAGGCGTACCCTGAATGATTTCGGTGAGGGATGATCCATCAGGTTTTGCCTGGCTCATGATATAATCAACTGCAATATCTGTATATATACCGCAGGATATTTTTCTGCCGACAAACCAACCAGGATATATTGGAATTATACAAAGTTGGCCGCGAGAAATTCCTTTATCTTGTTCGGATTACAAGCCAGAGCTAAAGTATATTTCATTGCTGCTATATTGCTAAGCACTCAATGAATCTATCACTGGATATCTTTTTGCCTGGCGATTCCTGTGGCCATCGCATGTCAACGTATTATTGTGGCAGGAAGCGCATTTAAGCTGAGTGTTATTTGTAAATACATAGGCACTTTTTGCAAAAGCTTAACATGCTCCTGGTTGCCGGATTGTTTTGATCACTTCATTATCTTAGTTGATGTCGGTTTTATTCATGCGGCCTAGCCAGCATGCTTAACAAAAAAACACCGGATGAAAGAACGCAGTGTGGTGGAGACAATTTTATTTTCATTTTTTATTATTATTGAAGCGTGATCAATTTTTGTATACTTTTCTAATAATGCAACCGTCATGGTGTTGCCCTCTTTGTTTCATATATACAATGCATCTGTACCGTCCGGAGCTTCCTGCGAAACGATCGCTCCATGTTTAATAAAGGCCAAGCGTCATTTCAGGATCATCACTGTCAGATTGCTCGAACAACATTAATGGCGTGTGTAACCCTGTTTGTTGCGCGCATTCGGATCGGCACCATGTTCCAGCAGGTAAAGAATAGAAGGGTTTATCATTCGCCACGGCCGCAAACATCAGAGGTAAATCCTTTAAATGCATCCAATCCAAAAGGTATCCATTGCCTTACGTTTACATTGGCACCGTTATCTACAAGCATTTTCAGTGTTTGCAAAACTGCGGTATAGTCAATGCATTATTAATTGGGTAATCTCCAAATGCAATTGAATCTGTTCACATTGAAGCCACTTCTCAAAACAGAAACCCAATATGGCTGTATCCCCTGGAAGATGCCGCATTGTATAAAGATAATTATCCGGGGCGCTATGCTTTAAATCAGCTCTCTCTGTCAATCAATAAAATGAAAAATGTTTATTGTTCCCGGCATGGCAGCAAGCTTTACTAAAATTCCATATCCTGTATTTTATGATTGACATCTGCGCCATGATCCAGCAGCAGTTTAGTTTTATCCCAATCCGGAACGGCAAGCCGCACAAAGCAGTAGTGGTGTCACGTGACTGATAATTTACGTTAGCTCCGTGATCAATCAATAGTTTCATTTGATCCACCGAGCCATTTAATGAAGCAGCCATCAGCGCTGAATAACTGTTGAGTGTATCATTTGCATTGGCGCCATTGCCGCCGGAACGTTCCTGCAATTCAACTATACTCCCCGATCTGATTGCCTGGAAAAGAGCGGTTGTTTTATTATTATTTTCAGTAGTTGACTGTGCAGAAATATCACAAGAGAATATCAATAGTCACCATGCCAGGCACCAGGTATATAAGAGTCCTTTTAACGTATCGGTACATAAAAGATTATTGGTGACTCAATTTGATTAACTAGCAATGATCTTGCGATAAAATCTTCCCGAACAAAAATACCCCGGTGCCCAACTGACAAGTAATCTGCGAAATCATGATTCAATCATCAAAAATTTTAATCTGTTGCTCAACATAATAGCGTTCTTTCTATTTCAGATCAATTTCCACTGATGGTAGTGATCGGATGGTTTTATGGGAATCTTAGCGAGGTATGTCAATTGCAGGAGACCTGGTTTACACTGCCTTAAACTTAAGTCGCTGATAGTCCCGACAGGCCGAGTTCGAACTATTTGGTGGAGGATTTAGTTCAACAAGCAAATGAACTGGCCTTTAAATGGTCAAGATTTTGAGGAAGATGAGGAGCAAATCCTTTAAGTCTCTGTTCACGACATAGTTCTATTGTCCTGAGATGATGCCATTTTTTCGTCCACTCAGTAGATCAATACCGCATGCTTTATTTAATAAGCATTTAGAAAAAATCCTCCATTGTAGCCCGTTTGTTTTCCTGGATACAGTTATACGAGGTAGCGTAAGAACATCTTGATTGACTTCTTGCCTTTGGTTTGTTCTTTTGAGATAATTGTTCATTTCAGCCCGCTGCATTAATGCTACAGGAAAAACACTTCTTTGAATCCACCAGCATCCACCACGCAGCAGATGCAGTCTGTGATAATTCCACGGGGCTCAATAAACATATTGGCTTCAATCATTCTAACATTTTGTAAAAATTATTTTCATGGTTTTAATTTCAACTCATCAACAAGCAAAGAAATACAAAGCGCTAATTGAACCAGGTGTTATGCATGATGAGGAGATTATTTCTAGTACAGGGCGATATGTTATGTGCTCACCACTTTGCAATCTGATAAATCTGCAGCGAGACATATGATGCAGGTAGGTAAGCCCATCGTTCTGATCACGTCCTCATATCATCATGATGCTAGCTGTTTACGATGTATCACCCAAGAACATTAGAGACTATTTCAAATGCTCCACATAGCAAAGGCAGAGATTTTCTCTGCCGGGTTCAATGAAACTCATAGCTTTACAAGCACACTGTGGAATAGTGTTTGAAAAGGCAATTCTTAAATAGTGGTTCCACAACATTTTGTGTGATTCTGTTTCCATAAAAGCCATATTAATCATCCAGCCATTCATCTTCTGACATACAATGATTAATAAGCAAAAGAAGGAACAAAGAATTCAGCTGCAGTTCTTACCTGTTACAGGCAATGAAGAAGGTTTGCTGATCTGTGGCCAGTTCTGTAATAATTTTCTGTTTCAAACTTTACAATGACCTTTTTCATCTCAGAAAGCGGAAGGTTACCAGACTAGCGATGAAAAGTAATCAGACCATTATCAAATGTTTCAGTGCATTGAACAGGTTCTTTCAGTTCCATCGATCCACCCAGAGGTGGAGTAGTTAGTATACCAAACCCAGTTCTGAGGATGAGTTGGAAACATCCTCAAGGTCATCATTGCTCCATTTTTAAGATCTAGCACACAGTACTCAATGGGTTTACCAATTTACCTGTATCAATTACTGTACCAGCGAGAAGGCATCGTGACAGCATCTTTTCTCATCGCCGGTATTTTGCACTGGTTATTTATTGCATAGGATTTATTATGAATTTATCATAAGTGAGTCTCAAGAGCTCGCTCTTAATAGATAAAAAGATGAGCAATGACATTACAAACTTAAGGAGCAGTTATTCAGGCGCACCTCTAACTGGAATCGGAAAAGCTGGTAACTTCGATGAACTGTCTTTGCGAAAACATGTATAATTTAATTGTGCAGTTGAAATAATGCTTTGCAGTTACTTCTGAGAATAAAGAACATTCCGAGGGAGCGCCTTTGAATGAATACTTTCAAATCAAGATGCCATTTATTCTGCTACCTTCATCACTGTCTACATCTGTGCTTTTTATTTTCCTTCAAGGCTATTTGTTAGTATATGTCTGAACATTTCTGACTTCCCCTGGTTATGTTTTCTTACCCATAGCAATCTTTAAGAATGGAACTCTTTGTGATTCAAAATGAAGTTCGATCTTCTGCTATAGCATCAGCCAAGACTACTGTGAAGTCAACCATTTTCTGCATGAATTCCGAGCCACGATCTCCGGAGTTATGGGGTTTCTTATTCTAGTTTTGAAATTCCCGTTCTGATAATAGATTAAGAGATAACTGAGCCACGATTTGATTTTGTTAGCAAAGCGAGGAATGGCTGATGATGCGTGGAGTAATTTTTGTGTCCTTATCTTGCGCTCAGGAATTGATCTTAAAAAATGAAAAAATCTTGTCTTTTTTTCAGTTATCTTCTTTTATGCATAGCTTTGTTTTCCTTCATTTGCATTTGGCCTTAATGATCCCGGAACACTTGCCATTGGCTCCAAAGCTCCTGATTTTTAATTTACCGGGCATAGATGGAAAAAATTATACGCTGGAATCCTTTAAAGATGCTAAAATGCTGGTGATAGCTTTTATATGTAATCACTGTCCCACTTCACAGGCTTATGAAGAAAGGCTTAATTAAACTTAGCAGTGATTATGCGGAGAAAGGCGTAAAGCTTGTTGCCATCAATCCAAACAATCCGGCTTCGCTACGTTACGATGAATTAGGCTGGAGTGATGTAGGGGATTCTTTCGAGGACATGAAAGTACGTGCCGGGGAAAAGAACTTTAATTTTCCTTACTTATACGATGGTGAAACGGAGTTGCATCAAGACAATACGGGCCTGTATCTACACCGCATATTTTTATTTTTGACAAAGACAGGATACTCCGGTACAATGGTCGTGTGGATGATATGGAAAACCCCCGTAAAACACCTCATTCTTCCGATGCAGGAAATGCTATTGATGCATTGCTGGATAATAAAGAAGTTCCGGTTGCAGTTACAAAAGTTTTTGGTTGCTCCATTAAGTGGTTAGAAAAAAATGACTGGATGGATAAGGCAGCTGTTCAATGGGCTAAAGAACCTGTAACGCTTGATACCATTAACGTTGCCGGTGTAACCGGTCTTGTAAAAACAATTCAGATAAATTAAGATTGATTAATGTATGGGCCACCTGGTGCGGTCCCTGCACGGCAGAATTTCCTGATTTTATACACGCTGAGCAGAATTTATAAACAGCGTGATTTTGAATTCATCAGTATCAGCGCAGACGACGCGGAAAAGAAAGATAAAGCGTTAAAATTTTTAAAGAAGCAAACAATCATCAGGTGCCAATTATTTGTTTACGGAAGATGATAAATATAAACTGATCGAGGCGATTGATCCTGAGTGGCAGGGTGCATTACCCTACACGCTACTCGTTGGAACCCGGTGGTAAAATTGTATATGCCAAACAGGGCTGCTATTGATGCAGAAGAATTAAGGAAAATAATTTTTAATGATCCTTTTATAGGCAGGTTATATAAATAATTCACCTGTTCAACAGATTCATTTAACATGAAAAGAAAATATTTACTTCCCAACGGAAGATTGCCTTTCGCGATCTGCTAACCTCTTTGGCTATGTTGTTGTGATGTTTTCAGACTCGAACGCACTTGTCAAAAGACACTTGAAGCCCGATGGGAAGTAAATCATTTAGTTGTAACTGAGCCCAATGCGCGTAGTTCTACCTAAAACCTAGCACCAGTTAAAACTTGCTGGTCCCCGACCAGCGATACGCAGTTCGAACTTTTTGGTGGAGGATTTAAATTCAATAATAGAAATAGAAAATATTTAAAGGCAATGGGTTTATGTGGGAAGTTTAAACGTAAAACACAAGTTCGATTGCTCGGCGTTATTCGTCAGCTGGAACTGAAGCCGAATAGCAAAAAGTTGTTGGCTACAGAATGATGTATCTGATAAATATTATCTACTTTTAAATGAAGTGGCATGATCTCGTCTGTACTTACCAGCGACCATTCACGCGCATCCAAATATCTGTCTCTAACCCCTCTCCATCAACCGCTGGCTTGCCGTCATGAATCAGCTTTCCAGTAAAGAATTCCCTTCACCTAGCCGCTTCTCCATAGAAAGTAATGTTCAGCGGACTTATAAATTCTAGAGTATCTGGTAGTATAATGATGTAGTGATCATTATTCATTCAAGCAGCCTAGCATGACAGACCCATTCAATGTATGTATTCAGGCGCTAATATTTTGTCGAGCTAAAGAATGCAGTTGCGTGATTGCCTTGTTCCAGACATCAGTTAAAATTGAATTTCTGTTGCGCCGAATCTTTTACCTGTGAAAATTGGTGAGGCTTGGCTGAAACAATAATTAGTTCCTAAAAATAGCACGATAATTAAAATTATACTTCTCATTAATATCCAATTTAATGATTAAAAATTACTTTTAGGTTCATGGTTAAGCTCTTGCAAGCCAACAATGTAAGTATGATATAATATGAGATAGAGATGTAAATATTAAAAATTTGGTGCTTAGAATTAGAATTAATCAATTAGTGTAATGCATTTTGCATTCTTGTTAGGCACAATCCGATCTATCATTTCGGTCGCTGTACGCCGATCTATGAGGAAAACAATGAGCCAGTCGGGAAAAACTGGTCAAATGTGCGTATAGTCCCGACAGGATTTTGGGGTTCGAACTATCCTAAAAGATTTGTGGCAAATAGTTGATTCTAAGGTAGTCCGAATATCCGTCCGTTGATTTTTTAACTAGAATGGACTTCTAAAAATACCATCACTTAAAAAAACTTTCCTTTTTTGTACGGAAAACCGAAATCCGTTTGTCTTACCTAAAATTATTTATGAAACTCATTTTACTTTCTGTTATGCTTTGCGGCATGGCAGTTTCTTCCAAAGCGCAAAATGCTGAGAAACTTATCAGGGCTTATCTTTTGGGATATGAAAAGAAGATTCGGAGCATGGTTGCCAGCCAGTTTGCTGAGTGATTTTACATTCACAAGCCCGATCGGGTGATGACCATCTCTCCCTGGCAACTTACAAGAGAGAGATGCTGGGGGACTTCCCAATTCGTCAAAAAGGTTGAATTTCTCTAAAATTATTGCTGCAAGGACAGTTGTGCATTCGCCATCTACAATATCACTACAACCGGATAACAAGATCGTCCACAACACGGAGTATTATACTTTCAACAATGGTAAAATAAAATCCATTGAATGCTTTTTCGGGCCGGAGTAGGCTATCCAGGCAGCACAAAAGAATTCAAATAAAAATTTTGCACAGGCTTTCGAAACCTGCATTAACATTGTATAACAGTTAAGTCATCAACAATACAAACATCATGGAAAAATTCTTACTCATCATTCGGGAGGACCTTAATAAGCTAAGGAAGTGGAGCGAAGAAGAACGGTATGACGGCGATAAGGGAAATGGATGTATGGGTAGAAAACGTTGATGCAAAAGGCAATTATGTATCCGGCGACGCTTTGCATATCAAAGGCGACTATGTAAGTAAAGACAATGTGCTTTCTGACGGGCCGTTTATTGAGGCGAAGGAAGGCATAAGCGGCATTATTTTTATCGAAGCAAACGATCTGCAGGATGCAGTTTCGATTGCACAAACCCTGCCCGCTGGTGCAAAGCGGCAATATGGCCATTGAAGTGCGCCCTCTCATGGGAGTTAAAGATATAAGGGAAATAGGCGATGGACAAAGAGCAACAGGCAGTTGACAAATTATACAAAAGCCATTTTGGAAAAATGGTGACTGCCATGCTTCAGTTTTCAAGAGACATTGACATTGAAATGGCTGAAGACCTGGTGCAGGATGCGTTTTTATGCCGCACTTTCATCGTGGAAACATAAAGGCATTCCCGACAACCCGGCAGGATGGATGTATACAGTCTGCAGGAACAATGCCATCAATACACTTAAAAAGAATAAATCATTCAAAAACCCTTTTGAAGAAGATCATGCAATTCACGGGGGAAGCAGAACCGGATGAAAACATTTTTGATGACCGAAAATGCAGTTATTGTTTGCATGTTCGCATCCCCGGCTATCGGCAAAAATGCAGGTGGTGATCACGTTGAAATATATGTGGCAAACCTGAAGGCTGAGTCTATCGCAAAGGCATTGGGCATTACGACTGATGGCATTGACAAAATACTGGCAAGGGCAAAGCAGCGGATAAAAATGGAAAACATTTTTTTGAAAGAACCAACGCCGCAGCAATTGAAAATAAGATTGCCTGTTGTGCATAAGATAATCTACCTCATATTTAATGAAGGCTACAAGGCCAGCAGCGGAAAAGAGATCATTCGGCAAGAGCTATGCGAAGAGAGCTTAATCAATGACAAAGTCTTTATTCGGACAATCATATTTCGTAACAGCGATACGGCTGCATTGTATGCTTTGTTATTGTTCAATGCGGCAAGGCTCAGCGCCAGGATTACACCAGCCGGCGAATTGTCGGACCTGGGAGAACAGGACAGAGCTCTCTGGAACGATGATTTGATTGCTTTGGGCAGTTACTATCTCAATCAATCCAAATGCGAAACAATTTCTTCCTATCATTACGAGGCTGCGATTGCCTATCTGCATTGCCATGCAAAAAGTTTTGCCGATACCGATTGGGCAAGCATTACTCAGTTATACAGGCAGTTATTGCAAAATAATCCCAACCCATTTATTGAACTGAACTATGCGATTGCGTTATACTATGATTCGCAAAAGCAGAAGGCTTTTGATGCCCTTCACGATTTGCAGCAAACTTTCCTGGATCGGTCATTTTTACTGCATGCAGCGTTAGGCAAATTGTATTGGCTGGAAGGAGAATACCATCAAAGCGGTCTGCATTTGACAAAGCCCTCTCACTCACCGACTTTCAGGCGGAAAAGATTTTTGTAAAAAGATGACTGGTAAAGAGTTGAGTGATCAAAAGATCATATCGGGCCTGCTACTCTAAAGCCAAGCAGTATGATGGCCGTGGCTAAAACTTACTAGGTATCAATTTCATTCTAGCAGAAAAATAAGTTTAATGTTTCGTAGAAATTTGCCGGAGAAAAAGAGAGAAAACGAAGTCTCCAACATGTGTTAGGCAGAGGGCATGTAGTAACACGCATAGAAGCTTTTAGTGATGCGGTGTTTGCTTTTGCCATAGCATTACTTATTGTAGCGTTAGAAGTTCCTAAAACATATAAAGCACTGATGGGTGTATGACTTTTTGCGCCCTTTGCAATATGTTTATTATACTTTTTGTGATATGGTATGCTTTCAGAAATATGTTTTTTGGGAGATTCGGACTACATGATATATACACTTTAATATTGAATGGCATTTATGCGTTCTGCGCATTTTATTTTTGTGTTGTATCCTTCTAAAATTTCCTGTTTAGACTCAATTTTTAGCGGGCATTTTGATATAGAAAATATATAAGCCAGCTTGCTAAGCTATTTTATGGAGGGTTACATGCATCTATATTTTGTTTGGCGGGTTCGTTATTTCACTCTTGTATTTTCCTTACCTTTTATTCTTATTATACTGCCTTGTTGTGTGATTAATGTATTACTAATGCTATCGAAACCAAGAAAACTTGAATCTTACCACTGTTGAAGTATTCGAGACAAGATCCCTTATGCTGAGTTATTTAACCATTTCCTTTTATTGCCGCGTATGCTCGATACTCCCTAGCATTTCTTGGTAAAGGTTTTATTGATTGCTGCAGGATACATTTACCTTCCTAATAGGCCCGTCGGTTACCATTTTATATTCAATTCGTAATAAGAAAAAAAAAGGATGTTTGCATCATTCGATGGATCCGGTGTCTCTTGAACAACCAGGTGATAATGAGCAGCCAGTGGCTGCAGGTAAAGTTAGAAGACGACATCGTAACCAAGTAATTTATGGTGTGAATAATTTTGATTAACTCTCTATTACCACTACGTAGTCCCGACAATAGACCGGAGTTCAGAACTTTTTTTAAAGAAAGACTAAGTATTGTGATTGACTTTGGCAGCACAGTAACACTAAAATAATCAAGGTTTGTAACACGGCATTTTTTAATGGTCCAAATAACAGCAACAATATTTTAGCCAAATCATATGGACAAATTAAAAACAAGGTAGCTGCACTGGCGGCAGTAGCGGGATAAGGTTTAGCAACAGCCAGGGCACTCAGAGCTGGATAACGGTGCAAAAGGTCGCGTCGAGCACTGGTCGCGGCAAACAATGCACTTGACGCGAGAGCAGTAAGCTGAACTTAGCGCAAACTGTTACGCAGTGCAGGGAGATGTCTGCAAATTTTGACCGATCCTGGACAAGTTGTTTCTCAGAAACTAAATCAAAATTTGGTATGGTTGACATCCTGTTTGTAAATGCGGCCCAGGTTAAATTAGCCTCAATTGCTGACACAACAGAGGCATTTTTGACGAAATGATTAATGTAAACTTTAAAGGCGCTGCTTGCGCCCTGCAAAGATCCATCCACATTTAAATAACAGTGCATCAGTAATCATCACAACATCCTGGCTAAACAGCATTGGCTTCGGGGAAGCAGCTTTGCTGAGCGCAAGCAGCACTACGTTCTATTGTAAGAGTGGCTTCCGCCGAATTGCGAGCTAAGGGAATTAGAGTAAACGCAGTAAGCCCGGGTGCAATTGGGACACCACTGTGGAGCAAGATTGGTTTAACAGACGAAGTACTCAAATCAGCAGGCGAAGCGATCACAAATCAAATACCAATCAAGCGTTGGGGACAACCACAGGAGAAATTGCAAAAACTGTTTTATTTCTTGCATCAAACGATTCGTCATACATTGTTGGAAACGAAATAACTGTAGATGGTGGTTTAAGGCAAGTTTAATTTATAAAGCTTCATGTAACAAGAGCTGTTCGGAACTTATCAATGGACAACCCTTTTCAAATAAATTATCCCGACCAACGTGACGCCGAACTGGTAAAATTGGCAACTGGTGGAGATAAAAGGGCATTGCAAAACCTGGTCACCAGGCACCAGGTTTTCGTCTACAATACTTGCTCTGAAAATGACCCAAAAACATTGAAGATGCGAGGACTTGACGCAGGAGTGTTTATAAAAGCTATTACGTCGTTGGCAAAATTTGAGGGAAAGAGCAAATTCAGGACCTGGCTTTACCGAATAACGGTAAATCACTTTTTGAATACTAAGAAGAGAAAACCGAATTAATGATCACGGATTTTGGAAGCTACTTCAACTCCATAGACAACATTCCGGTTCATGAACTAAGCGATACAGAGCAAAACGATTTATCCGATTCAATTGAAGGAAATAAGAATCAGTTGCACGGCAGGAATGTTGCTTTTTGTTTAGACAGAGAACAAAGGATGATTTATATTCTTGGCGAAATGTTTGACATAGACCATAATTTAGGTTCTGAAATTTTAGGAATTAGCGCGGGAAACTTTCAAGCATTCTGTTTAATGAGAGCAAGAAAAGACCTTTATAATTGGATGAATGATAGATGTGGATTAGTAAACAAGTCAAATCTCCTGCAGGTGTGCAAAAGACAAGAGGATATATTGAGGCAGGTTATGTTGATCCCCATAAGTTAAAATTTAACAGCAGGCACAAGAACAAAATTTTACGAATTATCGCAAGAAAAGGCCACGGCTCTTTCAAACGCGGTAGAAGACTTGTATAAAAATATTTTTCAACAACATCCGCTGCACGAACCCTTAACGACCACAAAAATTATGGTCTGAAATTCTTTAATAACAATATCATAAAAACAAATTTTGCAGACTCGTAGCTGATTGTTACATGTGTATTGATACCGATTAAGCTATTTCCTGTCATCGATGGATGGGCTCTACAATGATATGGGTGGGTACCTCCAATAGAAAACGTTTTAGTGATGAAACTACTGCCCGCTCAATGTTTCCACTGTCATAACTATCCCGTCATTGGCTGCCAACAGAAACAAGCGTCATGTTATCGTTATTCTTTCCAGGGTAACCGTAGTTCCCGCCGTCACGGTAGTTGTAGCTGGTGTAAAAGCCATGGTCATTATGCTAACTGTATTGGGTGCCGTAGGGGTATTGTGTGTTAGGCCACCGCTGCTCTTGGAACAAAGAAACCAATATAATCGAGAATAGCAAACTCAAACTCACTATACTGGCAATTCTATTTTTCATTTTTCTGATTTTTAAACTATATGAATTAAAAAATGATCACATATGTCTTCATTTCTAGACAACGCAGAGAAACAAGCTGACGGTTGTGTGACATCGAATATAGATTGAAAAAGGTGTTGGATTTAACGTTTTGAGTTATAAGGCAAACTGCAAAAATCCAAAATAATGTTAAAAAATGAAAGCCAATATTTCGAAATTGTTGGCCTCTTTCGCATTATTTAGTTGCAGTAGTAGTCCCGACAGGCCAGAGTTCAAGCTTCTTCACAAATGATTTGCGATCAATTCTTGAAATATCAAAAATTTATTAACGCGACTAATGAAGATGGAAAGGACCCATGTGTTTGAAACCCG
>ERZ1370068.6957-contig-5906_pt1 | contig 32722 bp, 54 predicted proteins | sample MGYA00561227_ERZ1370068 | MGnify/ENA primary metagenome ERZ1370068 (study PRJEB38410, sample SAMEA6850437) | metagenome | study: Metagenomic assessment of the ecological functions of the soil: analysis of the soil microbiota associated with the...
ATTGTACTTCGTTCAGTTACGTATTGCTGAACAGCAATAACAAATTCGTCCTGTAGCGGCGTGACCACTGCGCGATCAGGCAGATTCACTGCGCAATCAGTTGCCCAACTCCGCACCATCAGCTCCGGCCAGGTGCCCGTATTCGTCGTTAAGCGACGAGACGGGCGTAAGCATGATGCTAAGCACCGACAGAACAGATTCATCCTGCCTCGCTTGACTCACCAGGCGCTCAAGATTGTGATTCAATTGAACGAGTTATACCAAGCCTGTGAGGTCGTCGGTAATTGATAGCAGGCGCAACCGGTTCGCATCATCGGCCAGCTTTGCGGCCTGTCCGACACTGAAGAAAAGAACTATTTACCATGTCACTCTGACGAAAATCTGCAAGAGACAGGAGTCTGGGGTTTGCGAGATGGTAAAGCGGCACCGAAAACGGTGAAGTGACCCAATCCGCCCGTGAACCCGAACTCAATGGCTGCAAGAATGATCGGAAGATAATAGAGGTGCTGAAAAGGCAGGTCACCGGTTTCCGCGGTGATCCAGCAATGCGATCAGGAGGGCGCTGCCGCGATTGGGCAGATAGTAAAACTCGCTTCGACGAAGCGACACGATCATGAAGAATTTCCTGCTGGTAATTTGCATCGTTGTACAGATAAAATGGTGTGGCTTTTTCGCGATGTGGCTGTTTGTGAATAACATGGGCGCGCTGACATGGACCCGAATTCAATCTCATATCGATTGGCCATGCGATAGAGCGTCTTGCGATTGATGCCAGAATTTCCGCGGTGCGTTTTCGATTATTGCTTGTCACTCGAGGACGTGAGGATATAACGGCGCTCTGGTTCATCAAGGTGGGCAACCCGGAAAAGAGTTCTGCGAGATCCTTGGCTGAAGGCGGCGGCGACTCCGCAGGCGAATGTGCGGGGGCAGATCATCGGTAGTGATAACGCCTCCGTGGCTCAGCGTGATCGCGCGCTCAATCACGTTTTCAAGTTCGCGAACATTCCGGGCCAGGAGTATTCCGTCAAGCGGCGCATTGTTTCTTTATCGAGGGCAACAAGTAGAGCTTCAATGTTCGGGTGAATGTTTCCGCAAAGAGTGGGCCTTTAGCGAGCAGGTGGATATCTTCGCGTCGCTCAGCGGGGGAAGTGCAACTGGATGACGTTCAGACGATAAAGCAAATCGTCCGGAATACCAGAAGCTGAAAGCTTGTCCAGATCAGAGTTACTGGCTGCGATCACCTGGGCTCCAACCCGGATAGTCTCGGTGCTCCCAACTGGCACAACTTCACGCTCCTGCAAGACTCACTAATAAACAGAGCTGAGCTACCGCGCTCGTCTCATATTTCGTCGAGAAAAACGGTGCCTTTGCCTGCTTTTCAGATCCCGATTTTTGTTCCCAATAGCGCCTGTGAATGAACGCTGACATGCCCAAACAATTCCGACTCGAGCAAGGTCTCCGTGGCAGGCGCTGCCGCAATTCACGGCGACAAACGGCGCGGTGCACGCGATCCATGGTTGTGAATAGCGCCCGGGCCACAAGCTCTTTGCCGGTTCCCGATTCGCCGCTCACGAGTACGGCGGCGCGTGAATCCGAAACACGGGCAATCATCTTACCCCTGAATTTCGAGCATTAAGGGTTCGCCCGATAAGTCCGAGCTCCGTTCATCACCATCGAGACCCGAAGCTAGTTGCTTGCCGGTTCGTTGCCAGCTGATGCACGTCACCCGGTATTATCGCTAGTAACTCGCCGCCGATATTGAACGGCTTGCTGATGTAATCAAAAAGCCCCTTCTTTGACCGCCCGGACAGCGGTCTCGATTGAACCAACGCCGTCATCAAGACCACGGGAATCGAAGGATACTCCCGGCGCACAATCTCAATAGCGACAGACCATCGAGTCAGATTTCGTCGAATATCGCTAAGCAGCAGATCGGGTAGTTGCACGGCCATCTCTGCGAGCGCAGCCTCGCCACTGTTTCGAAAACAGCGCCAAAACCCTCGCGAGTAAAAACTTCATCGAAGTTCGCGGGTCACCGAATCGTCGTCCCGCAGCGAATCCGTGGGATCTTACGCGGCATCATGCCAAAACAATTTGTGGGTGGACCGCCCGTCTGGTCTGGTCCACCCACACGGAAACACAAGGGGAGCCCCCTTGAAGAATTAAATCCCTGTGTTCTAGTTGAAGAATAATGTCCCCCTTGCTCTTCGACGCCGCCAGGTAAGATCAGCCGACCCTTGTTCTTACAAGTTCTTGTCGGTTTTCAGTAAGTTGCTGTTAAGTCTTGATCTGTCTTCAGACGAGGTAAGTTGATCACGTCAGCGAGATCAGTCATCGGTGCCGACGTCTTTGATTTTTGACACAGCCGTCACTGTCGGATCGGAGGCTTTGCACAATAAGACCAACTCCATCCACGGAAGTCTTAGTACTGCAACAGACTGACAAACCGCGCAAACAGGGGAAAAGAACTTGGTATCAACAATGCCTAGCATAACGAGCTGAATTCCGGGCGTGCGGATCATGGTGAGGGAGCTTTGTTATGGCATTGGAAGTGCTTGGAAATTGAAATCATGGACGAGCCGATTGTGGAACAGACTGAACCGCGATCAGGAGGAGTCACCGCCGCCGGCTGTAAGTCGCCCCTACGAGAAGACCGAGACGTTTGATAGTGCTGGTTCTGCTTCTACTTGGTGGTGTTATTGGGTTTTTTGATCTTCCAGCATCAAGAAAAAGGAAAGGCCGCAACAGACAAACCACCTCCATCGCAAGTCGGTGTCTCAATCTCCACGACTGTCGCAGAGAAGGGAAGTATTGGCGTCTACATCAATGGCTTAGGTTCCGTGACACCGCTCAATACTGTGACGGTCAAGAGCCGGGTTGATGGGCAACTGATGAGCGTCAACTATCGCGAGGGGCAGATGGTCCACCAGGGTGATGTGCTGGCAGAAATCGACCCGCGACCTTTTCAGGCGCTGCTGACGCAAGCGGAAGGTCAGTATGAGCGCGATAAAGCACTGCTCGAGAATGCGAACATCGATCTGAGCCGCTATCAAACGGCTTATAGCAAGAATGCAATTCCTAAACAGCTACTCGATACTCAACTGGCGACGGTCCACCAGCTCGAGGGGACAGTCAAGAACGATCAGGGAGCAGATCGACAACGCCAGGGTGCAGCTCGCCTACTGCCATATTACATCGCCTATTTCCGGCCGCGTTGGTTTGCGCCTGGTCGATCCCGGAAACATTGTGCATGCCAGCCGATACCACATGGCATGCTGGTCATTACTCAACTGCAACCGATCAGTGTGATCTTCAGTGTTGCCGAAGATTATCTGCCGCAGATCCAGCAGCAATTGCGTCGTGGCAATCGGCTCTCAGTCGATGCATTTGACCGGGCCCAGCAGAAAAGATTTCCTCGGGCAGCCTGCTTACCTTTGACAACGAGATCGATACAACCACCGGCACAATAAAGCTGAAGGCGACCTTTCCCAACAACGACAACGCACTTTTTCCAAACCAGTTTGTGAATGCCAGGCTGTTGGTCAGCACGCAACGCGGAGTAATTCTGATTCCTACGGCGGCAATTCAACGCAACGCGCAGGATTCATTCGTGTATCTGGTGAAACCGGATCAAACCGTCGCGATGCAGACCGTTTCAGTCGGCACAACGGACGGCAATGTAACAGCGGTCGAAGGCGTGAAGGCCGGCGATACGATCGCGGTTGACGGATTCGACAAGCTACAGGGCGGAGTCAAAGTAGTTGTGCGCAAACCAGCCTGACAGCGACAGCGGGAGGGCAACCCAGTGAGTCCTTCTCGACCTTTCATTCTTCAGGCCCGTCGCCACATCTCTATTGATGGCGGCAATTCTGCTGGCGGGCATCGTTGCGTACCGGCAACTCCCCGTTTCTGCATTGCCTGAGGTCGACTATCCAACCATCCAGGTGATTACGTTCTATCCGGGGCGAGTCCGGATGTGATGGCCTCGGCGGTCACTGCGCCGCTCGAAAGACAGTTTGGTCAAGTGCCAGGTCTGAACCAGATGACCTCGACCAGCTCGGGCGGCAGTTCAATCATCACTCTGCAGTTTGATCGCTCGCATCTCAACATTGATGTGGCCGAGCAGGAAGTACAAGCGGCGATCAATGCCGCCCAAACCTTTCTGCCCGACCGACCTGCCAACTCCTCCCATCTACAGCAAGTCCAACCCGGCCGATACGCCGGTAATGACGTTAGCGCTGACGTCCAGCTCGATTCCGTTGACGCAGATTGAAGATCTGGCCGATACCGGCTCGCGCAGAAGATCTCGCAATTGTCGGGCGTTGGATTGGTGAGTATCAGTGGCGGCCAGAAGCCTGCCGTTCGCATTCAGGCGAATCCCACTGCGCTTTCATCCTACGGTATCAGCCTGGAGGATGTGCGGACCGCGCTGCAGCAAACGAGTGTTAATCAGGCCAAGGGCAACTTTGATGGTCCACAGCAGTCATATCAGATCGACGCCAACGATCAGATTCTCACGAGCAAGGACTATCAGCCGATTGTGGTCGCGTATCGCAACGGCGCGCCGGTGATGCTGTCAGACGTGGCGGCGGTTATTGATGGCGCGGAAAACGCAAAGCAGGCGGCGTGGATGAACAGACGTGCCCGCCGTCATCGTCAACATCCAGCGGCAACCCGGCGCAAATATCATCCAGGTGGTGGACAGCATCAAAGCGCTCTTGCCGCAACTGCAAACCACCTTGCCGCCTGCCATTCAGGTCTCAGTCTTGACGGACCGCACCATAACGATTCGGGCCTCAGTCAAAGACGTTCAGTTCTCACTCATGTTGACCGTGGCGCTCGTGGTGATGGTGATCTTTCTGTTCCTGCGAAATCTTTCGGCAACGATCATTCCCAGCGTCGCCGTGCCGCTTTCGCTGGTGGGACACTGGCGCGTGATGTATCTGGTTGGCTACAGCCTCAACAACCTGACGCTGATGGCCCTGACGATTTCAACCGGCTTTGTAGTGGACGACGCAATCGTGATGATTGAAAACATCGTTCGCTATCTCAGAAGAGGGCGAGAAGCCCATGCAAGCCGCGTTGAAAGGCGCCGAGCAAATCGGTTTCACGATTGTCTCGTTGACGATTTCGCTCATCGCGGTGCTGATTCCGCTCCTGTTCATGGGCGACATTGTGGGGCGATTGTTCCGCGAGTTCGCCATCACCCTGAGCGTGACAATCCTGGTTTCCGCAGTCGTCTCATTGACGCTTACCCCGATGATGTGCGCGAGGTTGCTGCACGAAAAAGCCGGAAGCTGAGCAGGACGATTTTATCGCGCATCGGAACGCGTGTTTCAAAAGGTAGTCGACCTTTACGGCGAGACCTTGCGCTGGGTGCTCAAGTCTCGCGTCGTGACTCTGCTGGTCGCGGCGGCGACGCTCGTCCTGACAGTTTGGCTTTACGCCATCGTGCCCAAAGGATTTTTCCCGGTCGAGGATACCGGCGTAATCCAGGGCATCACCGAAGCGTCCCAGAGAATTTCATTTCCCGCGATGGCTCAAAAGCAGCAGTCTCTCGCGCAGTGTCGTTCTCAAAGATCCGGCGGTCGAAAGTCTGTCGTCGTTTATCGGTGTCGACGGCACAAACACAACCGCTGAACAGTGGGCGCATACCTGATCAACCTGAAGCCGCTGGCCGCGCGGAACGTCACTGCGTCGCAGAGGTGATCGAGCCGCTTGCAGCGCGCACTGAGCTCAGGTCGACGGAATCACTCTTTATATGCAACCGGTGCAGGACTTGACGGTCGAAGATCGAGTGAGCCGGACGCAGTATCAAGTACAGCCTGGAGAGATCCCAATGCGGACGAGTTGAACAGCTGGACCACGCGCTTCGTGGACAAGCCGAAGACGCCTGCCACAACTCCAGGACGTAGCGACCGATCAGCAAACGAGAGGGCGCACAGAGCAACGCTGGCCATCGATCGCATTACGGCATCTCGACTGGGATCACGCCGCAGGCAGATTGATCGACGACACTCTACGACGCCTTTGGCCAGCGCCAGATCTCGACACTCTTTCACACAGTCCAATCAATATCACGTCATCCTGGAGACCTTGCCTGACTTTCAAACACATCCAGGCAAGTTGCAAGACATCTACGTTCCCTCGGCCAACGGCGGTTCCGTGCCGCTCAGCACGTTTACGCATTTTGAGTCCGGAACCGCGCCACTTTCGATAAACCGTCAGGGACAATTTCCGGTCGTTACGATCTCCTTCAATCTCGTCCCCGGGTTCGTCCCTCGGCGACGCCACGACTGCGATCGAACAAGCACAAAAGGATCTGAATATGCCGGCCAGCATTCAACCCTCGTTTCAAGGCACGGCGCAGGCTTTCAGAAGCGTCGTTGACAAACGAGGCGCTGCTCATCCTGGCAGCGATAATAACGGTCTACATCGTGCTGGGCGTTCTTTACGAAAGCTACATCCATCCGCTCACGATTCTCTCGACACTTACCGTCGGCGGGCGTAGGCGCGATTCTCGCGCTCTTGCTCTTCCGATCAGAACTCACGGTGGTTGCGTGATCATCGGCATCATCCTGCTGATCGGCATCGTGAAGAAGAACGCCATCATGATGATCGATTTCGCGCTCGAGGCCGAGCGCAGTCACGGCAAGAGTCCGGAAGACGCAATCTACGAGGCCTGTCCGCTGCGCTTTCGGCCAATAATGATGACGACGATGGCTGCGTTGTTGGGTGCTTTGCCGTTGGCACTCGGCTCGGGAACCGGCGCGGAGCTGCGACGCCCCTGGGAATCACACTCGTTGGCGGTCTGATGCTGAGCCAGCTACTGACCTTATACACAACTCCGGTGATCTATCTCTTCTTTGATGGCATAGCCGAAAGGGTCTCGAGCTTTCGCGCCAGACGCCGGGCGCGCCGTAACGCCTTCCGCGGAGTCGGCATGAGTCTTTCGTCTCCATTCATTCATCGGCCCATCGCGACTGTGTTGCTGACTGTGGCGATTGCCCTCGGCGGTGGCGTGGCCTTCAAGCTGCTGCCTGTATCACCGCTGCCGCAGATCGATTTTCCGACGATTTCGGTTTCAGGCAAACTTGCCGGGCGCGAGTCCGGAGATCATGGCGTCCTCTGTAGCCACGCCACTTGAGCGGCAACTCGGTCACATCGCCGGCGTGACGGAAATGACGTCTGCGAGTTATCTCGGTTCAACCAGTATCACGCTGCAGTTTGATCTGAACCGCGACATCGACGCCGCTGCCAGGGACGTTCAGGCGGCGATAAATGCGGCGCGCGGTTATTTGCCGGCTAACCTGCCCAATAATCCGACTTATCGAAAGGTGAACCCGGCTGACCTCCCATCATGATCGTTGCGTTGACCTCGAGTGTCTACGATCAAGGCCAACTCTACGACGCTGCATCGACAATTCTGCAGCAGAAGCTTTCCCAGATTCAGGGAGTGGCCAGGTAGTGGTCGGGGGCAGTTCACTGCCGGCGGTGCGCGTAGATGTGAATCCGACTCAATTAAACGCAACGGGCCTCGGTCTCGAGGACGTCCGCAACATGCTGAGTCAGCAGAATGCGAACCTGGCTAAGGGGCAGATTGCAAACGACTCTACGACGTCAGACCTGGCGTCCAACGATCAGCTGTTAAAGGCCGAGTACTACCGGCCGCTGATCGTGGGTTTCAACAATGGCGCGGCGATCAGACTGTCAGACATTGCCACGGTGCAGGATTCCGTAGAGAACATAAGGTCTGCGGGCGTTGCAAACGGAAAGCCCTGCGCGCTGATAATAATTTTTCGGGAACCGGGCGCCAACATCATCGATACGGTCGACGGTGTCAGTGCCGCCCTGCCGCAATTGAAGGCAGCTATTCCGACCGCCATCGATCTTACGGTCGTGATGGATCAAACGACCACGATTCGAGCGTCGGTGACCGATGTGGAACGCACGCTGCTCATCTCAATTGTCCTCGTCATTCTGGTGGTCTTTCTTTTCCTGAGGAACCCGCGCAGCTACATTCATTCCCGGCGTGGTGGTTCCGGTCTCCTTAATCGGCACGTTTGGCGTGATGTATTTGTGCGGCTACAGTCTCGACAACCTGTCGTTGATGGCTCTAACGATTTCGACCGGCTTCGTTGTAGACGACGCGATCGTGGTTATTGAAAACGTTACGCGCCACCTCGAGCAGGGAATGAAGCCCCTGCAAGCCGCATTGCTCGGCGCTAAAGAGATTGGTTTTACGGTGCTCTCGATCAGTATCTCACTGGTTGCGGTGTTCACCCCGCTGCTCTTAATGGGGGAATAGTCGGCCGCCTCTTTCAGCGAGTTCGCCGTTACTCTTTCGGTGGCAATTCTCGTTTCCCTGGTCGTTTCTCTGACCACCACACCCATGATGTGTTCGCGCCTATTAAGAGTCGAGCGACCGGAAGATCACGGGCGCCTCTATCGCGCAAGCGAGAGTGTGTTCGCATGGGTACTGCGTCTATATGAAACCAGTCTGACCTGGGTCCTGCGGTATCCGGCGCCAATGCGCTGGCGACTGCTTCTGATCACGATTGGAGTGAATGTCTATTTGCTCATAATTGTACCGAAAGGGTTTTTCCCACAGCAGGACACGGGTCGTTTGGCTGGCGGCATTCAGGGTGCACAGGACTCTTCCTTCAACGCAATGAAGCAAAGGATGACGCGCTTCGTGGATATCGTGAAGCGCCGATCCGGCAGTTGCTAAACGTTGTGGCTTTCACCGGCAGCGGCGGTGGGACGACGACAAACACCGGAAGAATGTTTATTGCATTGAAGCCGCTCGCGGAACGCAAGGTTAGCGCTGACGCAGTCATCGGTCGTTTGCGTCGCCAAGTCGCAGTGGTGGAGGGGGCGTCGCTCTTCTTACAGGCAACGCAGGATTTGCGTGTCGGCGGCAGAGGAGGTAACGCGCAATACCAGTACTCGATTCAAAGCGACAATCTTGACTGACTTGAATAAGTGGGGACCCGTCTCTGCTTCAGCAAATGCGAAGGTGGCGGCCCTGGCTGACGTCAATAGCGATCAACAGAAACAGCGGGCTTGCAGGCCTCACTTGTCTTACGACCGCGCGACGGCAGCCAGGTTGGGAATCACGCCGGCAATGATCGACGCCACGCTTTACGACGCCTTCGGGCAACGGCAGGTGTCGAACTATGTACACGCAGTTGAATCAGTACCACGTCGTGATGGAAGTCGAGCCGCAGCTTTTGGCAAAGTCCGGAAGGATTGAAGGAGATCTACCTGCATCCGGCGCGGTGGGGTCGCGCTCATTGAGCGCCATCGCGCACTACGAGCCAGCGACGGCGCCCTGGCAGTAAACCACCAGGGCAGTTTCCGTCGGTGACGATCTCATTCAACCTTAAGCCTGGTGTGGCCCTCAGCGATGCAGTTCAGGCGATCAATCAGATGGAGCAAAGCATCGGTATGCCGTCGACAGTTCACGGTAGCTTTTCCGGAACAGCCCAGGCGTTTCAATCATCGCTGGCAAGCGAGCCGTTCCTGATCGTTGCGGCCCTGCTGGCGGTCTACATCGTGCTGGGAATTCTCTATGAAAGCTACGTCCACCCGATCACCATTCTGTCGACGTTGCCATCAGCCGGTGTGGGCGCTGTGCTTGCGCTGCTGCTCACGCGAACAGATCTCAGCCTGATCGCATTGATTGGAATCATTCTGCTGATCGGCATTGTGAAGAAGAACGCCATCATGATGATCGACTTTGCGCTGGCGGCCGAGCGTAGCGAAGGCAAGAGTTCGCGCGATGCGATCTTTCAGGCCTGCATGCTGCGGTTTCGTCCGATCCTGATGACCACGATGGCCGCGCTGTTAGGAGCGTTGCCGCTGGCGTTGGGCACCGGAACCGGCTCCGAACTCAGACGACCGCTTGGTATTTCGATCATTGGCGGGCTGATCGTGAGTCAAATGCTCACGCTCTTCACCACGCCGGTGGTCTATCTGTATCTCGATCGGCTTGGCGCTGTCGTGGCAACGGTTGCGGAAGAAAGGAGTTAACCCAGCGGCGCAGGAAAGCCTGGTATAGAAGGCCTTGGGCCTTTGGTCTTTGGTCTTGGGTTAGAATAGGTGTTCTGAATCATCATAGACCCTGACCAGGCAACGAAGACCAAAGTCCAAAGACCGAAGGCTCAAAACAAAATGTCCAGCTCATTTTCAAATGCTAGCCGCTGCGCTCCTCGGGCTCATTCTATTCAAGGGCTGCGACAAGGCGCCGAAGTATGCGAAGCCCACCGTACCAACTCCGCCCAGTTACAAAGAAATTACACCTGAGAGTTTCAAGGAGACCGACAACTGGAAATTCGCGCAGCCGAAGGACGATGTGATCCGCGGCAAATGGTGGGAAATGTTCAACGACCCGCAATTAAATGCCCTCGAAGAACAGTGTAGACATTTCCAATCAGAGCATTGCCCTTGCTGATGCAAACTTTCGTGCGGCGCGCGCCGTGGTTAAGCAAGCTCGCTCGCAATATTTTCCGACCGTGACGACAAGCCCCTCAATCACAACCTCGCGACAGTCCGGGACAGCAACCCAATCCAACGTTTCACCGGGTCACGTAGGCACCAACTATTTGCTTCCGTTTGACGCCTCCTGGGAACCGGATCTTTGGGGCGCATCAAGAACTCCGTGAGGGCAAGCGCCTCCGAAGCGCAGGCCACTGCGGCCGATCTGGTAAATGTTCGTTTGAGTGTCGAGGCGGAACTCGCATTTGACTACTATCAACTCCGCGCCCTCGATGCTCAAAAGGCGCTGTTGGATTCAACGGTGGTGGCTTTTCAGCAGCAACTCGATTTGACGCAGGTTCGTTTTCAAACCGGATCGCTTCGGACGAAGACGTGGCGCTGGCGGAAACCCAGCTCAAGACCACTCAAGCGCAAGCCACCGATATCGGCATAGCGCGCGCTCAGCTCGAACACGCGATTGCGATGTTAACGGGCCAGCCGGCATCGACGTTTTCGCTTTCCTTCGCACCGATGGAAGCCAACCCGCCGCCAGTTCCTCTCGGTGTTCCTTCTCAACTCCTCGAGCGGCGACCCGATATCGGGGCGGCGGAACGTCGCGTGTTCGAAGCCAACGCCGAGATTGGCGTAGCGAAAGCGGCTTTTACCCCGCGCTCACGTTGAGCGCGGCGGGGGACTCGAAAGCACCTCGATCGCCACCTGGTTCACCTGGCCCGCACGATTCTTTCGGTTGGTCCAGCACTGGCTCAAACACTATTTGATAAAGGAAGGCGCTCAGCTGTCACAGAACAGGCTCGTGCTCAGTATGACGGCACTGTCGCAGTCTACAAGCAAACCGTATTGACGGCGTTTCAGGAAGTTGAAGACAACCTCGCGGCGCTCAGAATCCTTTCACGCGAGCTGGAGCAACAGAACGCCGCCGTGGTCTCCGCCCAGAGAACGTTGACGCTTGCCAACGAACGATACACATCCGGAATTGATAGTTACCTGAATGTGATCACGGCGCAGACGGCTCTATTAACCAATCAACGCACCGCCGTGACTCTACAGATGAACCAGATGACCGCAAGTGTTCAATTGATCAAGGCGCTTGGCGGTGGTTGGAATGCGTCTCAGCTTCCGACAGCGAACGAGTTACGTGCGAAACCCATGCCAACGCCAAGCCGAGTCCCCAGTCCGCTCTGTTGCGATCATCAGCATCGCTAGCCTTGATAACAGCAAAGACCTCTCTGCCTCCTGTTATCTTCAACTGCTCGGCAGACTGCCCTGGTGATAATTGACACGATCTCGATTCCGCCTGGAAGTTCTATTGTAACTTCGGAATTGACGGCGCCGTGCTCAACCTTCTTGACGGTACCCTTGAGCTGGTTTCGCGGCACTGATTCGCATTCGTTGCTCCCTTCAAATCGGATACTATTTCTATACCTTCTCACTTCACATTCAAACAAGCCAAGTGAGCTGAGGAAACAAGTCTGCTGTTCAGCTTGAAATCCGTTTCGTCGTGAGCTAAGGGGCAACGACCCCGCAAGCAATCCGATCACCTCGGAGTGGCTGGCGGGATCCGTTTTCATGTAGTTTGCTTTCGCATGCATGGATTTCATGACGAACCTCGGGTTCCGATGCGGCTTCTTCGATCAGAGCTCGCAACCTCCTTCGGCCTCGAAACGTAGACCGCAGTGGCTGGCGCCTGGAACCTCCACCTTATGGCTGTTGGCTCGTGCGGCATACCACCGTTCGAGGTCGGGATTGATGGCTCGGTCTTTTCCCGCAACCAACATCCAGCTCGGTTTGCTTCTCCACGCAGGTGTGGTGATGACTGCTTTGAAATTGTCAGCCAGCGTTGAGCACCTGCGATCGCGCCATGAAACCGGCCTGCTCAGCAGACAGGTCGGCGGCGAAGTACTCACGAAACTGCGCGGGATCAATGTAGGTGAAACCGTCCGCTGTCTTCTTTATCGCGTTAGATTTGCTGAGATCACTTGGGAAACGCTTTCCGTCGTCAGCCTCATTTTCTCCAGCATCTGGCATGTGGGCCGCGATGTAGACTAAACCGACAACCGATGGATCCGTCCCGGCTTCGGTGATTACGGCTCCTCCATAGCTAGTGAGCGACAAGGATGCACGGTCCATCTTGTTGAGCAAGGATGCGCCTCGTGGCAGCCACATCTTCTTTGAAGGATGTCTCCGGCTCCTGGACGATGCTGACGTTGTAGCCATCCTTGACAAGAATGTCGTAAACGCCTTTCCATCCGGAGCCATCTGCCCAGGCGCCGTGAACCAGAACAATGTTCCGAACGCGAGGCTCTTTGTTTTGACCCGAGGTCGCGACGCATGACAGCAGCAATAATGCGATGCAGAGGGACGGAAACATTGCTCGTATTCGTCGGCCAGGCGTCATTGGATTACTCATTCGGTTGCTCCTCTTGCGGAATAGATATTAGAAGCGACCGTAACGTGTTTCTTGCGGCCTTTTGCTGAGTTCAGCTCTTAATTTGCTGATTTAAGACTGCCGTCACAGATTGTTCCGGTCACTTTCCCTTTCGCTGACTGTCCCCACAACAGCTGGCCGAGACTTGAGCAAAGCTCGGTAATTCCGAGCAACCCCAGAAAAGATTGACGGATCCGCGGCCTTTCACCTTAGTTCTCGCGTTGTAGTTTCGTGTGGAAGTGCATTAGAGCGCGTACTGCGGAGCAAGCAGGAGATTGCATGACAATGGGAAAGTCAGTCCGATTACTCTGATCATCGTATTTTCTCCGTCACAGGAAAAGAATCTTGGCCATCATTCCCTTGTCTTCATGATTCAGGAGATGGCAATGGAAAAGTGACATCCCTCGAATAATTGATCAGTGAAGTCCATAATGAGATCGATGGATCCGCCAACTGGAACGTTTGCGGTGTCGAGCCATACCGGATCTGCGAGTCTCACACCATTCTGGGCGTAAACCAAAAAGTGAACCTGGTGAATGTGAAACGGGTGAATCTCTCGAGTTGCATTCACGATCCGCCAGTGCCGGTAGTATCCGACCTTCACGCTCAGCATTGGTTCCGAATGAGCGTCGAATTTACGCCCGTTGATGTAGAACCCGTCCTTGTCCTCCGTGAAAGTGGTTACAAAGTCCGGAACGGATTGTTCCAGACGATCAACGGGCGCAATCTTATAGACCGGTTGGCCTGTAGTTCTCACATCGTCGGACGCTGGAATTTGCTTGCCAGGAATAATGTCAGCGAGGACCATTTCCGGATTCGCGTCGCCATCAGGTCCGGTGTCCACACAACGAGTGCGCAACCGAGTAGGTTCGCCACTCGGTGGACCAGTAACAATCGCTTCGATTCTTCCCGCTGGTGGTAACAGGAAGTGATCCATGCAATTGCCTGGGGCGGCTTGGCTCATGATAGGCGAGTGGCATCCCGTCCAGCGCGATTACTTCAAGCGGCTGCCCATCCACCTGAACATCGAGATACCGGTCTGAGGCTGCATTCAGTATTCGCCAGAACTGTCGCTCGCCGGGGGCAATGTCGATCGCAGGTCGAATCGTGCCGTTGACCGTAAAAATCCGCTCCACCGCTTCCGTGGTCGCACCGCAACGGCCCTCGGGCATTGACACCTGCTTCAACAATTGACCAGCATCTTTATCGTGTTCGATGTCACGTCCGCGTATGATGAGCACTCGCTCGCGAAGCCTTCGTACCTCGGGGACGTACCGGTCGATCCCCTCGACTATGATCGCGCCGGACATTCCGTCAAGGACCTGCCGATGACTCTCACCATGCGGATGCGGATGGTACCAATAGAGGCCTGATGGCTGGTCCAGTGGAATGCTGAGGACATAATTCAGGGTCTCTCCAGGCATCGCCATCATGTCAAGCACATCGTCCTGGGGAAACCGCGGTGAAACGTGCAACCCATGAAAATGGAGGTTGGACATGTTCATGCACGGAGGAACATCGCAGGGCTCGCTCGGTTTTGCGGGCAAGGCGTTAACGTATTCGATTTTCAAACGCCCACCAGGTGTAACCCGAATCACCGGGGGCACGGTCTGTCCGTTGTAGGCGAAAGCATCGTGTCCTTTCGCATCACTCACCGCACTGGAGTTTCAAGGTAACGAGGTGATCTTTTCCTCGCACTTCCGGAGCGCTGGGTACAGTGACCACTTTGAGCTCCAGCCTGCGATAGCGCGCAAGTGCCCAAACCGACGTGATGATTATTGCCAATCCAAATAAGCTTCTCACGTTGTGTTCTCACCCTCTGAACTTTGTGGTGCCTGCGTTAGACTTCTGTCTCAGGTGTTTCCAGCCGCACGAGGCTCTCCATTAACTTTGATCATTCGCATGCTTCGGCCCTTAGCTCCAACACCCAAAAGATAAGCGGAAACGGTGTCAGCTGTCTTAGTTGCGGTTGCTTGAAATTACATAGTCTTGCTCAAAGCTTGTGGAGTTGCTCCGGGCAGTAGCCCGACCGTGAGGGAGGGCGCAATTCGGATCTTGAAACACCCTCCTCACGGTCGGGCTACTGCCCCGGTTCAAGGTCGCGGAACATCTACGGTGACGTTATTCGCGCGAAGTGTGGTTGAGGTTGCGCGCTGCAAGTTTGCGAGAGCTTGATTGTAGTTCGCCTCGGCCCTCAACTCTGCAGTGCGGACGGTGACTAGTTGATCCTCAAATTGAAAGATAAGAAACGTTGTAGACATGCCGGCCTGATAGCGCTTCATTTCACCGGCCAGCTGAATCTCCGCGCTCTTGGTTGCGGCGCGTGCCGTAGTGACCTGACGTTGAGTAGTTCCACTGCCTGTACTGCATTTCGTACGTCAGCCTCAACCGCCTGCTCCTGTGATTGTGTTGTTGCTGCTAATTGTTCACCCTGAATGCGGGAGGTAGCTAAATTGGCCTTGGCGGTGGTGTTGTGTAAGGGAAATTGGATCGTGGCACCGATCGAAACAGTACCTGTGTTGACGCTCGCAAGGTTTCGCAGCGCTTGCCCGTATCCCCCGACGAGGTTAGCCGCCGGGTTGCCGGTCGGCAATAGAGAGCCGGCAAGTCCATAGGAAAAACGGTCGCTTGTAAATCCACGCGTGGCAGAGTCTGATTCTTGAAGAACTGCTTATCAATCTTGTTAATGTCCTGCTGCACTCGGAGACGGGTTAGCTCCGGCCTGTTAGCGAAAGCCTCATCGAGAACGTCCTTTAGATTGATGGGCGTCGGGACTAATGACGGCTCGTCCGTTGGCTTTAAACGATTGGACCATTCGCTGCGCATTTCTGTTTCGCAGAACCAATTGCTTGAGCACGTTCTCCGCGGTGGTGACAGCCTGTATTGACGTATAGCAAAGGCGGTTTCGGCCGAAGCGATCTGAGTCAATGCCTGGGCTCGATCGAGAGTTGGCCGACGTACCAACCGAGACCTGCTCCTCGATCATACGGAGTTGCTCGCGCGCGAGATTCACATTCGCAAGCTGGTTCTGCTCGTCCCGCTTAGCGAAAACCAACTCCCAACAAGCCAGCTGCACCTGTGAAATTACCGTGATCACCTGGAGCCGAAAATCCGCATCCGATTGCAGAAAGTACTTTGCGTTGAACGCGGATGTCGTGCCGGAACTGATCGATCGAGCGATTCCGTAAAAGCGGCTGGGTCAACGTTACGCACCAAGGCTCGCTGTGTAGAACGGGCTCAATTGGGTAAAGGTCGTATTGGAAGTGCCTCGCAGAGAGTTGAAGAAGAACTGGTACTGCCCGCCTCCCTTACTGAACTGTTTCGTTAATGCGGGGTGAACGACAAGCTCGTCTGCTTAATTGGCCCAAACACACCGACGTCACCGTTGGTGTTTGCCGCCGGCGTACGGACGTCGTTGAACTGTGGTGTCAAGCTAATGAGCGGGTCGTATACACCTTCGAACGAACGCAACGTGCTCTCGGCCAAACGAACATTGTCACGCGAAACCTCGATGTCGTTGTTATTTTCCAGCGCGCGTCGAATCGCCTCGTTAAGGCTTAAAGTAAGATCGCCTCCTTCGACTCCAACCCGCGTAAGGTCGGGTGGTGGCGGCACGGGAGCGGCTGCGACCTAAGCAAAGGTTCGTTACGCAGATCCTGGTCCGGAACCGGTGATTTCGTGATAGGGTCCTGCGCCATCACCGCGGTGCTTAGCAGGAGTAAACACAACAGGAACGCAAATGAAATAACTCTTAGCTAACATACTCATCGTGCGCTCCCCGTTTGCGTGCGGTCTTGTTTAGGTGGTTGGGTATTTGCTGTATTGCTCGTTTGATTAACGCTCGGGGCAGCTTGGGGCGTACCTGCGAACCCTCCAGCAAACCGTCAGCTACATTAACGATAACCGTGGTGCCTGGTTCGAGACCGGAAATGATGTCGAGCTCATTGCCGTAATCCCGCCCAATGACAATCTTCTGGTAGTGGATCCTTTGATCGCTGGTGCACTACCGCCACCTGTGGTCCATCCGCGTGAATAATCAGAGCAGTAGCAGGGATCCGCACGGGCGGGTCGGGCGATTGGACACCAAAATTTACGGTCGCATACATGCCTGGCAGAAGCTGGTTATTCGAGTTAGGAGTCTGGACTTCCGTTAGCAACGTGCGCGATCCTGGATCGAGTGCGCTCGTAGTGCGCACGACTCGTCCAGTAAAAGTTTTATCGGGTAACTCCCTGACGGAGATAGTTTGCCGTCTGTCCCGACTTGATGGTGCTGGCAAATGTCTGCGGAACACTTATGAAGATGCGCAGCGTATCAGTCCGGAGCTATTTCGAAGAGGCCGCCACCTGTGGCGGGTGCATTTGTGCCCTTCGGAGTGGTGCCGCCGCCAGGCACTGTCGCGCTCGAGGCATTCGTTCCCGTTGTTGTGCTTACGCTGCTGCTACTGCCAGGATTAATCAACGAGCCGACCTCAACATTCCGTGCCGTTATTACACCCGCGAAGGGCGAGAACACTTTCTGGAATCCTTGCAGAGCTTTAAGACTGCGAACGTTCGCTTCATTGGAGGCGATCGAAGCTTTGGCAGCGTTGATGTTTGCTTGCATGGCATCCACCGTTGCTTTGGCGACGTCGTAAGCAGCTTTCATTTGATCGCGGATCTGATCAGATACGACGTGCTGCTGCGCGAGATACTTATTGCGCTCATAAGTCACGCGCGCGTACTCCATATTCGTGACCGCCTGATTAAGATTTGCTTCTGCCTGTCCGAGGCTCGCAACAGCCTGTGCTAAATCAGCGCGTGCCTGTTGTAACTGCTGGTCAACCTGGGGGTATCTATTTCGGCTAACAATTGTCCTTCGCGCACACGATCACCAATGTCTGCATGAAGCTGGCGTAAGTAGCCGGTTGTTTGAGCTGAAATGGTTGCCACCTGAATCGCTTCAACGTCGCCGGGCAGTTGCAGATCAGAAGAAGCAGGCGCCAGTTGGGCTTGGACCACACTCACGTTCGGGATGCTGTCGAGAATCGTCTGACTTGCGGCGGTGATCTTCTTCTGTCGCGCCAGGCGAGGCAGTACACCGGCGAGCACCAAGCGCCGCGAACAGTATCAACGCGATCAGCGCGATCAGCCCACGCCTCGAAGTATCGCGTTGGACCACGTCTTTTGCTTGAAGCTGCCGCCGGTGTCGGATGAGTTTCTTGCTCTTCCTCACCCGTTCCAGTTTTGTTGAGACCTTCAGTACTTGTTGCCATCGTGTTTTCGCTTCCTTCGAGCATGTGGATCGGCACTTCTACCCTTTCAACAGTTCGGCGTCCTCGGGCGAGAGACCGGTTGGTTCCTGGCGCTGCAAAATGCTGTACAGGACTGGTACTAAAAACAGTGTGCAGCACGTGGCGACCATTAAACCGCCAATCACAGCTCGCCCGAGTGGCGCGTTTGCTCTCCGCCGTCACCAAGACCAAGAGCCATCGGCACCATGCCAATGATCATCGCAGTGGCTGTCATGATCACTGGACGCAGCCGCATATAGCCCGCCTCGAGAGCGGCGTCGGTTGCACTCTTGCCCAACAAACGTTCGTCGCGCGCAAAGTTGATCAGGAGGATGCTGTTGGCTGTTGCGACTCCAACAGTCATGATCGCGCCCATCATTGCAGGAACACTGACGGTCGTCTGGGTCACAAACAACATCCAGATGATTCCTGAGAGCGCGCCCGGAAGAGCCAGAGTGATGATGAACGGATCCAGCCATGACTGGAAATTAACGACAATCAGCAGGTAAACGAGGATGGCGGCGAAAATCAGTCCCATGGTGAGACCGGAAAATGATGCCTGCATTGTTTGCGACCTGACCACGCACGTCGATCGAACTGCCGCGCGGCAATCTTGTCTTTACCTCGGCCAGAATTTTGTTCACGTCATTTCCGACGCCTGGCGAGATCGCGGTCCTGAACGCTGGCCAAAATATCGAGCGTCGGCTGGATGTCGTAGTGAGTAACTACGCCCGCCGACTGAGTACGCGTGGACCGTTGCCAGGTTGCTGAGAAGCTGAGGCATCTGGCCCGTGTTCGATCTGATCGGAGTACTTTGAAGTGCATCCATCGAATCAATCTTGTACTGCGGCGTCATTACTTGAACTGCGTAACTGACACCGTTCTGCGGATTCAGCCAGAAGTTGGGTGCTGTTTGAAAGCTCGAACTCAGCGATACCAACAGGTCGCTGGCGACGTCACGTTGAGCGAGACCGAGTTGCTGAGCCTGAGTGCGATCCACATTAATGAACAAATCCGGCACGGCTGGAACCTGCTGCAGGTGAACGTCGATCGCTCCTGGAACAGCGGCCACCCTGGTCTGGATCTCTCTCGCAATCTCAAGATTCTTCGGATCCCTTCCGACCAATTGAATGTCGATCGGCGCGGGCAATCCAAAGTTCAAAACCTGGGTGACGATATCGGCGGGCTGATAGAAGAAAGTCATGTCAGGAAACTTCGCTTGCAACTTATTGCGTAGCTCCTCCACATAGTTTTGAGTCGGCCGATGATTTTGCTTAAGCGAAACAAGAATCTCGCCATCGAGCGCACCAATGGTGGCTGAGTCGCTAAGTGCGAGACTGAGGCCTGAATAAGGGAGCCCAATATTGTCGAGGATGATGTCTAGTTCGTCAGCCGGAATTGTCTCGCGAATGACCTGCTCGACCTGGGCGAAGCGTTGCTCGGTCTCTCAATGCGCATGCCCGCTGGAGCGCGGACGTGCAGTCGGAACTGACCAGCATCAACTGCCGGGAAGAAGTCACGCCCAAGAAATGGGAACAGGCTGAACGAAACAGCGCAGTAAAGGACGAACACGGCACAGACGATCAGACGGTGGCCTAACGCCCAGACCAGAGCGCTGCGATACCGGACATGCAGTTTTTCAAAGAGCTGGTTAAAGCGCCCGCCAATGCGCCAAATAATATCGCCGCGTGGCATTGAACGGGCTTCGCCATGATCGGTGACGTTCTCTCCAGCTGCCTCGAGCGCAGCTCTGCTTCGGTAGAGTTCAACTTCCTTTGGCAGTAGAAATCTCACCAGCGTAGGCACTAACGTGCGCGACAAAATGTAAGAAGGCAGCATGGCCAGGACCACCGCCAACGCCATGGGTGTGAACAGAGACTTGGCCGCTCCCTGTAAGAATGTTACCGAAACAAAAACAATGCAGATTGAAAGCGTAGAGACAAACGCCGGCGTGGCCACTTCCTGCGCGCCATCAAGGATTGCCTTCAATATAGGTTTGCCCATCTCGATATTGCGATGAGTGTTCTCGATCTCAACAGTTGCATCATCAACCAGTATTCCCACGGCGAGCGCCAGTCCGCCGAGCGTCATGATGTTGAGTGTCTCGCCGAGGGCGCTGAGAAAAATGATGGATGACAGGATTGAGAGCGGGATCGAGATCACTACGATCAGAGTCGCGCGCCAGCTCCCGAGAAAGAGTAAAATCATCAAGCCGGTCAAGCAGGCTGCGATGATTGCCTCGCGCACGACACCGCTAATAGACGAGCGCACAAACAGTGATTGATCAAAAAGGAAATCAAGCTTGAGCGCCGGCGGCAGAGTTGCCAGCACGCTTGGCATCCGGGTTCTCACACGATTAACTACATCAAGCGTAGAAGCACCGCCGCTTTTTAGAACCGTGAGCAAAGCAGAACGCCGCCCGTTACGTCGCACGATGTTGGTCTGCACCGCGGCGCCATCTCTGACATGCCCGATGTCGCGGATGTAGACCATTGCCCCATTAACTTCTTTGATCGGCAGATCGTTGAGTTGCTCCACCTCTGTCGGGCTGCTGTTGAGCCGCACGTTATATTCGCGCTCGCCCATCTTGGCGGTGCCCGGCGGGCAAGATTACGTTCTGCTGGTTAAAGGCGCTCGACACGTCTGACGCGGAAATATTCTTTGCAAGCATCTGCTCCGGGTCGAGATCAACCATGATGTTGCGCTGCTTGCCTCCATAAGCCAGCGGCAACTGTGCGCCCTCCACCGTCGCCAGTTGCGTGCGGATAAATTGATTGGCGAAGTCGTTAAGCTGGTCTTCGGAAAGAGTGTCGCTGTAGACCACGGACTGCAGTACCGGTACATCCGCCGCGTTGTACTGCACGATCAAAGGTGGGGTTGTGCCGGTCGGTAGCGTCCTCAAAATGGCCTGCGACTCAGCGGCTGCCAGGGATATTGCCGATGGTATATCGGCGCCTGGCTGAAAGTAGATCTTGATTACTGCGATGCCGTTGTACGACTGCGACTCCATATGCTCGATGTCGCTGACAGTCGTCGTATACGCACGTTCGCTATTTGAGACAATCCGCTGCTCCATCTCCTGCGGTTCCAACCCGTTGAAGTTCCAGATAACAGCGATGACGGGAATATCGACGACGGGAAAGATGTCGACCGGCGTACGGAAGATCGACAGCGCGCCGAGGATCAGAATCAGCATCGACATCACGATGAACGTGTATGGTCGCCTCAGCGCTAATCTAACAATCCACATATTTCGTCTCCAGCCAATCTCAGCGTTTCCTTTAACGCAAAGCGTTGCCCATTAGAGATTGCGACTGGCGTGACTTTCTTCCCTCCCTTTGCGTCCTTTATCAGTCTCTTGCGGTACCCGCCGGGTTCAAGAGCAGAGCGAGACGCCGGCAAGATCTGGTCATTACGAGCAACTGACTATAAGACGGATAAACCCGTCGTCGTTATCCTGTTGGCTGTTGGAAAACTGAACAGCAAAGCGCAGCCGGCGGCTTCCAAAGTAGTGAGGTGACCGAAATGGTCCGGGTTCAAATCTGCATTGCACTTCTCTTGACTAGCATCGGCGTGCCCGCTGTGTTTGCGCAAACTGCCGCTGAGATTGACCCTGGCACCTCGCAACTAGCGAGTCTTCTGGCGCCGAACACAGGCTCGACGCGCCCAGGCGTGGCCAAGCCAGACGCAAACGGTTACCCGGCTGCAAGCAAAGAAGGAGAGCCGACTGCCCTTGAATCCGCTCAGAAGTCTTTTCGCGCGGGCCTGGCCAGCTTAGACGCGCGACAATACAAAGATGCAGTCACTTCGCTGGAAGCGGCGCGTCGACTCAGCCCCGAACTCAGCTCCCGTGTATCAAGCGCTTTGCAGTGCCTACCTTGGTCTGGGCGATTATGAGAATTCAGTCAAGGCTTACGAGCGCGCGGTGTCACAGGGCTCCAGTTCACGCGCAACGCAGACTGCCGTCGGAATCTCTTATCTAAAACTCGGAAAGCCTGAACGAGCCATTCCTCCTTTGCAAGAGGCTACTCGGCTCGCGCCGGACATTGCCATCAATCACTATCTTCTGGGGGTGGCTTACAACAACGCCGGCCAACTCGATGAAGCTGCCGATCAGTTTTTGCGGAGCATTGGCTTGGATAGCAAGTATTCTCTTCCTACTTTGCTCTGGCGGCGGTTTACCATGAACAGTCGCGCACTCAAGACGCAATTGGCTTCCTTAAGGAAGCAATTCGCTTGAAGCCGGACTTTGGTGACGCCTACCTGGCACTCGCCTACGTACTGAGCTCCTCAGGAAACTTCGCTGAGGCGATTACCAACTACAAGTCGGTGATTAGACTAAATCCGCAAAGCTCAGTTGCGCACAATAATCTGGCAGTCACTTACCTGCATATGGGCAAGAACAAAGAGGCCCTGGCAGCTCTCAGGCGCGCAGCCACGCTGGAGCCGAACAGTGGCACGATTCATTTGAACCTGGCGCGTGCCTATCTGCGCCTCCGTAATAAGGATGCAGCGCTGGCAGAGCACACCGTCCTTAAGACGATCGATTCGGAGCTCGCCAAAACTCTCTATGACGAGATATTTCAGGCTCGCATCTTGAAGGTGCACGATTGAATATCGCGGTGGGTCGGAAGCGCATGCAGAATTACTCGACATCCAAAAGGAGAACAGAGCCATGACAATGAGCAGCGCAACCCCTCTAACGGAACGAGAGGATGAGGTTTTACAAATGCCGTCGGATCTCAGTCTCGAGGCAGTGGTGGAGATCTCGGGCGCCTTGCGCCATTTACTTGCCGACGTCTTCGGACTTTACGTGAAGACGAAGAATTTTCACTGGCACATGAGTGGTCCGCACTTTCGCGATTACCATCTGCTCCTCGGATGAGCAGGCCGAGCAAATCTTCGCCATGACAGACGTACATCGCGGAACGAGCGCGTAAAATCGGTGGAACCACGATTCGTTCAGTCGGAGACATTTTTCGGCCACCAACGTCTGAAAGACAACGATGAAGAATTCGTTGCGCCGAGGGACATGCTGGTTGAGCTTTATGGCGACAACCAACAACTAACGCGTACAGTTACGTTCTGCGCATGAGCTCTGTGAGTTTCACGGTGACGTCGCGACAACCAGTTTGATTGAGGTCTGGATAGACGAGACCGAACGCCGGAAATGGTTCCTGGCCGAGACAGTTCCGCGAACAGTAAGAGGAAACTCGTTCGGTTAAGGAGTCAGTTTCGCGAATATGCTTAGAAATCGCAGCCACGTTTTCGCTCTCGTTCTTCTGTTGACAGCGGTTGGATTGGTACAGGCGCAGACAAGGGTGCCTCGGCCGACTGCCCCGGATTCACTGAAGGAGTTCAGAGAAGACTTCATCAAGAGCTAGTGAAGACTACAAAACCAGTTTGCAAAAGCTCCTGGCGCTTTATGAGAACGATGTCAAGCAGCTCACCGAGCACTCAGCAGAATGGAAAGAGCTTTACGCCGAGGGCTTAATTTCGCGGCGAGAATACGAGACCAAGGACGGATGGCATTACCGAAGCACAAGTGAAAGTGGATGAGGTGCGTAAACAAATCATGACCGCTAGAGATAACGATTGCCGAGGCCAGGCGACAGCCTCGTCCGGATGAAGAATGCAACGCCGAAATGAGTGGCCTCTCTCAAAGTGCACCGCCGTGGACCACGGGCAGCGCCAAAATTGACGCGTTGATTCGCCAGAATGGCGCGCGCTACGGTGTGGACCCGTATTTTATCTATTGTGTCATTCACCAGGAGTCAGGCTTTAGTGCCACAGCGGTGAGCTCGAAAGGCGCTCAAGGATTAATGCAGTTGATGCCCGGCACGGCGGCGCGTTACGGTGTGATGAATGTAAATGATCCGGCACAAAATATCATGGGCGGCACTCGCTACCTGAAGGATTTGCTCCGGCTGTTCCCCGGGCGTATTGACCTGGTGCTGGCGGGCTACAATGCCGGAGAAGGGGCAGTTATCAAGTACGGTCAGACTATTCCTCCTTACAAAGAGACTCAGAACTACGTGCGTCTCATCAGCCTCCGTTACCTGCGAAGACCGAAAACCGGCCAGACACCCGAGAAGCCGATGCCGCGCCCAAGATAGCTTCATGGTCTTGAGAATTGGGACGGCGCGGCTTAGACCCGGTGTCTAGCTCAAAGTCCGCTTAGTAAATGCGGCGTATCGGCGACATCTCAAGTGCTGCCGCTCGAACAGAATAACCAGCAGTCAGTATCTCAAGTCCATGAGCGCGTAAATGCAAGCATCTCCAAGCGAGAGGAGCACCGGAGGTGCGAAACTCGTCAGTTCGCTGCCGCTCCACGGCAACAGATCGTGACTTAAAGCAAAAACACGAAAGCATTCGGAAAGCGCAGAGCCTCATGATGTGCGTGAAACGAAAATACACGCGCAATTGCGCGCATTAAACCAGGGGGATAATGAGATGATCGGAGTTGTTCGAAATAAGCGGATGTTAGCCGCGTTCCTAAGCGTGATGCTGATACTGGGAACGTTTGGGAGCTTGAGTGTTAGTGCTCAGGGGCACTACCGCCGCAATCATCATAGCAGAACTAAAGGAGCGCTCGTCGGTGGTGCGCTGGGATTGATTGAGGTGGACTCATCGGCGGGAGGAAAGGTGCGTTGATTGGGGCCGGCGCCGGTGCGGGGACTGGATACCTGATCCAAAGGCACAGAAACCGGAGGCACTATCGACACTATTACAGGCGCTACTAAGCTCGGCTATCATGGCAGTCTTCTCATTCTTGCGGGTGACGATGTAAAGCAACTTCGCAGTCGAACTCTTCAGAGTTCGTGAGTAGTCAGGGCTGGAACTGGAAACCCCAGGGTTGCGGCAACCCTGAGCTGAAATTAGCCAACGCTTTCAGCGTATTTCTTTGCACCGTTGATATCGCGCAACATCTTAAGCAGGCGCTACACTGGACTCCTCAAAAAGCACCGCGATCGCAAACAGAGTCATTTCTGAGCAAAGCCACATAAGACCCGGTAGGACCGCGTACACTCATAGACTCCAACTTCAGTGTCGATGCGCTGCGCACTGGCCTTCTTCTATCTGAAACAGTCCTTGAAGGAGTTGCAACTGACAGACATTTGGCGGGAGGGACAGTGGAAATGCTCGCTATTACAGTTGATGGTCTCGGTCCAGCAAGCAAAGGCTGATGAGCGTCTCATTGATGTCATCAACCGCAGCGGTAGCAAAGTGCCGCAAGTTTGTTACCACCCGCAGCTTGGTCCAGTACAGACCTGCGATACCTGCATGGTCGAGAGTTGACGGCAGTCTGGTCAGGGCCTGTGCCACTCAACGTTTCAGCAGGAATGAGCGTCGTCACGGATTCTGCGGCCGCGAATGCAGCGCAACGAGAAGCCTTTGACCGCGTACTCGGTAATCATCTCCTCTACTGCACGGTTTGCGACAACAACAACGGTAACTGCACAGTCCACAACACCACCAAGTTGCTGGCGGTCGAACATCAGGAGATTCCTTTTCGGTCCAAACCGTACGAGGTCGACAACACCAATCCCTTTTATCGCTATGACCCCGATCAGTGTCTTCTGCTGTGGCCGGTGCGTGGAGGTATGTCAAAACGTCGAGGTCAATGAAACGCTCTCGATCAATTGGGAAGATCCAAACCCACGGGTTCTGTGGGATGGCGGTGCAATCGATTGGCGAGTCCAGTTGCGTCTCCGTGTGGCCACTGCGTGACGGTCTGTCCGTGCAACGCGTTAATGGAAAAGTCCATGTTGGGCCACGCCGGCTTCTTTACGGGATTACCCAAGCGCGCGTTGAAGGGCATGATCGACGTGGTGAAGGGAATCGAGCCTGGAGGCCGGCTACGGAACAATTCTTCGCGTATCAGAAGCCGAGGAGGGAATGCGTGAGTCGCGCATTCGCAGGAACCAAGACTGTTTGCACCTACTGCGGGGTCGGCTGCAGTTTCGATGTCTGGACCAAGGATCGTCACATTCTTAAGAGTCGCGCCACAGGACGGTCCCTGCAAACGGCATCTCGACGTGCGTCAAAGGAAAGTTTAAGCCATTAGCGAGCGAAACCAGAAGAAGAAGAGCGCCAGCAACCGCGCATAGGCCGGATCGACGAAGGCTCGGCGAATGCTCCGCCACGGGCGCCCGCGGCACTGCGCGCTGGGCGAATGCGACATGCCTGGCATCAGCGTCAGCGGAACTGACGGCCACTAACCATCAACACCGCAACCGACCGCTTGGCGCGATTGATGCGCAAGCGGCTGCTGCGCCGCGGTGCGCAGGCCGGGAGCTGCCCATCGCCTCCGAACAGCGTCGCCAATCCGGGCGCTCGTCGACCAGTCCGCCCAATCGCCCGGCGGTGAGCCAAAACTCGCGGCGATCGGCCCAACAGTGGCGCCCGCGGATGTTCCTGCGGCGTTAAGTCACCCAGCCACGACCACAGCGTTGGGCCGCCGTAAGCCGACATATTCCGTTAGCGTGATACAGCACCACGAGTCACGGCGCAAACGATGCCGCAATCGCAGAGAGGCGTCGGCGTGATGCGATACAGCGAGCCGCCATGGCCGGCGCACGCCGCACAGGATGGGATCGAGCTGGTCAGCGGTAGGCGGCAACACACACGGCTTTCCCGGGCAAACGATGCCATGAGCGTGGCACTCCCCAATCGAAGCAGCCCGGGCGTAGCGCGAAGCGCGGCAAAGCGGATGAGGCTGGCGTGACAGGCCGCTCAGCGCCGAGGTCGCGCTCGCGTAGATCAATTACGAGCAGCGTCGAGATCAGTCCGTTACCGATCGCCCACAATGCGGCGCTGGCATTTGCCAGCGCCGCATGGGCGCCGGCAAATCTGGCTGTCAGAACAGTCGGCTGGGCGAATCGTCGCATCCGGCATCGTGCATGCGGTGGCAACGGTAACGTCGACGGTTCGGCGCTTGAGCAATTCACGGTGTTTACATCTGCAAAGGCGTACGTTACGAACCAGGCGTCACGCTTATCGACGCACGCGATTGCCGCCACGTAGTCGTCGCAGTGGCGTGAGTACTGTGCGAGCCAACACCGCGATCGATGTTCGTCCGTGCGGGAGGACCGTGCCGAGCACTCGACCCAACCTTGCCAGCTGTTCGCCGATGGGTACTGGAAGCCGGGCCGGGTTCTCTACGGATGCCCGCGCCCCAGGCTTTGAGAATCGCCTCTTTGCCGGTCCAGCAGCGGGAGTGGAACGCGAGCGTTTCGAGCCGGACTCTGCGTGGCCAGCACGGGCGCTCGTTTCCGACGATGGATGAAGAACCGCCGCGCAATCTGCTCCATGATGGCCGACGTTCGCGCAAGTTGCTCCACGTCGATCCCGACGAGCGCAAACAACCGCGCAAAGGCTGACGAGCGCCAAGCTCGCCGGTGTGGGACACGTCTGGAAACGCAAGCCGGCCGCCGCGTGCTTGCGCTCGCTAAATGCGGTTTTGAATTTCCATCCGTCATCAAATTGATATGCACCGGCGGATGCTCATGCAAGTAGCACGCCGAGGAGCTTTCGCAGCGTGCTACGGGCAACCACGTAACGCCGCCGAGGATCATCGAAAACGGAATTCGCTCGCCCGCTCGCGCTCACCGGGTGCCAGCGTTGCGAGATAGGCCGCGCCGCACGGCTGCTCGGGAACATCGAGCGCGCGCGGCCCAAGCATGCACGTCATCCGCGTGCAAGCTGCGGCGGCTATGGCGAGCGGCGGCCAGTGGCGATTTGTCGGCATCGTTTGATTGACTCTGCTGTTTGTAACGTATCGCGCGGTTTCGACGGGAAAATGACCGTGAAACTATGCGGGTTCCGGCACCTATTCGCAGCGCGCTTGGCATGGCCTAAAATAGAGCTCTCACATGCTAGTCTCAGGTGAACGCGTTGGCGGCAGGGGCTTGGGAGGCAGGACCGGCCCTGGTGCGTGTGATGCCAATCGCTACCCGACTCGCACTGATCCAAACGCGTTCGTCAATTCCACATTCCGCGCTGGCACGTTTTGCTTTGCCGCCCCGATTGTAACACCGCGTGCCTCCGGATTTGTCTACTCATGCGATGTGATCCGACCTGTCAATCGATGGTCGAACTGTTGGCGAGCCAAGCCGCCGATCAGCCCGACGGCATCGCCTACATGTGTTCCTGGACGATCGCGATGGCGAGCAGCCAGATCACGTTTGGCGAGCTCGACCGGCGAGCCCGATTGATTGCCGCCACGATTGCAATCTGGAACTCAAGCAAGGCGACCGGGCCCTGCTCGTTACCCGGCTGGCCTCGAGTTCATCTCGGCCTTCTTCGGATGCATGTACGCTAGCGTCGTCGCGGTGCCGGCTACGTATCCCGGGGCCGAAGCGGCCGATGCCGCGGCTGCAGCGTATCGCCGTCGATTGCGATGCCCACGTTGCCCTGTCGACCGCTCAGACACTCACGACAGCTTGATCCAGAACTGCTGTCTGCCGACGCCGCTACGAACCAATGGATTGCCACCGATGAGTTGAACGGAATGATCTGGCCGGATCTGTGGCGCCGGCCCACGATCGACAAGAGCGACCTGGCGTTCCTGCAGTACACGTCGCGGCCCGACGAGTGACCCGAAGGGGCGTGATGGTTTCTCACGCCAACCTGCTCGGCCAACTGGACGCATCCGCCAATCGTTCGGCATCGGCGAATTGGAAGAAGACGTCGCGTCGTCGACCGGGCGTCTCTGGCTGCCGCGCGTATCACGACATGGGCCTGATCGGCGGCATCCTGACAGCCATACATGGGCGGCCGCAGCGGCGCTCGATGTCGCCCACGTCGTTCTTGCAGCGGCCGATGCGGCTGGCTGCGAGCGATCAGCGGCGATTACAGACGGGATCATCAGCGGGCGCTCGAATTTTGCCTACGAATACTGCGTGCGGCGGATCAGCCGCCGAAGAGCGGGCGACGCTCGATTTGAGCCGCTGGCGGCTGGCGTTTTGCGGCGCGCGAACCGATTCGCTCCGAGACGCTGGTGCCACTTCGCCGAGGCGTTTCGGCGACGCCGGCTTTAAGTTCAAGTCGTTCCTCCCTGCTGCATGGTCTGGCCGAGTCGCACGCTGCTGGTGGCGGGGCCGACTATCGCGAGGAGCCGATGATTCTGCCCGTCAACCGTGCCGCGCTGGCCCAGCATCGGGTCGCTCTCGCTTGTGGCGAACCCAGACGCCGATGATTCAGCGATTGGTTGGTTGTGGCGCCGGTGCAGCGACCACACGGTCGTCATCGTCGATCCGGAACACGGCACCGAAGTCGGCGACGGCGAGGTCGGGGGAGATCCTGGTTCAAGGCCCCATCAGGCTACACAAGGTTACTGGAATCGTCCCGGAGGAAACCGGAGCAGGAATTCGGCGCGACGGTGCCGGGTCGCGAGAGGCAGATTCTTGCGCGACCGGCGACTTAGGCTTCTTCCGCGACGGCGAGCTGTTTGTCACTGGCCGCGTGAAAGACGTGATCATCATCCGCGGCCGCAACCACTTATCCGCAGGACATCGAGCAATCGGCCGAAGAGGCCCATCCGGCGCTTGATGCCCGGCGCGGCTCTCGCGCTTCGGCTGACGACAGCGGCGAGCGGCTTGGTCGTGGTCCATCAGCTCGACCGGCAATTCCGCGGGTCGGATCATCCAGCAGATCATTCAGGCCGATTCGCCGGGCGATCGTCGAGCAGCACGAGCTCGACCCGTACGCGATCGTGCTGATTCCGGTCAGACATCGCCTGCCGATCATTCGAGCGGCAAGGTGCAAGCGCAACCTGGTGCCGCGAACAGTACGTGGCGGGTGAGCTCAAAGTCATGCACGCGTGGACAAATCTCGGCGGTGCCGCATCGGACCAGCTAAGCCGCAAGGCATGGCCGCGTTGATGTGTACAGGTGCACGACGACGGCGTTTCGGTGCGGCAGTCGACAGGAGACGGTTCGGGGCGGCGGCCGGAGACGCAAGCGCGATTTCCGGTCGACCGGATCGCGGCCGTCGCCCAAAGTGCGGCGGCTCCGGTCGCGTTTGCCTACGGGCTGCCGGCAGCGGCGCGATCGAGGCTGGACCGGGCCGCCGGAGCAGATCCGAAGAGTGGGCTGCTGCAGATGGCTGGTGGCCCGGTTGAGCCATGGACCCATCGGCCGTTGCCCGCGACCGGCCGTTCGCGGAGTTCGGCGTCGATTCGCTGACCGCCGTCGAGCTGAGCCAGGAACTGGCAGACGAGTTCGGCGTGCCGTTGCCGGCCGTCGGTGAACTATCCTGACGCCTGCGGCCTGCCTGGCTACCTGGCTGAAGCAGAGACCGGTGCTGGCGAAGCCTCGACGCCGCCGCTGAACGTGACGGCGAGTAACGGTGCTCCGTTTCCGCCTGCCCGGAACGAGGCCGAACTGGCGGCTCTGGCGGAGATTGAGAATCTCTCCGACGACGAAGCGGCGAAGCTGCTGGCGTGATAGAAGAGCGTGGCCAGCTGTAAAGCGCGTCCTGGGTTTAAAGCCTGCTTTATGTATCGCGCGCGAAACTCATTATTTCGAGCCGCCAGAGTGGTTTGCGCCAGCGTATTTCGCGTCATCGTGCTGCAAGTTCTTGGCCTTTCACTTCGAGTTGCTGGGCAGGTCCTGACAGATACGTGCAAAACCCCTCAATTTTGCACGTCGTCTTCGCGCCGCGACTCGGTAAATTCTGTGAGCGCAAGCTGCAGGGTCGGGGGCGCGCAAGTAATACTCGCCGAGTTTCGTGCAATTTGATGCACGATTCGGGCGCGCAACTGCGAGGTTTTTGGCCCGAGATGTCAAAGAGCAAGTGCACGATGGCGGGGACGAGCATAGCAGATGCGCCGTAATTTCAGCAAGAATTTTTGGCCACTCTCCGACGCATTCACTTGTCACTCATTTTTACAACGCTGGTCACTTGTTGCTATAATGACGCACATCGGACGAGAGGCCCCCGTGGCACGATCACTGCGTCGACAAATCATCCGCTACTGGTCGGGCGCTTTTTTTACGCCCCATCTCCTCATTCGCTGTCCTCTACTGGACTGACGTCACCGGCACTGGTAACAATACTTCCACCGGGCGCAAACCTCGGCGGCTCCGGGAATTGGGAGGATGCTGGCAAATGGTTCAATGGTTTCGCTGATGTCTCCTGGTCCTATGGTGGCGAAGCTGAGTTCACTGGCTGCGGCCGGAACTGTGACGCTCAACTCCCGCAGTCGACCACAGGCCTTTCCTTCTTGACGAACGGCTACACAGTTACGGGCTCAACGCTCAAATCTCACACCCTCGACGACGAACGGATTTTTTAATATTGCGCGCGACAGCGACTGTCGCCACGACCATTGATGGACCAACAACCATCGCGAAGTTCGGACTAGGCACACTTAAGCCCTTGGCGAACAACTCCAATACCAACACCGCGAGCGGCGGCGGCGGTTGGGGTGATCTTCGGCGGGATTCTCGAATATCAGACGCTGATGCTGCTTGGGGCCGCGCTTCCCGATAATGCGGAACACTATTACGGACATCCAGCTCAATCAGTCGACCAGTCTGTAGGTTGGGGCCGATTTTGATCTCAGCATCAACCGGCGTACAAAAGTCAACACGAATGCTTCGGCGACGAGCGACGGACCATTGATACGAATGGTCAAGTGTTGTGCGCTGGTACGGATCGATTCAGGGCGGACCAGGTTCGATTGTTGTCACGAACTCGGGAGGCACGCTCCGATTCTCGTGCTGGGCAACCGACAAGCTTTCTCTCGCGAGCATCAACCGCCCGGCGCTGGCTGGAGGTGGTCGTCAATCTTACCGTGACGAATGGAGCGATTGTGCAAACCTCCGGAACCGTCACGCCTACCGGCGGTGAACTCGGCCTGAGACAAGCGCCGGCGCGCGGTGTTGGGCCGTCCAGCTCGATCATCACGGCCAAATCCGCTCCGAATCGGGCGGCTACACCTTCCAGCGAAACCTCATCCTGGGCACCAAGTGCGGGTCGCTGGATACGGCGTGGAGCAACACTTCGATGGCGGCACCATTTCGGGCCCGGGGTCGCTTTCGAAGTATGGCACCGGTGTACTTCGCCTCGACAACCCGCGCGACTTGGGTCGGGGCACGTTCTTTCACGCGGGCACGTTGCAGCCAGGCAGGGCGGCTCGAATGGCCTCTTGCCGGGACGCTCGCGACGCCGTCGGTTGTGCTCGATGCGGGGCGCTACGCTGAAGTTCGTGCGGGTCGAACAAGTCTTTCTTCGACAACATTCAGGCGATGGCGGCATCAATGATTGCGAACTCAACAATGCCAGCGCGGCTCGTTTCTACCAACACGTATATCGGTCTGACGCGAATCGATTCGCATCCTCATGATTGGCCAGGGAAATCCAGCGAGCCGGGGTCGATCGATTCCAACGTTCGATAACGGGACACTCGGATTTAATCGTGTCGAGGACATCAGCTTTGGAACCTTTTGGCCGACGAAATTCGGGCACGGGCAACCTCATCAAAGAAGCGCGAGCAATACGTAACTGAACGAAGTAATAA
>ERZ1370068.8999-contig-781_pt1 | contig 32722 bp, 38 predicted proteins | sample MGYA00561227_ERZ1370068 | MGnify/ENA primary metagenome ERZ1370068 (study PRJEB38410, sample SAMEA6850437) | metagenome | study: Metagenomic assessment of the ecological functions of the soil: analysis of the soil microbiota associated with the...
TTACGTATTGCTTGGCCTATGCCTGATCGACTCCTGGTAGCGACGGGCGTAATAGAACGCGTCCCCCAGCGCCGTGCCGACGGCGGGTGAAAGCGGGTCCAGCTCGATCGCGCGCCGGGCCTCGACGAACGCCTCCTCGAACCGCCCCAACCCGACGAGGAAGTCGGCGTACCACTGACGGGCGGTGGCGTATCCCGGGTGAAGCGTGAGCGCGCGCCGGAACGCCTCGTCGGCCTTCGGCCAGTCCCAGTCGTAGTACTGGAGCGCGCACGCCAGCGATGTGTAGCCCTGCGCCAGTTCCGGATCCAGCTCCAGCGCCCGCGCCGCCGCGGCATGCGCGCGCGAGAACGCCTCGCTCGAATGCTGCCAGCGGAACAGTCCCAGCAGGTTGTGACAGTCGGCCAGTCCCGACCACGCCGGCGCGTAGAGCGGATCCGCATCGATCGACTCCTGGAACGAGGCGATCGCCCGCGACATGCCTTCCGGAGTGCGCTTGTTCCAGAAATGCCGCCCGCGCAGGTACGCCTCGTAGGCCGCCGGAACCACCGGCCGTGCCCCGCCAGGTCCACGCGCTCGCGGGGCGTGAGCTGGGTGCGCAGCTCCTCGGCGATCGCGCTCGAAACGTCGCGCTGCAGGTCGAGCACGTCGCCCAGCGGGCCGTTCGAACGCGTTGGACCACGAGCGGCCGGTCGCTCTCGGCCTGGACCAGCTGCGCCGTGACCCGCACCCGCTCGCCGGAGCGCAGCACCGAGCCTTCGACCACCGCGTCCACGTTCAGCTCGCGTCCGATCTGGGGCACCGGCTTGCGTGCGTCGCGGTAGGCCATCGCCGAGGTGTGGAGATGACGCGCAGCGAGCCGATCTGGGCCAGGCGGGCGATCAGCGCCTCGGTCATGCCTCGGCGAAGAACGTCCTGGTCGGCGTCGCCCGAGAGATTGCGCAGCGGCAGCACCGCGAGCGACTCGATGCGCGCGACCGAAGCATCCCCGGCCCGCGGGCGGGGGCCGCGGCCGCCGCCAGCTCGCCGGCTTCGAGATCGGCCATCACCTCATCGGCCGACCGGTAGCGCGCGGAGCGCTCCTTCTCCAGCGCCTTGCATGATGATCCAGCCGATGTGAGCGGGAAGCTCGGGACGCAGGATCGTGGGTACTTCGGGCAGCGGAGTGGACGATCTCGTTCACCAGTGCCGTGGCGAGCGTCTGCCGCCACGGCATCTTCCCGGTCGCCATCTCGTAGAGCACGACGCCGAGCGAGAACAGGTCGCTGGCCGCGTCCACCATCCTCGCCCAGCAGCTGCTCGGGGCGCCATGTAGGCGAGTGTGCCCGCGACTGCGTCGCCGACCGTGGGCAGCGTGGTGGCGTTGCTGTCGACGCCCGGCCTGGACCAGCTTGGCGAGGCCAAAGTCCAGCACCTTCACCCGGCCCTTGTCGGTCAGCACGATGTTGGTCGGCTTCAAGTCGCGGTGGAGCACGCCGCGGTCGTGCGCCGCTCCTAGCGCCTCGGCGATCTGCATGCCGAGCGCGGTCACCTCAGGCACCGGGAGCAGGCCCGACTTGAGCCGCTGGGCCAGCGTGTCCCCTTTCACCAGCTCCATGACGATGTAATCCGCGCCGGCCTCGCGATCGAACTCGTGGACGGTGCGACCGCCCGGATGATTGAGGCGCGAGAGCGCCAGGGCTTCGCGGTGGAAGCGGCGCCGCTGCGTGTCGTCGGCGAGGGCCCCGGCCGGGAGCACCTTGATCGCGACGTCGCGCTCGAGCCGCTCGTCGCGCGCACGGTGAGACGACCCCGCATGCCTCCGGCGCCGAGCTGCTCGATGATCCGGTAGTGGGAGAGGGAGGTGCCGATCATGAAATCTCCGCCGGGTTGCCGGGAGCGCAGCGCGGGCGGCCGTGAGGCTCGGCCACTGCCACTCTACCGCCCGGCGCGCGAAGCGGGAAACTCGCGTCAGCGCGCGGGGCCGCGGTCGCCGCGGTCGCCGCGGTGGTGCGCTGCTCGCCGCGGCTCATCACCAGCCCGAGCACGGCGAAGACCAGCAGCAGCACGGCGCCGTACCAGCCGCCCAGGCTCAGCGCTCCGGGCATCGTCATGCCAATCCACACCCCGCCCGTGATCATCAGTCCCGCGAGCAGCGCGAACGTCCACATGCCGTAAAGGAACACGAACGGCAGGTAATGGGCGCCGACCACGATCAGCAACGCGGGGTAGAACCAGCCCAAATGGTGGAGCGTGGCAGCGCCGACGAGGGCGGCAGGCTGAGCGGAATGGTGAACGCGACCTGCATGGCGAGCGCCGCTCACGGGTTCGCTTTGTCGAGCGAGCGCACGCCGGCCCAAGCCACGCAGCAGGAGCTGGGTGAGCGGGTGAGATGAACGTTCCGCCGCCCACCAGCACCAGGATCGCGTTCCGAGGGCTGCCCCAGGTGGCGAGCGCCGCCGAGACCAGCCAGATCAGCCCCGAGACCAGCTGGCCGGGAAGCCGCCCATGAAGCGTGAGTCGCACTCGCGCTGTGCGTCCGTGACGTGCATGGATTGGGTCCCTCTCCGTGCCTGGGTTCGACTCGATCGCGTACCGTCCGGTTACGCGCCGGCCGCTCAGGAAGTTGCCGGGGCCGCCTCGAGCCTCTGCGCCAGAGTGGCGATCACGTCCGCCACCTGCTTGAACCCGGTCTCGAGCAGGAAGTGCGGGTTCCGGCCGTACGACTTGTGACCCAGGATGTAGAAGTCGGGCTCGGGGTTGGCCAGGACGTCGGCGCCGAAGGCCGGCACGGTGAGGCAGTCCGAGTGTTCGCACCCTGGAGTGCAGTACTCGAGCTTCATCGGTCCGCGCGTGGCGTAGCACTCGTGCACCTGGAGCTCGCGGTAGAGCGAATCGTCGGGGCCGAAGCCCGGTGTTGACGATGACCCGCTCCACCTCCTCGATGCGCGGCTGCCGCCGACCATGAGCGTCACGCGATAGCGGTGCGTGGCCGAGTTGAACTCGAAGCCCGTCCACCGCGCGCCCCGCCCACGTGCGTGACCGCGGGCTCGCCGCCGCGCGCGAGCGTCGCGCGCCCGCGCGTGGAGCGTCGCGGCGCTCGGCGAGCGGGTCGTCGTGCGCTCGAGCGGTAGAGAGCCGCCGCCGGCGCGCGCGTCACCCACACCACGCGCGTCCCCGGCGCTTCGCCCGCGAGCGCCGCCAGCGCGCCGACCGTGGTCGCGGCACTCGCGCCGCCGCCGATCACCAGCGTGCGCTTGCCGGCGTAGCGCTCGCGCGCGCAGCCGCAGCACGTCGTCCAGGTGGTACGACAGCTGCGGCGCGAGGTAGAGCTCGCTGCGCGCCGGGATGCCGCCGTCGCCGGCCCAGTTGGGCTGGCCGTAGACGCCCGAGGCGTCGATCAGCGGCGAACGCGTGGAGGAAGCTCTCGCGCCCGCCCGGGTCGCGCACCAGCAGCCGGAACGGCTGCTCGCGGCGACGCCCGCGCCGGCTGGTCGCCCTTGAGCAGGCCGCGGCGGCCGATGTGCACCACCTGCGCATGCGAGATGGAGCCGGTCCGCGAGCTCCGCGAGCGTGCGCGAGCGGCTGGAGGTAGCGCTCGACGTACTCGCGCCCGGTCGGGCAGTGCGTCGTCCTCGGGCGGCGCTCCAGCCCGTGCGCGCGAGGTGCGCGCGCGATGCCGAGCCCGAGATTCATGCGCCAGGGCGTGAACATGCGCACGTGGCCCCAGGCGGCGAACGTGGGCGCCGGCTTCGCCGCGCTCGAAGACATGGACGTCGAAGCCGGCATCGAGCGCGGCCAGCGCCGCTTCGAGCCCGATCGGGCCGGCGCCGACGATCGCGAGGCGTGTTGCGGGAGGGCGTGGTCATGTCCGCCACGCTACCAGAACTCGGCCGCGATCGGGCGCGTGATCGGAGGCGCCACCCGGGCCGTTCAGGCCTCTGACCGTCGCGCCGCGGCCCGCCCTGCCAGCCGCGTCCGGCGCGAACCAGTCGAGGCGCAGGTGGGTGCGACGCTCGGCGCGCGCAGCAGCGGCGCGCCACGGGCCAGGCAAACGGACCGCCCGCCTCCGGCACGCGCGTGAAGCTGCAGGCGAGAGCGTCGGCTCGCGATCCACGTGGGGCTCCCAGGCGAAGCCCGCCGCGCGCAGCGCTTCGAACAGCGGCTCGCGCGCGGGCCCCCGCTCCGGCCACAGCAGGCGGCGTCGCAGCAGCGCCTCGGGCCACGTGGAGAGCACCAGGGCGCCGAGTGCCGGGTGCCACCAGCGGCCGCGTTCGAACGTGTGCGAGTTGAAGTCGCCGCCGATCACGATCGGACGCCGTCTCGTGCTGCAGGTGATCGAGCAGTGCCCGCATCTGGTGCCGCGCGATGGCGGCGGGTGCGGTGCACGTCGAGGTGGACCGAGACGCGCGACGAACGGCGCGCCGGGCGCTCGATCGCGGCGACCAGGGCGATGAAGCGTCCGTACATGGCTTCGGTATCGAACTGGCAGCGCGTCGGGACTCGGCAGCTCGACGATCCGCACCTCGCCGATCGGCCAGCGCGACAGCAGCGCCATTCCGAACAGCGACTCCTGGTTCTGGCGCGCCCGGCCGCCGCGCGACGTCGTCGTGACGGCCGGGCGTGGTCTCGAGGAAGAGCGGCGCCCACACCGCCGTGGCGCCCGAGCGCCGTGCGCGAGATCGCCCGCCACGTCGCGGTTGCCGGCGCGCGCCATGCCGAAGTCCACCTCGTTGAGCGTGAGCAGGTCGGCGGCAGCGAGCTCGGCGTGCTCGCGCAGCGCGCTGCTCGACCTGCGGCGTACCAGTTGCCGTGCTCGATGTTCCAGTGCACGGCGCGCACGTCGCGCCGGGTGCGCGCTCTGGCCGGGGTCGTGCGCCGGCGCAGCACGGCGCACGGTCGCGAGCAGTGCTTTGAGCCGCGGCTCGAGCCGCCGGCCACTCGGGCGAGGCATGGAGGGCCGCGAGCGTGGGGTGACGCCGCAGCGCCTCGACCAGCGCACGGCACTCGGAGATCAGCGCCGGATCCCGGGCCGCGCTCAGGCGTTCGCTCAACTGCGGATCGCGAACTGGCTCAGGATGAACGCGTAGTTGAACGCCACGTCGTGCAGAGGCGTCGTAGGCGGCCGGACGAGCCGCCGTGGCCCGCGCCCATGTTGATCTTGAACAGCAGCGGATTGTGGTCGGTCTTGACCGCGCGCAGTTTCGCCACCCACTTGGCCGGCTCCCAGTACATGACCTGGCTGTCGTTGAGCGAGGTCTTCGACCAGCATGGTCGGGTAGGACTGCGCCACGGTGTTGGTGTAGGGGCAGTAGGTCTTGATGTAGTCGTATTCCGACCTTGATCTTGCGGATTGCCCCACTCCTCGAACTCGCCGACCGTGAGCGGCAGCGTGGCGTCGCTCATCGTGTTGATCACGTCCACGAACGGCACCTCGGCGACCACCGCCTTGAACAGGTCGGGCCGCAGGTTCACCACCGCGCCCATCAGCAGGCCGCCGGCGCTGCCGCCCGTCGATCACGAGCCGGTCGCGGCGCGGTGTACTTCTCGCGCCGACCAGGTACTCGGCGCAGGCGATGAAGTCGGTGAACGTGTTCTTCTTGCTTCATCATCCGGCCCTGCGTCGTGCCAGGTCTTGCCCATCTCGCCGCCGCCGCGGATGTGGGCGATCGCGAACACCACGCCGCGGTCGAGCAGGCTCAGCCGGTTGGAGCTGAAGGTCGCGTTCTGCGAGATGCCGTACGAGCCGTAGCCCGAGAGCAGCATCGGGGCGCTGCCGTCGCGCGGCGTGCCCTTGCGGTAGACGATCGAGATCGGAATGCGCGTCGCCGTCGCCGGCCGTCGCCCACAGGCGCTGCGACTCGTAGCGCGCGGGGTCGTAGCCGCCCAGCACCTCGGTCTGCTTGAGCAGCGGCCGACGGTGCGCTTCGTCCATGTCGTAGTCGAACACCGACTGCGGGGTCACGAACGACTGGTAGGTGTAGCGGAAGGTCGGCGCTCTCGTACTCGGCGTTGGTCGCCGGTGCCGCAGGTGTAGACCGGCTCGGGGAACGCGATCCGGTGCGAGGCCCCGCTGCGGAAGTCGGTGACGGTGAGCTGCGGCAGCCCGCCCTCGCGCTCCGGAGCGCACGTAGTAGTCGGCGAAGCATGGTGAGGCCGCTCGAGCATGACGTCGAGCCGGTGCGGGATCACCTCCTGCCAGCGAGCCTTGCCGGGATCGGTGACCGGCGCCGACACCAGCCGGAAGTTGGGCGCGTTCTGGTTGGTGCGGATGTAGAATCGATCGCCGTGGTGCTCGACGTAGTACTCGTGGTCCTTCTCGCGCGCGGCGATCAGCTGAACGGATCGCCGGCTGGTCGGCCGGCGAGTAGCGCACCTCGAGGCGGTGTGGCTCGAGCTGGTGAGGAAGATGTACGCCTTGCTGGCGCGAGCGGCGGGCGTCGAGCTCGAAGCGCTCGTCCTTCTCTTCGTAGACCAGCGCGTCCTGCGCGTGCGCGGCGCCGAGATTGTGGCGGTAGAGCGCGGTACTGGCGCTTGGCCGGGTCCTCGACCGTGTAGAACAGCGTGCGCGTTGTCGGCCGCCCACACCACCGAGCCCACCTTGCCGACGTTCTCGGGACCCATCACGCCGGTGGCGAGGTCCTTGACCTGCAGCGTGTACTGGCGGAAGCCGGTGGTATCGAGCGAGAACGCCAGCTTGCGTGTCGTCGTCGCTCACCGCGCAGCGCGCCGAGCGCCAGGAACTTGTGCTCCGGAGGCCATCTCGTTCAGGTCGAGCAGCACCTCCTCGGCGCCCTCGAGGCTGCCCTTCTTCCGGCACTGGATGGCGTACTGCTTCCCCTCCTCGGTGCGCGAATAGTAGTAGTAGCCGCGCAGCCGGTAAGGCACGGAGAGGTCGGTCTGCTTGATGCGGCCGAGCATCTCCTGGTAGAGCGCGTCGCTGGAACGGCTCGCTGTCGCTTGCGTCATCGCGTCCGGTGTAGGCGTTCTCGGCGCTCGAGGTACGCGATCACCTCGGGGTTGGTCTTCTCGCGCAGCCAGTAGTAGTCGTCCACGCGCTTGTCGCCGTGCAGGGTCACGACGTGCGGCACCTTCTTTGCGATCGGCGGTTCCATGGGGGTGGAGCGTTCCTGTGCGGCGAGGATCTCGGGCATGAGGGTTCCCGTGAGAAGGAGTCCGAGCAGTAGGCGGCGGAAGGCGCTGTCATGGTCATGATCGGCCTCGCGGTACGGGGATGAGGTCGGAACAGGGGCAGGATAGCAGAGGCGCCGTTGCCCGAAAGCAGCTCTCGGCCCCGCGTTGCGCGCCGCGCGGGCGACCTCCTAGACTCGACGCACCCGCGAGGTCCCAGGCCGCACGGTCCCACCCATCCCCCGAGGAGTCTCCTGCATTGGCATCCCGCCCCCGCACCCTTCGTGAGCTCAAGGCCTCCGGCTACCGCCACGCGCACCGTCAAGGACGAGCTGCGCGCCAACCTGATCGCGCGGCTCAAGCGCGCGCGAACCGCTGTTCCCGGGCATCATCGGCTACGAGCACACGGTCGAGCCGCAGATCGTCAACGCCATCCTGTCGCGCCACGACTTCATCCTGCTCGGGCTGCGCGGGCAGGCCAAGACGCGCCTGCTGCGCGTCGCTGGTCCAGTTCCTGGACGAGTGGATCCCGGCGATCGAGGGCTGCCCGCTGCACAGCGATCCGCTCCAGCCGCTCACGCACCACGCGCGGCATGCTGATCGAGACGCGCGGCGACGACGACGCCGCTCGAGTGGATCGCGCGCGAGGCGCGCTACCAGGAGAAGCTCGCGACGCCGGACGTGACCATCGCCGACCTGATCGGCGACATCGACCCGATCAAGGCGGCGACGCATGAAGCTCGACTACTCCGACGAGCGCGTCATCCACTACGGCATCATCCCGCGCACCAACCGCGGCATCTTCGCCATCAACGAGCTGCCGGACCTGCAGCCGCGCATCCAGGTCGGCCTGCTGAACATCCTCGAGGAGAAGGATTTCCAGATCCGCGGCTTCCCGGTGCGCATGCCGCTCGACGTCCTGGTGGTGTTCTCGGCCAACCCCGAGGACTACACCAACCGCGGCAACATCATCACGCCGCTGCGCGACCGCATCAGCTCGCAGATCGTGACCCACTACCCGCTGGACGCGCGAGCAGGGCATCGCCATCACCGCGCAGGAGTCGTGGGTGGAGCGCGACGAGCGGCGTCGAGGTCCAGGTGCCGGCGTTCATGCGCGAGCTGGTCGAGGAGGTGGCGATCCAGGCGCGCAAGAGCGAGTACGTGGACCAGAACTCCGGCGTGTCGGCGCGGCTGCCGATCGCGCTGATCGAGAACCTGGTCTCGCAACGCCGAGCGCCGCGGGCTCGCGCACCGGCGAGCGCATGGTGTGGACGCGGGTGTGCGATCTGCAGCAGCGCGGTCTCGGCGGTGAGCGGCAAGGTGGAGCTGGTGCTGGAGGGCGAGCAGGAGGGGAACGGTCAACGTGGCGCGCGCGCCTGCTCGGGCCGCGGCGTCAAGGCGCTGTTCGCGCAGCGCTTCCCCGACGCCTACAAGCCGCGCCGCACGCGGGTCGGCGCGCGCCGCCGAGGGCGCCGGGCGCCGAGGCGGAGCTGGCCTCCTCGGAGTACCGCCCGATCCTCGAGTGGTTCGCGAGCGGCAACCACGTCGCGATCTCCGACGACATGCCGCAGGCCGAGTACGCGCAAGCGCGCTGGGCGCCGTGAAGGGGCTCGAGCGCCTGGCCGCGCAAGCACCTGGAGCCGGCCTCGCCCGAAGGAGGCGGCGGTGGCGATGGAGCTGGTGCTCGAGGGCCTGCACCAGAACTCGATCCTGTCGCGCGAGCGCGCCGACGGCGCCGTGACGCGAGTACAAGGACATGCTGAAGAGCATGTTGAGCGGGTTCAGCACGGACGACTAGCCGTGTGGCTGATCGCTCACTGATCGTCAGCTTCGTCTACTGAAACCGGCACGAGCGGGGTAAGCGCGCCCGACCACGGACTGGACGCTGTCCACGCTCGCCACCGAGATGGACCGCGTCGAGCGTCTGCCTGTCCAGGGGACGCCGGCCATTCGACCGATTCGCTGTCGCAGATCGAGCCGTCGGTCATGGGAATCCAGGGTCCGGGCGGGCTCATCCCGCGCGTCCGCTTCCGGCTCTTGGCGGCAGATCTCCTCGCTGGACTGGGCGGCCGGACCCAGGCCCGCCAGCAGCTCGATCAGGCGGTGACCGATCTCGACACGGGCCGGTCGAGCCGCGGCGCGGGCTCGAGCTACGCACCCGCGCCGAGGCGTCGCGCGCGCCTGATCGGCGGTCTTGCCCCGGACCGCGACCTGATCGCCGCCGGCATGCGCGCGCTCGATTGCGAGCGGCGCGTGTCGAAGGCCCCGACGTGCTGATGCGCCTCGCCTGGACGGCGCATCGCCTGGCCGGGATCGAGCACCTGCAGGGCCGCTGGTCTCCCGCCCGCTCGCTGTTCGAGCGCTCGGTCGCGATCGGCCAGCGGCTGGAGCACCGGCCACGGTGGCTGTCGACGATGCCTGGGACGCCGAGACGCGCGAGGCTCTTTGTGGTCGCACGGGCGCAAGGTCGCTTCCGAGGCGGCGCGGGACTTGGGCCTGGTGCTGGGCTCGCTCCGGGGATCGCGAGGCACCATGCACTGGCTCGATCAGGCGATCTCGCGCTGGTCGAGGGGGCGAAGCTTCCGCCCGCGCGCCTGCGCCTGGCGCGGAAGGCGCTGATCGAACGCGCGCCGGCAACGAGCCGGTGGATGCGTTCACCGGCATCGGGCGGCCACGAGGCCATGCTGCAGCGCGCGGTCGAAGAGGGCCTGGCATGCGGAACCCCCGAAGGCAAGACCGCGGCGTGCGTGGCCCAGGTGGCGTGGGCGAACCTCTACGAGCCGCCGCGCCCGCCCGAGAAGCGGCTCGAGCACCTGCATCGCGCCATGGATCTCACCGAGGGACTGACCGAGCCGGCGGCCGGCTACAACGTGACCTACTTGAACCTGGCGCTGGGGTGACCCTGGAAGAGCATGGCGAGCGCGTGGCGGCGGTGGAGGCACTGCGCAAGGCGGTTGACCGCGGCGCGACCCATCCCGATCCCGACGCGCGCAAGCTCGCCGCCCAGTCCGCCTACCGCCTGCACCAGATGCTGATCGCCGACGGCAGTCCGGCCGATGCCCGCGCCCAGGTGGCGGTGATCGAGGAGCTGGTGCCGATCGCTGCCGCCCGACCGCGCACCACCTTCGCCGGAATCGCGGCGCACAGTCGCGGCATGCAGCACCACGCCGAGAGGACCGGCCGGAAGAGGCGCGCCGCTCGCTCGAGCAGGCGGAAACCCTGGCCCGGCAGGCCGGCGCGTTCCCGCTGGTGCGCTCGGCGGCCGCCGACCTCGGGCGGCTGGCGCTGCGCCAGGAGCGGCCCGCCGACGCCGAGCCGCACCTGCGCCGGGCGCTCGAGACAGGTGCCGGGCGAGAGCGCCGGCGACGAGCACGCGCGGCGCGCCGAGATCCTGTGGCTGCTCTCCGACACGCACATGATGATGGAGCGTCCCGAGCAGGCGCTGCGCGAGTGCCGGCGCGTTCGACCTCGGCCGTAGCGCCGGCAACGCGGCCGGGCGCGGGGTGGCGGCGGTCATGGCGTTCCGGCTCGCCGATGCCTCGGACGGCGACCCCGCCGAGCGCCGGCGCTTCTTCCAGACCGCCGCCCAGCTCGGGCGGCTCTCCGGGCGACGCCGCGCGGGCGCGAAGCGGCGGAAGAGGGCTGACGCGCGGCTCAGGGACATGGGACTATAGGGCCATGCGCTTCGACTACTCGAAATGGCAGGGCCCGCGCCCGGAGGATCTCCAGTTCATCAAGCAGCTCGATGGAGATCTACCGCAACCTGCTGCTCCAGACCGGCGGCGACGTCGACGAGGCGCTGCGCTGGATGGAGCACTTCGGCGAGCAGTACGGGTTCTTCAACGAACGCTTCGGCATCGCCGACTTCAAGAAGATGCTCGAGCAGACCGGCGAGGTCGAGCGCACGCCGCAGGGCTTCCAGATCACGCCCGAAGGGCGAGAAGCGCATCCGCCAGGACTCGCTCAACGAGATCTTCTCGACGCTCAAGGCCGGCGGCCCCGGCGACCACCGCACGCCGATCGCGGGCAAGGGCGGCGAGCGGCTGTCCGAGACGCGCGCCTACCGGTTCGGCGACAACCTCTCCGACCTCGACCCGCTGGGCTCGGTGGGCAACGCGGTGATGAACCACGGCATCGACGAGCTCATCGCTCACCGAGGACGACCTCGAGGTGTTCGAGCACCGAGCACCTGTCGCGCGTGCGCCACCGTGCTGATGGTGGACATCAGCCACAGCATGATCCTCTACGGCGAGGACCGCATCACGCCCGCCAAGAAGATCGCGCTCGCGCTCACCCAGCTCATCCAGACCCGCTACCCGCAAGCGACACGCTGGACGTGGTGCTGTTCGGCGACGACGCGGCGCAGCGTGCCGCTCAGGGACCTGATGAAGATCCAGGCCGGGCCCGTACCACACCAACACGCGCGCCGGGCTCCAGCTGGCGCAGCGGATGCTCGGCCTCGCGCAAGGGCGTCAACAAGCAGATCTTCATGATCACCGACGGCAAGCCGTCGGCGATCCGCGAGCACGGCCGGCTCTACAAGAACCCGTTCGGGCTCGATCCCAAGATCGTGAACAAGACGCTGGAGGAGGCGGCGTACTGCCGGCGCAAGCGCATCACGATCACCACCTTCATGCTGGCGACCGACTGCCCGCTGCTCGAGTTCGTGCGCAAGCTCACCGCGCTGAACCACGGGCGCATCTACGAGACCGATCCCAACAACATCGGCGCCTACGTGTTCCGCGACTTCGTCCGCAACCGGAGAAAGCGGCTGCATTAGCGGGCGGCCGGGGCGTACAATCTTCCGGTCGGCATCCCCTGGTGGTATGTAGGCGGCCGCGGTTTGGGGGTGAGATCGTGAAGCGTCCTGCGCCGTCCTCAGGTCAGCTCTCCTCCTCCTGCTCCTCCTCGGAGCCCCCGCGTGGCTCGTGGCCGCCTGGTCCGCGGACCCGCTCGTCAACACGCCCGTCTTGGTGGCGCCATGGATCCAGCGGTACCCAAGTGCGCTCGCTGACGGAGAGGGAGGGTGTTCATCGCCTGGGTGGAGTTGGCGAACCACCCGAGCGACGTCTTCGCACAACACCTCGATGCCCAGGGCGACCTGCAGTGGACGGCAGGTGGAGTCCCGGTGGCTGCCCACGCAGGTTATCAGCACACCTCGGGCATCAACGGACTCCGTGATTGCCAGGGATGGCAGCGGCGGGATCTTTGTCGGATTCATGAGCGGACCGTTATCCGGAAAACCCAACCCGGTCCAGGTTGCAGCATCTGGATGCCGGGGGTGCGGCGCTGTGGGGGATTCGGGGATTGCCGTCACACCGCTCACTCTGAGTCAGATCAACCCGCGGTTGCTCGAGGACAGGAATGGCGGTGTCTTCCGTCTCATGGTCTTCGACGAGCGGATCAGACCACCGGGTCATGGTCCAGCATTTCGACCATGATGGGAACGGGTCTGTGGACGTACGGTGGAGTCACCGCGTGTTCACTCGTGGCGGTGATCCCGCAGGGATCAATGGATGGTTTCGGACGGGAATGGCGGAGTGATCCTGGTGTGGGTCGATTTTCGCGTTCAACGAATCAGACCTCTACGCACAGCGCGTCGACGCGTCTGGAGCGACCGTCTGGCCTTCAGAACGGGGTCCCGATCTGCACCTGGCGGCGACGCAGCAGAGCCTTCACCGGATCTGCAGCGACGGCGCCGGCGGCGCCATCGTGACCTGGATGGATCTCGCGGAGCGGTACGAACAAAGGTGTATGCGCGGCGGGTCACCGGAGCGGGCGTTCCGGTCTGGACGGTAGCGGACTGGAGCTCCCGCTCTCCGGCGGCGTCCCCGAAGATCGTGAGCGACGGAGCCGGTGGGGCCGTGCGTGGGTTTGAGGCCAAGGCACGGTCTTTATGTCGAGCGAGGTGGATCCCGGCGGAACGAAGCTGTGGGGAGATATCGGGCTGCCTCTCTGCGTCGCCGCGGGGTGGAAGGGAGGCCTGGAGCTCGTTTCCGACGGCGTGGGCGGCGTCATTGCGAGCTGGGTGGATGGGCGTTCCGGAGGACTCGATATATCTATGCACAGAGGATCGACCCGACTGGGGAGCCTTCTGTGGGTTCCAAATGGCGTGCTGATCGGGGCGCGCCGAACGACCAGTGACCAGATCGCCATGGTTGGTTCCCGTTTGGCGGCGCGATCGTGGTGTTCGCCGGCCGACGCGGCTCGTCGATCGACCTCTATGCACGGCGCATCTCCCGCCGCCGGCTCGCTCGGCGGTGTCACCGGCATCGGCCCCGGCCCGCTCCACCAGCAGGCGGGTCTCGGCGTCGCGCCCCGCCCGCCATCCACGAGGCGACGTTCTTCTTCGCGCTCCCGGCGGCCGGAGCGGCGACGATTCATCTCTTCGACATCCGGGGCCGGCTCGTCCGGAAGGCCTCGACGTACCGAAGCCAGCGGATCGGCCCCGGGGCCCACCGCCTCGGTTGCGATGGGATCTTCGCGACGAACGCGGCAGCCGGCTTCCTTGGCGCGGCGTCTATATCTCGCCCGGCTCGAGCTGAAGGGGAGATGGTCCGCACGGCGCGCGTCGTGGTGGTGGACCGAACTACACGCATCCCGGGGTCCGCCCCAGCGCGACCCACCACCGGCCGACGTGGTTGGAGGGACCGCGTGTCGCCTCGCTGCGCTGTGTCATCGTGCTGCTCCCCTTGTTGGCGGCTCCGGTCCGTCGTGGGCGACCTGGTCGCCAGATCCATTGCAGAACAATCCCGTTTCGCTGGCGGCCGGGAGATCAACGCCAGCCGGGAATGGCCCCGGATGGTCAGGGCGGGGCGTTCATCGTCTTCCGGGACACGCGTGACTCGGCCAGCCTCGGAGTCGACGTCTACGCGCAACACCTCGACGCTCAAAGGCAATCCTCTCTGGCGGGCGGTCGATGGGGTTCCGGTCGTCGCCACACCGGCCAACAGCTCGTGACTGAGCTGAATCGGAGAGCAGTCGCGATCACGGAGCGGGCGGAGCGTTCGTGGCCTTCAGCACGGGTCTTTGCGGGGAGGTCCAGCACCACGAACGCAAAGCGGGACAGCCACTTGGCGTGACTCCGGGCTCAGCGTGCGGGCTGCTACCGGCCTTCACATCCTCGAGGACGGCAACGGGGAGTGTTCATCTGCGGGTTCTCTGAGCGACACTAGTCAGCGGATCCTGGCGCAGCGACGACGGTGACGGAGTCCCCTGTGGGGGCCGGATGGCGTCGTGGTCTGCTCCTCTGCGCATCCCCAAGCCAGCATGATCTCGGATGGAAGCGGGGGAATCGTGCTGGCGGCGTGGATCGACTTTCCGGCCGATTCTGGACAACAACTGACATCTACGTGCAGCGCATCGACGCCACGGGCGCGCCCCTGTGGACGGCAAACGGAGTCGCGCTCTCCATTGCGCCCGGCCAGCGGCTCAGTGCCTCGTCTGTGCAGCGACGGAAACGGAGGGAGCCATCGTGGCGTGGTCGGATTTCGCCGCAAGCGGACGTTTGCCCGCCGCGTCACCGGAGCGGAGCGTCGCCGACTGGACTGTGTGGACGGTGTGAGGGTCGAAACCACACACGAAGAGCGATCAATCCATCGCCGCAGATCGTGAGTTCGATGGAGCCGGCGGCGCCATCGGGGCGGCGTGGCCCGATCTTCGTTCCGGCTCGACCACGGACTACTACGCTCAGCGCCTGGACGCCTCGGGTGCGCGGCTCTGGGGCGACGATGCCCCTGCCGCTGTGCGGCGCCGCAGAGCCAGCAGAACATCGCGATGGTCTCCGACGGTGCGCACGGCGCCGTGGCGGTCTCGGTCCGACCTGCGCGTGAGCGGGACTCGGGGATCTCTACGCGCAGCGGCTGGGGCCCGATGGAAGTCCGCTGTGGACGATCGACGGGATTCTGGTCGGCGGTGCCGAGCCCGGGGGCAGATCAGCCGTCGATCGTGGCGACGGGAACCGGAGCGATGGTCGCGTTCGCCGACTGGCGCGGCCCTACCACCGATCTCTACGCGCAGCAGGTCTCGCCCGAGGGGGTTCTCGGATCCACCGTGGCGAGTGTCGGGCCCGGCCGGCCCACGTGACAAGCCCGCTCTCGGTCGCCCCTCTACCGGCCCGTCATGAAGTCGTCTTCTCCTTCGATCTGGGTTCCGCAGGGCCGGCCACGCTCGCGCTGTTCGACCTGCAGGGACGGCTGCTGAGGCGGATCGACGCTGCAGCCGACGGATCAGGCTCCCAAGCTTTGCGCTGGGATCTCCGCGGATGAAGGCGGCCACCGGGTCGGCGGCGGCGTCTACCTCGCCCGCCTGGAGTCGGAAGGGGAGTCGCACCGCCCGGGTCGTGGTGGTCGACTAGTCGCGCTCCGACAACTGGCTGCGAGGTCGGTTCTACCTCAGCACGCTCACCAGGCTCGAGTAGTCCTCGGTCCGGAGCGGGCCAGCGCCTAGCCCGGGATGGGCTCCCAGTCTGTGACAATAACGGCGTCACTTTGGCCACGCCGTTGGCGCTTCTATCCGCGCCAGCGCGGATCGTTCAACATGCGCCAGCGCATAGTTCATCGTGGCCGGCTGGACGGGAATCTGCCGGGCCGGGTCTGGAGAACTCCCGGGCCGGGGATTCTCACCCGGCGGGTGGGGCCGGGGCACAGGCGGGGCGAAGTGACGGCCCGAAGAGAGTCGCGAATACCAATGATTGGGCGTAATCTTCCGCCCGATATTGCGGTTGCCCTCGTGGCGCGGCAGTTGCTTTGCACTATGGATGGGGAGTGTGGAGGGCCGGGGTGAGGCCCGCGCGTTGATTCGCGCAGGGCTCGGTCCGTTTTCGACTGACGTTAGGCCCAACCAAGCCGATGCGATCCACACTCCGCTCCCTTCTCAGCCGCGCCTCGCGCCAGCGCGCGGCGATCGGTTCTGCGCCACGCCCTGTTCCTCGCCGGCGCGCTGGCCCTGTTCGGGAGCACGCTGGGAGCGTCGCACGCCGCGGCGGCGGCGGTGATCGTGTCCCCGACCTCCGGGCTCTCCACCACCGAAGCCAGCGGCACCGCCACGTTCAACGTGGTGCTCGACACCCAGCCCACCGACAACGTCACGATCGATCTATCGGAGCTCGAACACCGGCGAGGGCACGGTCTCGCCCGCGACGCTCCAGTTCACAACCTCCGACTGGAACCAGCCGCGAGACCGTCACGATCCAGGGCGTGGATGACGCGGTGGACGACGGCGATGTCTCCTACTCGATCGTCACCGCCGCGGCGGTGAGCCTCGATCCCGCCTACAGCGGCGTCGATCCGGACGATGTCGGCGTCACCAATGTCGACGACGATACGGCTGCCATCAGCGTCACCCCGACCTCGGGCCTCACCACCACCGAGGCCGGCGGCAGCGACCAGTTCACGATCGTGCTCCAGAGCCAGCCGACCGGCAGCGTCACGATCGGACTCAGCACCTCGGACGCCGGCGAAGGAACGGAGTCGCCGGCCTCTATCACGTTCACGACCGGCAACCGGAACAAAGGCGCAGGTGACGGTGACGGTGACCGGCGGTGGACGATGCGATCGTGGACTGCGTGCGGTCGGCTGACGATCGTGACCGCCGCCGCCAGCAGCTCCGATCCCAACTATGGCGGCGTGAACCCGCCCGACGTCTCGGTCACCAACGATGACAACGAGGTGGTCGGATTCGCCTTCAGCCAGACCTCGGGGCTGGTCACCACCGAGGCGGGCGGCACCGCAACCTTCATGCCGGTCACGCTCCTGAGCCAGCCGACCGCCAACGTCTCGCTGGGCCTGTCGAGGCTCCGACACCGGCGAGGGGTACGGTCAGTCCCGGCCAACCTCAACTTTACCTCCGGAAACTGAGCAACCCGCACACGGTCACGATCACCGGCGTGGACGATGGGGCCGACGATGGCGACATCGCCTGCTCGATCGTCACCGCGGCCGCGACACGGCTCCGATCCCAACTATGGCGGCCTGAACCCGACCGACATCTCGGTCACCAATACCGACAACGACGCGGTGGGAATCACCGTCAGGCCCCACGTCGGGGCTCACCACCACCGAGGGCTGGCGGCACCGCCACCGTTCAGCATCGTGCTCACCAGCCAGCCGAGCCGGCGAGCGTTTCGATCGGGCTCTCCAGCACCGACACCGCCGAGGGCACGGTGGCGCCGGCCAGCGTCACGTTCACCACCGGCAACTGGAATACCGCCCAGACCGTCACCGTGACCGGGGTCGACGACCCGGTGGTGGATGGCCCGGTCGGCTACACCATCACCACCGCCGCCGCGACCAGCGGCGATGGTCAGCTACAGCGGCCTGGACCCGACAACGTGTCGGTGACCAACAACGACAACGACGCCGTCGGGATCACGGTGAGCCCGACCTCGGGGCCGTCACCACCAGCGAGGCGGGCGGCACCGCCACGTTCACGATCGTTCTCACCAGCCTGCCCACCGCCGACGTCACGGTCGGGCTGTCGAGCACGCGACGTCACCGGAGGGCAACGTGGCTCCCCGGCCAGCGTCACCTTCACCACCGGCAACTGGAGCGTGCCACGGACCGTTACCGTGGCGGGCGTCGACGACGCCATCCTCGACGGCCCGGTCGGCTACACGATCATCACCGCGGCGGCCGACCAGCAGCGATCCGGGATACGACGGCGTGGACCCGCCCAACGTGTCGGTGACCAACACCGACAACGACGTCGCCGGGTTCACCGTCAATCCCGACGGCCGGCCTCGTGACCAGCGAGGCGGGCGGGTCGGCGTACGTTCACGATGGTGCTCCGCAGCCAGCCGACCGCCGACGTGAGCGTGGGGATCTCCAGCTCCGATGTCACCGAGGGCACCGTCGCGCCCTCCAGCGTGACGTTCACCGGCGGCAACTGGAACGTGGCACAGACGATTACCGTGACCGGCGTGGACGATGCGATCGCGGACGGCGACGATCGCCTACACGATCGTGACCGCCGGCGGCCACCAGCTCGGATCCCGCCTACAACGGCGTGAATCCCGGCGACGTGTCGGCGAGCAACACCGACAACGACGCTGTCGGGATCACCGGTGACGCCCGACCGCGGGCCTGGTGACCACCGAGGCGGGCGGCACCGCGACGTTCACGGTGGTGCTGAACAGCCAGCCGACCGCCAACGTCAGCGATCGGGCTCGTCCAGCATCGGACGTCACCGAAGGCGCGGTGGCACCGGCCAGCGTCACGTTCACGCTCCGCCAACTGGAACACGGCCGCAGACGGTGACGGTGACCGGCGTGGACGACTTCGTGGACGACGGCAACATCGCCTACACGCATCGCCACCGCGCGCGGCCGCGAGCACCGATCCCGCGCTACAACGGCATCAATCCGCGCCAACGTCGTCGGTGACCAACACTCGACAACGACGCCGCCGGGATCACGCGTGAGCCCCGACCTCGGGGCTGGTGACCACCGAGGCAGGCGGCACACGCCACGTTCACGCTGGTGCTGACCAGCCAGCCGACCGCCAACGTCACGATCGGGCTGTCGAGCAACGACGCCACCGAGGGCACGGTGGCACCCGACGCAGCGTCACGTTCACCAACCTCAACTGGAACGTGGCGCGGACCGTGACGGTGACGGGCGTCGACGACGCGCTGGCGGACGGCTCCGATCGGCTACACGATCACGCACCGCGGCCGCCAGCAGCGCCGATCCGAACTACAGCGGCATGAATCCCGCCGACGTGTCGGTGACCAACAACGACAACGACGCCGCCGGCATCACTGTCAGCACCGACCTCCGGCCTGGTGACGACCGAGGCGGGCGGCACCGCCGACGTTCACGGTGGTGCTGCACCAGCCAGCCGACCGCCAACGTGGCGGTCGGGCTCTCGAGCTCCGACCTCACCGAGGGCGGCGTGAGCCCCACGTCAGCCTCACGCTTCACCGCGGTCAACTGGAGCACGCCGCGCACCGTGACGGTGACCGGGGTGGACGACCCCGTCGACGGACGGCGCGGTCGCCTACACGATCGTCGACCGCCGCCGCGACCAGCGGCGATCCCAGCTCTACAGCGGTCTGCAATGCCTCCGACGTCTCGGTCACGAACAACGACAACGATGCGGCCGGGATCACGCGTGAACCCGACCGCCGGTCTGGTGACCACCGAGGCGGGCGGGACCGCGACGTTCACCGTGGTGCTCGCCAGCCAGCCGAGCGCCGGCGTCACGATCGGGCTCGCGAGCTCCGACCCGACCGAAGGCGCCGCGGCTCCCGCCACCGTCACGTTCACCTCCGCCAACTGGAACGTGGCCGCAGACCGTGACGGTGACCGGCGTGGACGATCCGTTCGTGGACGGCGGCGATCGGCTACAGCATCGTGACCGCGGCCGCCGTCAGCACCGATCCGGTCTACAACGGCGTCGATCCCGGCGGACGTGTCGGTGACCAACAACGACGACGACGCGGCCGGGATCACGGTGAGCCCGACCGCCGGGCTGGTGACCACCGAGGCGGGCGGCGACCGCGACGTTCACGATGGTGCTCGACGAGCCAGCCGACCGCCGACGTCACGCATCGGCCTGTCAGCTCGCGATCCCACCGAGGGCACGGTGGCGCCCGCGTCGCGTCACGTTCACCACCGGCGAACTGGAACGTGGCCGCAGACGGTGACGGTGACCGGCGTGGACGACTGCGATCGTGCGACGGCGACGATCGGCTACACGATCGTGACCGCCGCCGCCACCAGCGCCGATCCGGTCTACAACGGCGTGGACCCGGCCGAACGTGTCGGTGACCAACAGCGACAACGACGCCGCCGGGATCACCGTGAGCCCCGACCGCCGGGCTGGCACCACCACCGAGGCGGGCGGCACGGCCACGTTCACGGTGGTGCTCGAACCAGCCGACCGCCAACGTCACGATCGGGCTCGCCAGCTCGGACCCGACCGAGGGCACGCGTGGCCCCGCGCCAGCCTCACGTTCACGCCCGCCAACTGGAACGTGGCGCAGACGGTGACGGTGACCGGCGTGGACGACGCGATCGCCGACGGCGACGATCGCCTACTCGACCATCACCGCGGCGCGGCGACCAGCACCGACCCGGCGTACAACGGGCTGAACGCCGGCCGACGTCTCGGTGACCAACACCGACAACGACGTGGCCGGGTTCGCGGTCAACCCGACTGTCGGGCCTGGTCACCACCGAGGCGGGCGGGACCGCCACGTTCACGGTCGTGCTCGCCAGCCAGCCGACCGGCCAACGTGACGGTCGGCGCTCTCCAGCTCGCGACCCGACCGAGGGCACGGTTGCCCCGGCCAGCCTGACGTTCAACACCGGCGACTGGAACACTGGCGCAGCACGGTGACGGTCACCGGGCGTCGACGACGCGGTGGCCGACGGCACGGTCGGCCTACTCGGTCGGTGACCGCCGCCGGCCACCAGCGCCGACCCCAACTACAACGGGACGGAATCCGGCCGACGTGCCGGTGACCAACACCGACAACGACGTGGCGGGGATCACGGTCGAACCCGACGGCGGGGCTGGTGACCACCGAGGCGGGCGGCACCGCGCACGTTCACCGCTGGTGCTGCGACAGCCAGCCGACCGCCAACGTGACCATCGGCCTCGCAGCTCCGACCTCGACCGAGGGCACGGTCGTCTCCGGCGAGCGTCACGTTCACCAGCGGCAACTGGAACGTGGCGCAGACGGTGACGGTGACCGGCGTGGACGACTCCGGTCGTGGACGGCGACGATGGCCTACACGATCGTGACCGCGCCCGGCGACCAGCGCCGACACCGTCTACAACGGCCTGGACGCCAGCCGACGTGTCGGTGAGCAACAGCGACAACGACGCGGCCGGGATCACCGTGAGCCCGACCTCGGGGCTGGTCACGACCGAGGCCGGGGGCACCGCGACGTTCACGGTGGTGCTCGACCAGCCAGCCTGACCGCCAACGTGACGATCGGGCTCGTCGAGCTCGAACCTGAGCGAGGGCACGGTCGCCGCCGGCCTCGCTCACGTTCACCCGCGGCAACTGGAACGTGCCGCAGACCGTGAGCGGTGACCGGTGTCGACGACCGCGATCGCCGACGGCACCGGTCGCGTACTCGATCGTGACCGCGCGCCGCCGCCAGCTGCGACCCCGACTACAACGACCAGAACGCGGCCGACGTGTCGGTGACGCAACAACGACAACGACTCGGCCGGGATCACCGTGAGCCCGACCGCGGGCCTGACCACCACCGAGGCGGGCGGCACCGCGACCTTCACGGTGGTGCTGACTCAGCCAGCCGAGCGCCAACGTGACGATCGGGCTCTCGTCAGCTCGACGCTGACCGAGGGCACGGTGGCGCCCGCGCAGCCTCACGTTCACGACCGCCGAACTGGAACGTGGCGCAGACCGTGACCGTGACCGGCGTGGACGACCCGCTGGTCGGACGGCACCGGTCGCCTACACGATCGTCACCGCGCCGGCGAGCAGCGCCGACGCCGGCTACAACGGCGTGAACCCGGCGGACGTGTCGGTGACCAACAACGACAACGACATGGCTGGGATTCACCATCAACCCGCCGGCCGGGCTGACGACGACCGAATCGGGCGGCACCGCGACGTTCACCGTGGTCCTGACGCAGCCAGCCGACCGCCGAGCGTGACGCTCGGGCTCTCGACGCTCGGATCTGACCGAGGGCACCGTCGCGCCCGCCATCGCTCATCGTTCACCGCGGCCAACTGGAACGTGCGCACAGACGGTGACGGTGACGGGCGTGGACGATCCGATCATCGATGGCAACATCGCCTACTGCATCGTGACCGCGCCCGGCGGTGAGCACCGACCCGGCACTACAACGGCCTGAACGCGGTCGGACGTGTCGGTGACGAACACCGACAACGACGTCGCCGGGATCACGGTGAACGCCGACGCTGGGGCTGATCGACGACCGAGGCGGGCGGCACCGCGACGTTCACGGTGGTGCTGACCAGCCAGCCGACCGCCAACGTGACGCATCGGGCTCACCAGCTCCGATGTCACCGAGGGCACGGTGGCGCCGGCCAGCGTCGATGTTCACGCCCGCCAACTGGAACGTCGCGCAGACGGTGACGGTGACCGGGCGTCGACGACTTCGCTCGACGACGGCAACATCGCCTACAGCATCCGTGACCGCCCCGGCGGTCGAGCACGGATCCCGCCTACAACGGCGTCAACCCGCCGAACGTCGTGGTGACGCAACATCGACAACGACGCGGCCGGGATCACGGTCAACCCGACCGCCGGGCCTGGTGACCGGCCGAGGCGGGCGGCACCGCGACGTTCACCGTGGTGCTGACCAGCCAGCCGACCGCCAACGTCACGATCGGCCTGTCGAGCAACGATCTCGACCGAGGGCACGGTGGCGCCGGCGTCGCTCACGTTCACCCCGGCGAACTGGAACGTGGCGCAGACGGTGACGGTGACCGGCGTGGACGATCCGATCGTGGACGGCAGCGATCGCGCTACACGATCGTGACCGCGCCGGCGGTGAGCGCGGACGGCGGTTACAACGGCCTCAACCCGGCAACGTCTCGGTGACCAACAGCGACAACGACGTCGCCGGGTTCGTCATCACGCCCGACCGCCGGGCTGGTGACCAGCGAGGCCGGCGGCACCGCGACGCTTCACCGTGGCGCTCGCCACGCCAGCCGTCGGCGAGCGTCGTCGATCGGCGTTCACCAGCTCGGATCTGACCGAGGGCACGGTGGCTCCGGCGGCGCTCAACTTCACCGCCGCGCAGCTGGAACGTGCCGCAGACGGTGACCGTGACGGGCGTGGACGACCTGATCGGTGACGGCAACGGTCGCCTATTCCATCGTCACCGCCCGGCGTCGTCAGCGCCGACCCCAACTACAACGGCATCAATCCGCCGGACGTCTCGGTGACGCAACACCGACAACGACGCAGCCGGGATCACCGTCAATCCGACCGCCGGGCTGGTGACCAGCGAGGCGGGCGGCACCGCGATCGTTCACGGTGGTGCTCAACACGCCAGCCGCTCGGCCGACGTCTCGATCGGGCTCTCGAGCTCGGATGCCGGTGAGGGCTCGGTCGCGCCGGCCAGCCTCACGTTCGGGGCCCGCGACTGGAACGTGCCGCAGACCGTGACCGTGACCGGCGTCGACGACCCGATCGACGACGGCAACATCCCTACAGCATCGTCACCGCCCCGGCCGGTAAGCGCCGACCCCGGCTACAACGGCCTCAACGCGGCGAACGTCTCGGTGACCAACGTCGACAACGACAGCTCGGGTGTCACGGTAAGCCCGGTCGCCGGGACTCGCCACGAACGAGGCGGGCGGCACCGCCACCTTCACGGTGGTGCTGACGCAGCCAGCCGACCGCCAACGTGACGATCGGGCTGTCCAGCGCCGACCTGACCGAGGGCACGGTGGCGCCCGCCGTCGCTGACGTTCACCGGCGCCAACTGGAACGTGCCGCGCACCGTCACGGTGACCGGCGTCGACGACGTGATCGACGACGGCGACATCGCCTACACCATCGTGACCGCCGCCGGCAGCCAGCGCGCGATCGCCAGCTACAACGGCCTGAACGCCGCCGACGTGGCGGTGATCAACGTCGACAACGACGCGGCCGGGCGTCACGGTGAACCCGGTCGCGGGCCTGGTCGACCAGCGAGGCGGGCGGCACCGCCACGTTCACGGTGGTGCTGACCAGCCAGCCCGTCGGCCGACGTCACGATCGGGCTCACCAGCTCACGACATCACCGAGGGCACGGTGGCCCCGGCGAGCGTCACGTTCACGCCCGCGGACTGGAACCTGCCGCAGACGGTGACGGTGACCGGCGTCGACGACGCGATCGTCGACGGCACCGATCGCCTACACCATCGTGACCGCGCCGGCCGCGAGCACCGATCCCGGCTACAGCTGGCCTGAACCCGGCGAACGTCGCGGTGACCAACACCGACAACGACGCGCCCGGCTTCGCCGGTCCGTCCCGCTCGTCCGGGCCTGCGTCACCACCGAGGCGGGCGGCACCGCGACCTTCACGGTGGCGCTCAGCAGCCAGCCCGACGCCAACGTCACCACCGCGCTGTCGAGCTCGGATGCCGACCGAGGGCACGCGTGGCCCCGGCCAGCCTCACGTTCACCAACGCCGAACTGGAACGTGCCCCAGACGGTGACGGTGACCGGCCTCGACGACTTCCTCGACGACGGCAACATCGCCTACACCATCGTCACCGCGCCGGCGACCAGCACCGACCCCAGCTTCAACGGCGTCGAACCCGCCCAACGTGTCGGTGACCAACACCGACGACGATGCCGCGCGGGTGGCGGTGACCCCGACCGTCGGGCTCGTCGACGACCGAGGCGGGCGGCACCGCGCACGTTCACCGTGGTGCTCCAGAGCCAGCCGACCGCCAACGTGACGATCGGGCTCTCCAGCTCGAGCGACCCGACCGAGGGCACGAGTCGCGCCGTCGTCGCTCACGTTCACCGCCGCCAACTGGAACGTGGCGCAGACGGTGACGGTGACCGGGGCGGACGACCCGGCGGTGACGGCGATCGATCGCCTACACGATCATCACCGCGCCGGCGGTGAGCAGCCGACGCCGGCTACACCGGGATCAACGCGCCCAACGTGTCGGTGACCAACACCGACAACGACGCGGTCGGGATCACGGTCAGCCCGATGGCGGGCCTGGTCACGACCGAGGCGGGCGGCACCGCCCGTTCACCGTGGTGCTCGACCAGCCAGCCGGGCGCTGACGTCACCGATCGGCGCTGGTCAGCTCCGACACCCACCGAGGGCACGGTCGCACCCGCGAGCCTCACGTTCACCGCCGCGAACTGGAACGTGGCGCAGACCGTGACAGTGACCGGCGTCGACGACTTCTGACGACGTCGGCAGCATCGCTCTGCACCATCCTCACCGCGCCGGCCACAGCGCCGACTCCGGGCTACAACAGGCTCGATCCCGCGAACGTCGCGGTCACCAGCCAGGACAACGACGCGGGTTCGGCGGTGGCGATGGAGCTGATCCCCCGATCACGAGCACGTGAGCATCGGGCAGCCGGTGCGCTACACGCTCACCCTCCGCAACCTGACCGATCTTCCGCTCACCGCACCCCGAGATCCGGTACGAGCTCCCGGTGCGGTTCGGCTACCCGGCGGGCAGTGCCGCGCGCGACGGCCGCGTGATTCCGGACCCGACCGGCGATCGTTCCCGCGTGTTCCTGCTCGACACCCTGGCGGGATTCGTCGATCAGAACGGGGACGCGAGGCCGGCCCGGGCGAGCACGGCTACGCCGCGCTCAGCTTCACCCTGGCACCGGGCGCCGAGCGCCCGCCCCGGCTCCTACGTCAGCTCGGCGGTGGCGGTGGCCATGGACCGCGTGCAACTCGGTGCCAGGTATCGAACGCGTGCGGAGGCAACGGTCGCTGGTCGAAGAGGACGCGCTGTACGGCCGCATGCCACGGTGCTCGGGGCGCGTGTTCAACGATCGCGACCGCGACGGCCGCCATGGGAGCGTCGAGCCCGGTGTCGGCGGGCGCGGTGGTGGCGCTGGACGACGGATCGAGCGTGACGACCGACAGCGAGGGCGCTTCCACCTGCCGATCTCGATTCGGGCCCGCGGGTGCTCAAGATCGACCTGGCCCGCCTCGGCATGCCGGCCGCTGCCGACCACCGACCCCACGCGCGGTGGTGGACGTCTCGCCCGGCCTGGTGGCCACGGTGCGGTTCGGCGTCTCGGTTCGCCTAGGACACGCTGAGCATGGGGCACCCGCTGGGCAAGGGGCTGGCGATCATCACCGATCCGATGGAGCAGGCCGTCCACGTGGCCGGCAACGCCGTCCGCGGCTCGGTGCTGGTGCAACGGGCAGGCCGGTGCCGGTCCGCACCGTGGACGCGCCCGGCTCGACGGCCGAGTCGTCGGGGCGGATCCTCAAGCTGGTCGGGGACCGCATCGATTCCACCACCGCGTTCGCACACCACGCTGGAGCGATGAGCGACGCGCTGCGCTGGTGGCTCGAGATCCAGAACAGCCGTCACCAGATCGTCCAGAGCCTGGAGGGCGACGGCGTTCCACCCCAGCGTGTGTCCTGGGACGGCGGCCTGCGCGAGGACTACCGCGCTTCGCGGTGGGGACATCTACTCCTATCAGCTCCACGTCCAGTTCGCCGACAGCATGGTGGTGGACGGGCCGCGCCACTCGATCGGAGTGGAGCGCGGCTCGCCGATCGCGCGCTTCACGCTGCCCGGCGACGCCTTCCAGCCCGGGGCGCGCCACCCTCACGCTCTCGGCCAGCGAGCCGCTCACCCGGCTGGCGCGCGCCATCCAGGCGGCACCCGGCGAGGTGGTGGTCATCGAGGGCTATACCGACTCGGTCGGACCGGCCGAAGCCGAACCGGCAGCTCTCGCAGCGTCGTGCGGATGCGGTCGCAAGCTACCTGGTGGAACGCGGCGGCGTTGCGCGCGGGCGGTTGGTGGTCGAGGGCCATGGCGAAACGCGTCCGGTGGCGGGCAACGAGACCGAGGACGGCCGCGAGTTGAACAACCGGATCGAGATCTACGGCATGACCGCCGAGGTCAAGCGCTCGCGATCTCTACGACGTGTTCCGCGGGGACGCCACCGCGCGTGTCGGTGCGCCTCGAGGTGCCGGTCGACTGCCTCCGGCGGCTTCGCCTGCCGGGTGCCGACCGGTGACAACGACACGCCTCGAGGTCGCGCTCACCAACCCGCCTGGGGCGGACCGCCATGGCCCGGCTGCGCATGCCGAAGCTCGAGATCAGCTCGCCGCACGGCGAGCTGCTGATGCCGTTCGGCAAGTCGGCCGACGGCGTGCGGGTCGAGCCGCGCTCCGCCATCGAGAGGCCCGAGGAGCCGCTGGCAGGCCCCGCCGTGGCGACCGGCGAGCGTCCGATAGCGCACGTGCGGCTCAAGGGTCGCACCGAGGCCGGCAACCGCGTGGAAGTGGACGGCGAGTCGGTCCCGGTCGGTCCCGACGGCACGTTCATCAGCGATCTGACCCTGCGTGGGCGAGAACACGTTTGGCCTGCTGGTGCGCAGCCCCGGCGGAACGCAGCGGGAGGCCAGCCTGGTGGTGCGCGCCCTCGACCAGGAGGCCGACCGCGAGACGCTGCGTCGGCATGGACCTCGATCCCGAGATCACCATCTACCTGCCGCAGCGTGGCGCCATTCTCGATACCCAAGACCTGAGGCTCGCGGGCCAGACCACGCCCGGGCAACCGGGTGCTGGCCAACCGGGACACGCGTGCCAGGTCGAGGCGGACGGCAGATTCCTGGGCCACGTGACGCTGCCCGAGGGAAGAGCGTGCTCACCATCACGGTCGAGGACTCGCTGGGCCGCCGCAAAGTGATCGAGCGGGAGCTCGAGGTGCGCTCGAAGCGGCTGTTCCTGGTCGGGCTCGCCGACGGGTGTGGTGGGCCGCACGCAGGGCGGGTGTTCGTCGGCGCCGACGGCAGGCCGGAAACCTGGACCCAGGGGCGGGTCGCCTACCAGCTCAAGGGCTGGATCGCCGGGCGCTACCTGGTCACGCTCGGCGCTCGATACCAGGCGGCGCGACTTCGCCACCCTGTTCCACGATCTCGACGACGCCGGCCGCGACCGGCTGCTGTTCAACCTCGACCCCGACCGGCTCTACCCGGTGTTCGGCGACGCCAGCGTGGTGTCGCACTGGCGGCATCGGTGGCGGCCGATTCTTCCTCGCCGTCGATGGCGAGGCCCTGCACGCCGCGGTGGGCGATCTGCCGATCGCCTTCGACGAAGTCGAGCTGGCGCCGTTCCATCGCACGCTCTACGGCAGGGCAGCTCCGGCTCGGCGCCGGCAGCGGTCGGAACGCATCCGACGTCGCTGGCGGTGTTCGGGGCCCAGGCGCAGAACGCCCACGTGACAGGACGCGATCCGCTCGACCGGAGGCACGCTCTACTATCTGAGCCACAACGAGGTGCTCGAGGGCAGCGTCCAGGTGGACGCTGGTGGTGTACGACCGCACCACCGGGCTGCCGCTCAAGCGCCTGCCGCAGCAGCGCGGGATCGACTACGGCGTCAAGGAGCTGGAAGGACGCCTGCTGTTCTCGCGGCCGGTCCCGAGCGTGTGGGAGGACGGCTCGCTGGTGGACGGCGCCCGCCTGTACGGAATCCTGTCACGATCGAGGTCGACTACGAGACGCGCGGAAGCGTGGGCGAGAAGTCGGCGGCCGGCGGCCGGATCAAACGCAGCAGGTCGGGCCGCTGACGCTCGGGGCCACCGCGGTGGACGATCACGCGGGCGACAACCGCTATCAGCTCACCGCCGGCGACGTGGCCGTGCACCTGGGCGCGGCGTCGCGTCGCTCGAGCTCGCTGCCAGGAGCGAGGCCGCACCGGCCGCACCTACGCGAGCTTCGACGGCGGCCTCGGCTACGACGCCGGTGGACACCGCCAGTGTGGCGAGCGGGCGTGCGTGGAAGGTGGCGGCCGACCTGGTGCCCGGCGAGTGGCGCCCGACCTTCAAGCGGTTGAGGCTCGGCGGATACGTCCGGCGGATCGAGTCAGGTTCGTCGACGAGAACCACCCCAGACCGGGCTCTGCGCACGAGCAGTCGGCCTGCCGCGCCGGCTTCGACGCCGGCGGCTGGGGCTAGCTGAGGCCTGCGCCTCGACCGTGACGGGCTGGGCAGGACCGACTCGACCCGCGGCGGCGACCGCACGACGTGCTGGGGCTGCAGTGGCGTCGCGACCGGGAGAAGAGCGGGCTGGCGACCGAGTTCGAGCAGCGCAACGATCGCGACACCACCGGCCGCGATTCCAGCCTCGAGCGTGATCGCAGGGCGCGTGTGGTGGCGGCCGGCCGAGCGGCTCAAGACCACGCTCGAGCAGCAGCTGACGGTGAGCGGCGCGTCCAACAACCGCACCTCGCTCGGGCTGGATTGGAAGGCAGTGTCGGCTGACCCTGGGCGTGGTGGGAACCACCGGCGAGCAGCGGCCGCTCGGTGAACGGTGGCGCCACCCTGGCGCTCGGCAACGCAGAGTGTCTACCTGCGCGAGGAGCAGCGCGAGGGATTCGGCATGCGCTCCACCGGGACGGTGTTCGGCCTCCAGTCTCCGCTACGGGAGCCTCCGGGCCGCACCTACACCGAGTATCAATGGCTGCACGACGCGGGCGGCGACCGGGCGCTCTCGGTGATCGGCCTCGGAGCAGGGCTGGCACACCAACGACGGATTCGGGGTGCGCGTGGCGGGAGAGCACGGCGCCCGGGCGGGACGGAAGCGGGCTGCCGGCCGGCATGCCGGACCACCCTGTCCTCCGACCTCTCCTATCACGGGCCGCACCCGCTGACGGTGTCGCGCGCGGCGAAGTGCGCATGGACCGGGCGCCGATCCGCCAGAAGCAGTATCTGGTCAGCACCCACCTGGACTGGGTGCTCGGGGCCGGCGTTCTCGCTCAGCGGCGACTACCGGCTGAGCCTGTCGCGCCAGCTCGACCTCGGCCGCACGCCGGCCCGCTACGAGGAGGCGCTCGCTCGGGGTCGCCTACCGCCCCACCGCAATCGGACCGCGTGCAGATGCTGGCGCGCCTCACCAGCCTCGACGACCGGCGGCTCGGCACTGCCTCGGCGACTCGCTGAGCTCCTTGAGCGGCCTCGATGTCGCCTCGCCTTCGAGGCAGTGTCCGGCTCACCCAGGACCTCGAGTGGTCCGCCAAGGGCGCCACCCGCGTGCTGCGCGACGCGGGCCCCGGGCTCCCACGGTCTCGAGCCACGGCGCACTGCGGGTGAACCGCCTCGACTACTCGTTCATCCGGCAGCTCAGGATCGCGGCCGGAATACCGCACGCTCAGCGGACGCGAGACCGACGACAAGAGCGGCGGTTTTCTGCAGGAACTCACCTGGGACCCGGCGCAGCACATGCGGTTCGGAGTCGGCTACAACTTCACCCGCTTCTCGGGCGAGGTGGTGGACCGGGGCGAGCAGACCGCCAAGGGCTGGTTCGTCCGGGCGCAAGGGCCGCTACTAGCCTCCCGAAAGCGCGGGCCAGACGTCGCGGGGGGCGTCCAGGCTCTAGGGACCGGACGCCGCCTGGCGCGGCGAAGACCGCCGCCGCTACTTCATAAGGGCGCCGTCGGGGCCGACCTTGATCTCCTTCGGGGCCTTGCCGCGGTGCCCACCTGGGCCTCGTAGCACTCGAGCTTGCCGCCCTTGGTCACGCTCTCGACGATCAGGATCAGGCTCTTGCCGGCCGCCTTGATGAGCGTGGCCTTCACCGCCGGCGGGCAGCGACTCCACCGCCATCTGCCGTTCGCTCGTCAGCATCGTGCCGTCCATGTCGACGATGAAGTCGTGGCCGAGACCGTTGACCTTGGTCTCGATCTCGTAGACCCACTTGCCCGACTCTCGCTCTTCTCCTTGCTGATGTCGTTGATGATCGCGCCCTCGGTCTGGGCGCGCACGGTCTTCTGGACCGCTGCCGGCAGCGTCTCGATCGTCAGCCCGGGCGGGGCGGCCTTGGTGGTCGCCGCGGCCGCGGGCCCGGCAATCGCCAGGGCCGGCGAGCAGCAGGGCGGGGTCGGAATCCTGGTCATGGAGATGCGCATGGGGTTCCTCCGGGGATGGTTGGCGGGCGGGATCGCCTCAATGATACGACGGGATTGCGGCCTCGAGACAAGGTCTATCCTCACATCACGGTGTAAAGAACCTGGCGAGAATGCGGGGGAGGGAGGTTGCGCCGGGCCGGGAGGCGGCACCATGGGCCCGTGATCCTCGATCCCGGCACGATGGCACCCGGCGACTTCTATCGGTTCATGATCAGCGTGGTCGTGCCGCGGCCGATCGCCTTCGTCTCGACCATGGATGCCGGACGGGCAGCTCAACGTGGCGCCGTTCTCCTACTTCAACGCCATCACCAACCAGCCGCCGCTGATCGGCATCTCGGTCAACCATCGCCGCGGCGATCCCCAAGGACACGCTATCGCAACATCGAGCAAACGCAAAGAGTTCGTGGTGAACACGGTGGACGAAGCGCTGGCGTGCCCGGATCGGTGCAGACCTCGGGCGAGTGGCCGGAGGACGTGGACGAGTTCAGCTCGCCGGGCTCACGCCGGTCCCTTCGGACGCTGGTGAAGCCGCCGCGGGTCGGTGAGTCGCCGGTCAGCCTGGAGTGCCGGCTCCACCGCGCGATCGAGCTGGGCGACGTACCTTCTTCGTGGTCGGCGAGATCCTGCGCGCGCACGTACGGGACGACGTGCTGAGCGAGGGGCGCGTGGACATCGCCCGGCTCAAGCCGCCTCGGCCGCCTGGGCGGCGACGGCTACTCGGTGGTGCGGGACGTGATTCACCCGCCGCGTCCCAAGGTGGACGCCAGGAACGTAGGCTTGCACAAGAAGGGGGCCCGGCACCTATGGTCGCGCGGTCTTGGTTTCGCGCGGGCTCGCGATGGCTGGGGCGCTCGCCGTGGCCGCGCTCGCGGACAACCGGACGAGCTGGCCCGCCGCGGCGCGGGTAAAGCGCGCCGGGCTGAGCGACCCGGCGCCCGCTGACTCGTTCCTCGCCCAGTTCGCCGCGACCAGCCGCTTCCGCGCTGCGGCCGGCCGGCCTCGATCGCCTGGACGCCGGACGACGAGCGTGCTGTTCCTGCGCTCAGGACCGCGCAGCGTTCGTTCAGGACCTCTACGCAGTACGACGTCGCGACCGGCGCGCGAGCGCAGTGCTTCTCACCGCCGACGGCCTGCTGGGCGGGCGGAGGACGAAGCTGAGCGGCCGATGAGCTGGCGCGCGCGCGAGCGCCAGCGCCAGACCGCGCGCGGCATCGCCTCGTTCCAGCTCTCGCGCGACGGGCAGCCGCATCCTGGTGCCGCTCTCGGACCGGCTGTTCGTGTTCGAGCGCGCGGCACGGGGCGGCCATGCGCGAGCTCAAGAGCGGTGCCGGCTGCACCGATCGATCCGCGCTTCTCGCGCGACGGCGCGATGATCGCCTGCGTTCGCGATCACGATCTCTACGTCACCGACATCGCGACCGGGACTCGAGCGGCGGCTCACCGGGGCGGCGGCGAGCGCGATCTCGAACGGCGAGGCGGAGTTCGTGGCGCAGGAGGAGATGGACCGCGATCAGGGCTACCGGTGGTCGCCGGACGGGCACGACCATCGCCTGCCAGCACACCGGACGTGCGCAGCGTCGAGGTGCTGAGCATCTCCGATCCCGCGCATCCGGAGCGCCCGCCGCAGGCCTGGCACTACCCGCGTGCCGGGAAGAAGCAACGCCGCAGGTGACGTCATGGGCTTGATCCGGGTTGAGCGGCGGCGCTCGCGACCCAGCGGGTGAGCTGGGACCGCGCACCCGGTATCCCTATCTCGCCACCTGGTGACGTGGGAGAAAAAGCGCCGCCGCTCACGATCCTGGTGCAGAACCGCGAGCAGACCGAGGAGGTGCTGCTGGCCGTCGATCCCGCGACCGGCGCCACCACGGCGCTGCTCACCGAGCGCGACGATGCATGGCTCAACCTGTTCACCGGCATGCCGCGACTGGACTCGCCGACGGCCGCTCGTTCCGTGTGGCTGACCGAGCGCGGGGCGGCGCGACACAGCTCGAGCTGCAGGCCCGCGACGGCAAGCTGCTGCGCGCTCACAGCAATACCATCAAGC
>ERZ1370068.1299-contig-1119_pt1 | contig 32718 bp, 44 predicted proteins | sample MGYA00561227_ERZ1370068 | MGnify/ENA primary metagenome ERZ1370068 (study PRJEB38410, sample SAMEA6850437) | metagenome | study: Metagenomic assessment of the ecological functions of the soil: analysis of the soil microbiota associated with the...
TTGTACTTGCTTCGTTCAGTTACGTATTGCTCTATATTTGATCCGGCGGTGTCGACGGCTTTACGCCACAGATCGGCCGTCTCGTGTCAATGATGAATTCTGTTCGATTCACCACCCTCGCAGCGGTAGCCGGCCCAAGTGTCAACGAACTCGATTACCTGCACGATGCCCAGAGCAATTCCATCGGTGCACTCCTGGCGCACATTGCTGCGGCGGAAGTCGGGGCAATCTCAAGCGGCCACTTTCCATGCGCGTGATTTGAACGATGATGAGCTACGCGCATGGGGTGCGGCAGTCAGTCTAGGTGAGAGATCCCGACGGAGATCAGAGGCAATGACCTTGCGTACTATGTCCAAAGGCTCGAGCAGGTCCGTGCGATAACACTAGCCGAACTCGGTCGCCGTGACGACCAATGGCCTCGAAGGAGAGACAACCTTTGGAAATGGAACACGCGTCAACAACTACTCTCAAGTGGTTTCACGTGGTTTGGGCATGAGCTTAATCACAGAGGTCAGATCCGTTGGCTTCGAGCGCGTGCAGCGGCTGCCTGCAGCGCTGTCTCAACACGCGGTTCGAGCGGGCCGCTGAAAGCGCGGCCGCTCAACCGCATGACGTTAGACGGCAACGGAACAGGAAGTCTTGCCCGAGGGGATTCGGTGCGGTTGCCTTCGCGTCAGAACTGCGTGAGCACAGTGCGATGAAAAACAGTAACTGGCGGATCGTGCGCGGTTCTCCTCGCACTGATACTCATGATGGACGGACACGCGCTCAACGCCGCGGCGTCGTGCGAGAGCTTGTCGTCCCTAGCGCTCCCGAACACTTCGATTACCTTGGCCCAGATGGTGCCCGCCGGAGGATTCAGTCTGCCTGGGACGGGCCCGGCGGCGGTGCAGCAATTCAGCCAGTTGCCGGCGTTTTGCCGTGTGGCGGCCACGCTGACGCCTTCGTCGGACTCTGACATCAAGATTGAAGTCTGGCTGCCGGCCGCCGCGTGGAACGGCAAGTTCCAGGCCGTCGGCAATGGCGGCTGGGCGGGAACGATCAGCTATGGCGCGCTGGCCTCCGCGCTGCAGGAGGTTACGCGACGGCATCGACGGACACGGGACACGTCGGTGGGACTGCGTCGTTCGCGATCGGACATCCGGAAAAAGGTCGTTGATTTCGCGTATCGCGCCGTCCACGAGATGGCGGTGACAATCGAAGGCCGTTATCGCGGCCTTCTACGATCGCGCGCCACGGTTCTCGTACTGGACGGGTTGCTCCACGGGCGGGCGGCAGGCGCTGATGGAGGCTCAGCGCTATCCGGAAGACTTCGATGGGATTATCGCCGGCGCTCCTGCGAACAATCAGACGCAGTTGTGCGCTTGGCGGATCGACGGTGGAAGCGAGGATCCTTCAGGAGCGGGCGAGTGTTGTTCCTCGCACCAAACTCGCCGTCGTCAATAGGGCTGTACTCGCCGCGTGTGACGCGCTCGACGGAGTGACGGACGGGCTCCTGACGGACCCACACCAATGCCGTTTTGATCCCGCATCACTCCTGTGCCGCGGGGTCGACACGCGACGATTGCCTGACGGCGCCACAGGTAGAAGCCGTGAAGATGGGCTACGCCCCCGCCAGGAGACAGACGGGGGAGTTGATTTACCCCGGGTTAGTGCCTGGCGGCGAGATGGGGTGGGCCATGCTGACAGCCGCCAGCCCGGAACCTGGAGGAATCGACGTGGGCATGTTCAGGTACGTGGCCCACGAAGACCCGGCGTGGGACTGGCGCACGTTCGACCTGGATCGCGACACTTCCCTGATCGACAAGAAAGCGGGTTTCATTGACGCCGTGAATGCGGATCTTTCGGCCTTTCGAGCTCGCGGTGGAAAACTTCTCATCTACCACGGTTGGAATGACGGCGGCTCGGGTGGGGCGATCTCGCCGCAGAACAGCGTCAACTATTACTCGAGCGTGTTGGCACGGATGGGGCCGAGGCAAGAGGATTGGCTGCGACTCTTCATGGTGCCCGGTATGGCGCATTGCGGGGTGGGCCGGGCCCGAACCAGGTGAATTGGATGGCCGCGATGGAGCGTTGGCGCGAATCCGGAATCGCACCCGACCGGTTGATCGCTTCACGAGTCAGCGACAACCGCGTAAACATGACACGGCCAGTCTGTCCCTATCCACAAGTCGCGCAGTACACCGGCGTGGGCAGCACGAACGACGCGGCAAACTTCGTTTGCAAAGAGCGGTGAGCGTCTCCTTCCGATGAGGCCGTCTCATCACGGCTTGCAGCCGACAGCGGCTGCTGGCAGGTCTGAGCCGCTGCGGCTGAAGCCTGACGTTGGGCGGACACCGAGAAAGTGGCCATCCTCATCCGTGCTGGACTCTTCTTGAGAATCCAGAAGGAACAACTCGGTGAGGGAAGATACAATCCGGTCTTCAGGCTCGACGCCCAACGATATCGACGGCTCGGCTTGACCTCAACACGATGTCACTGACCACGGGCACGCGGCTCGGCCCCCTACGAGATCCTTGCCCTCCTCGGCACTGGTGGCATGGGGGAAGTGTGGAAAGCGCGCGACACGCGGCTCAATCGCATCGTCGCGCTAAAGCGACTCACGGGACAGCACAGCGGGCGGTTCGAGCAGGAAGCGCGCGCGATTGGGGCGCTCAATCATCCCCACATCTGCCAGATCTACGACGTCGGCGCGGACTATCTGGGCACTGAGCTACGTCGAGGGGCGGACGCTGGCCGATCGACTTCCGCGGTGGAGGCGGACCTGGCCTGCCGATCGAGGAGGCCCTTCGCCTCGCACGGCAGATTGCGGAAGGCCTCGAGGAGGCACACCGCGCAGGCATTCTTCACCGCGACCTGAAGCCGGGCAACGTCATGGTCACCACGAAGGGTGTGGCGAAGCTGCTCGATTTCGGCCTCGGCGACGCTCGTCAGCGCGGATGAGGACCTCACGCGGACGCTGGACGGCACGGTGCTGGGCACCGCGGCCTACATGTCGCCGGAGCAGGCCGAGGGCAGGCCGCTCGATGCGCGCTCGGACATTTTCAGCTTCGGCACCGTCCTGTACGAGATGCTCTCGGGGAGTCGGGCGTTTGGCGGGACGACCGCGCTTCGGGTGATGAATGCCGTCGTTCGCGACGAACCGCCGCCACTTCAGTCGTCGCCGGCCCTCGAGCGCATTGTCCGCCGGTGTCTGCGAGAAATCGCCAGGCCAGCGTTTTCAGACGATGGCCGAGGTGCGGTCCGCGCTCGAGCAACCGTCGACAGCGCCGCTGAAACCGATCGAGCGGGAGCCGTCGGTCGCCGTGCTGCCGTTCGCCAACATGAGCGCGGACAAGGAGAACGAGTATTTCAGCGACGGACTGGCCGAAGAGATCATCAATGTGCTCGCCAACATGCCTGGCCTGAAAGTGGCTGGGCGCACGTCGTCGTTCTTCTTCCGCGGAAAGGACGTCGAGTTCGCCGAGATCGGCAGGACGCTCAACGTCGACCACATTCTGGAGGGGAGTGTTCGAAAGGCAGGCAGCCGGATCAGGGTCACGGCGCAGCTCGTCAAGGTCGCCGATGGTTTTCATCTCTGGTCGGAACGCTACGACCGCGAGCTGACGGATGTCTTCGCGATGCAGGATGAGATCACGCAAGCCATCGCCGTGGCTCTGCAGGTCAAGCTGTCCCCGGAGGCTGCGCCGCCCCGGCGTCACACACCGGACCTTCGCGCGTACGAGGCGCATCTCAAGGCGCTGGATCACTGGTCAAGACCGACGTCGGAATCCGTTGGCGCGGGTCAAGGAGTACCTGGACAGAGCCGTCGCACTCGATCCGGAATTCGCGCCGGCCTACAGCACGCTGGGCCTGTACTACACGATGCTCGCGAGCCTCGGCATGAGACCGACACGCGAGGTCATCCCCCTGGCCCGCGCGGCGGTAGACGAGGCGTTGCGCATCGAGCCTTCGCTGCCTGAAGCGCACGCCCTCCGTGGGTGCTGGGCTTCCGGGCATGACGACTACGACTGGCACGCGGCGGAACGGCACTGGCGTGTGGCGATGGCTCGCGAACCGGTCGCAAGCCACATCCGCTTGTGGTACGGGAACCATTACCTGGCGCCCATCGGCCGGTTTCAGGAGGCCCTGGATGCCATCGCGAAGGGAGTCGCAGCGGACCCGATCAACCTCTTATACCGCCACCATTCTTGCGTTCCGGTCTCAGAAACGCCGGCCGGATCGAGGAGGCGGGGAGCCGAATTGCGCACGGTCCTGGAGCTCGATGAGAACTTTCCGCTGGCCGTCGGCACGCTCGGCGCCATCTGCGCGCAGCAAGGGCGATTCGAGGAAGCCCTCACGTTGAGCGAAAAGGCCTATGCGGTTGACGCCCTGGTCCAATCCGATCGTCGGACAACTCGCGGCGCTCCTCGTCCGCACCGGAGCCACGAGCCGGGCCGAGGCGCTGCTCGAGAGGCTCAGACCGGGCACGGCATGCGGAGCCCCGACCGGGATGGCCGTGTTTCATGCGATGTGCGGCGAATTCGATCGGGCGGCGGAATGGGCCGAACGAGCGATCGATAGTCGGTTTCCGTTACTCGTCCCGATCCTCGACCGATCCTGCGGCAGACCCCCGTGTGGCCGACCTTGGCGAGGATGATGAACTTGCCGGACACCCCGTTGCGCAGCGGGAGCCAACGGGTCGAGTGAGGCGACATGCGTTCGACAAAGGACGTTCTGGACCACCACGCCAAACGCTTTTCGAGTTCGACCTCGAGGGCATCCTGTCTCGACTATTCGCCGACCGCGGTCCTCTTTCACGCCGGACGGCCCGCTCAGAGGAGCCGACGCCATCAGGCCGCTGTTCCAGGCGATGTTCGCGGAGTTCGGAAAACCTGGCGCGCACGTTCCACATGAAGCACCAGTCCGTCGAGGGCAGCTATGCGCATCGCTGTGGACCGCGGAGACGGCGGACAACGTAGCGAGTTGGGCACGGACACGTTAGTCGTGCTGGACGGCAAGATCGTCGCCCAGTCATTCGCGGCCAAGATTTCTCCCAAGGGCTGAAACACGTCTTCATTCCTGGAGGCCCAACAAGCCGATGAAGTTGGCCGGCTACGCCGGCAGCTTATCGGCACCGCTGGCCGGACTGAACCGATGACCGACGCCGAAAAATGAAGGCGTACTTGGACAACAATGTCGTCTCAGCTATCGCGAAGGACGACACGGCGGCCGAATCCGACGCGCTCGACCGCCTGCTCGCCGCCCAAGATGCTGGGAAGGTCGAGCTCGTCACTTCGGAGCTCACATCAACGAGATTAAGCGGGCATCGGGGCCGGCGCGGAAGCAGGTGGAGCGGACTTTCCGGCTGCTTGAGAAGCGTACCGATCGTTCGCTGGGATGAACTGCTGGGGATGCACAGCTACGGCGACTCACGGACCTGGATCACCAGTCCGTTGATCCAAAACGATCCCCTGCACGACTCCTTGCTGCGGCTCGGTGTGAAGGTGATCGACGCTCAGCACGTGTTCGTTTCGGCCAAACAGGCCTGCGCTGCGTTCCTCACATGCGACGGCGGCATTTGCCCGCGTAGATGGCATTCATAAGTTGTGTGGCGTGGCGGCTCAAACACCGTCAGTGCTCGTTACCAACCAGGGATGGTAGAACGTTGACGCGCCGGATAACATCCGGCTGGACCCGACGCCGCCGGCGCGGGTGAGCCGGAACGTTGGGCAGTCGTCTCTTTGACCTGTGATGTTCCACGGCCGAGGACCTGGACCAATGAGGATAAACCCACGATTGATCCTGGGCGGTTTGCTCATAGCGCTTGCGCCAAGAACATCGGCAATCGTCAGAGCCGACTGCGTCACGGCTGTTGTCAACGTGGCACCGGCATTTCGCTCCTCTGATGTCGTGTTCAGTGGGATCGTTACGAAAGTCGACGACATCAACGACCGATTGGGCTTTCGAGTTGACCGCGTTTGAAGGGCCCCGTCGGGCGCGACATTTGGATACATCAACTGGATATCCCATCTATTGAAAGCTACGTGTTCCGATCGCAACCAGACATCAGCACTATTATCTTCGCTCGTGAACTGTCTGCCGATGATCGCAAGTTCCGGAAATAAGATAGACGAACCCGTCGCCTTTGGCATTCAACGGACGTGCGAGGACGGCCCACGATTTTCGTTAGAGAACGCACGCCAACTCGACAAGCTCGCTAGAGGAAGAAAGCCTCGCAACTGAAGGAGCAGCCTAACCCTGCGCTGGAACCGACGGCGCGAACTGGTGACCGACGTTCGCGCTGCGGCTCAGCGCGAGACGTTGGCCAGACCGTGATGTTCGAAGCGAAGAAACGGAGGCTGTCTTGACGTATCGTCACCTGGTTTCTGCGACGCTGGTCTTTATCGGCGTGGTGAGCACGGGGCTGGCGACCGCGCAGCAGCCTGAGGTGGCCACCACTGTAGCCTTCACGGAAGGTCCCACCGTGGATCGAGAAGGCAACGTGTATTTTTCCGAGATGGTGTCGCTGCGGATTATGAAGCTGAGCGCGACCGGCGTGTTGTCGACCTTTCGCGAGCCAAGCAACAACGCCAATGGGCTGCTCATCGATCCTCAAGGCCGCCTGGTGGCATGCGAGGGCGCGGACTCGCAGCGAACGGGCGCGTCGGTGACATTCAAGCCGCAGATCACGCGGACGGATCTGCGCACCGGCACGATTGAAGTGCTCGCGGATAAGTATGACGGCAAGCCATTCGTCGGGCCCAACGATGTCACCATCGACGGCGAAGGGCGATTGTATTTCACAGATCTGCCTGGCGGCGCGGTGTATCGAATCGATGGTTCTGGCCGGTTGACGCGTATTCTGGCGGCTCCGGAGATTCAGCGACCGAACGGGATTCAAATCTCTCCCGACGACAAGACTTTGTATCTCATTGAGGCGAATCAGGCGGAAGGCGGCGCGCGCATGATTCGCGCGTACGATCTGCGCGCAGATGGAACCGTCAGCAACATGCGGATCCACTACAACTTTTACCCGGGCCGAAGCGCGGACGGCATGAGCATCGACACGCAAGGCAACCTGTACGCGTCGGCTGGCATGAACCAGCTCCGTGGCTCGTCCGAGACCCTCGATACCAAGACTGGTGTCTACGTCATCTCGCCTCAGGGCAAGCTTCTCAAGTTCATTCCGATCGGCGAAGACTTCATCACCAATAATGGATTCGGGGGACCGGACATGAAGACTCTCTACGTGACAGCCGGCAAGACTCTCTACAAGTATACGAACAGACATCGCCGGGCTGCCCCGGTAGTTCTGTTGCCAGGTTGGCCGCTGCAGCCGAGCGGCGCGGTGAGGTCGAAGGATGTGAGAGGTTCCCGATTGCGCTCGCGGCTGAGCGGCAATGCCTTAGCCATCCGCGACGAACACATTGATCCGACGACGAATCTCACGCACGAACCAACCAAGGTCAGCAAAAAGCCGGATCAAGCGGCTAGGCGGGTTGAGAATGGCGGTTTAGCCTCCAAATAGAACCGACCCCGCGGGACTCTCACGCGCGGCTGCCTGTTGTTCGTGTTACCCTCGGCGCGCCATGAGCCGCTCGGTCGTGGCCATTGCCACCATCTGCGTCACCCTCGCCGCGTGCGCGCGTGAACAGGCGCCGCCCTACGATCTCGTAGTCGCCAACGGACGCGTCCTGGATCCCGAATCGGGCCTCGACGCCGTGCGCCACCTCGGGATCAGGGGCGGGAAGATCGAGGCCGTGTCCGAGACGCCGCTTACGGGCGTCCGCGCGATCGATGCGTCTCGCCACGTGGTGTCGCCCGGGTTCATCGACCTCCACGAGCACGGCCAGCAGGAGGAGTCGTATCGCATGATGGTGCGCGACGGCGTGACATCGGCGTTCGAACTCGAGGTGGGCACGGGCGACGTCGCGGCCTGGTATGCCGCGCGCGACGCCGGCCAGATCGTGAACTACGGCGTATCGGTGGGACACATCCCAGCGCGGATGAAAGTGCTCGGCGATCCCGGCAAGGGCCTGCTGCCTGCCGGGATCGGTGGCAGCGGGACGGCCACCGATGCACAACTGGCGGCCATGGAAGCGATTCTGCGCGAGGGGCTGGCGCAGGGAGCGGTCGCCATGGGATTCGGCAGCGCATACACGCCTGGCGCGCCCATGTCGGAGATCGAACGCATGTTCCGGGTTGCGGCCGAGGGCGGCGTCTCGGCCCACATCCACATGCGCGGCGGACTCAAGGGGCTCCAGGAAACCATTGCGGCGGCGGGCGCCGCGCACGCCGCCCTGCACATCGTCCACGTCAACTCGTCCGCGGACGCCGAGATCGACGCGTTTCTCAACGCGATCAAGGCCGCGCGTGATGCCGGCCAGGATGTGACGACCGAAGCGTATCCATACGGCGCAGGCATGACGGAGATCCAGTCGGCGCTGTTCGACGATTGGCAGACGTGGCCGGATGCCCGTTTCGGACTGCACCAACTCGTGTCCACCGGCGAGCGTCTCACCCGCGCCACGTTCGGCAAGGCCCGCGCGGCCGGCGGGACGGTGATCATTCACGGGCGATCCGAGGAACAGACGCGCGCGGCCATCGCCAGCCCGCTCGCCATGATCGCCAGCGACGGATTCATCGAGAACGGCCGCGGCCACCCGCGCACGTCGGGCACGTTTGCGAAGGTGTTGGGTAAATATGTCCGCGAGGACAAGGTGGTGCCGCTGATGGACGCCTTGCGCCGGATGACGCTCGATCCCGCCCATCGCCTCGAGCGGCGAACGCCGGCGATGCTGAACAAGGGCCGGCTCAAGATGGGCGCCGACGCCGACCTCACGATTTTCGATCCCGCGACCGTGATCGATCGGTCGACGTATGAAGACGCCACGGTCCCCTCGGCGGGCATCCCCTACGTGATCGTGGGCGGCCAGGTCGTGGTCGATGGTGGCAACGTGACCGCGGCGCGGCCCGGCCGCGCGATTCGCGCCCCTCTCGCGGCGGGGCGGCGCTAGGCATTGTGCGTTCGCGGCCGCGGTCGGGTGAACAGCCTCCTCTCTGGATTTGTCCGAAGTGCGGGGCGCGACTCATCACCAGAAACTTGTGGCACTCGTGCGGACGATTCACGCTCGCCTCGCTCTTCCGCGGTGCGCGACCGGGCGTGCTGGGACTGGCGCGCGAGCTACGTTCGGATGCTCCAGTCACTGGGTGATGTCCAGGTCATTCCTCAGAAAACCAGGCTCGTGTGCGTCGCACGGGTCCGCTTTGGCGGTTTGTACCCCACGCAAGAACGGGTTCCTCGCTGCCTTTGCCTTACGGCGTTGGATTGACAGTCCACGGATCGTCAAGACGGCCGATTACGGACCGCGGTGGCGGGGCACTTCGTCGCAGTGCAGTCCCATGACGATCTCGACGGCGAGCTACGAGCGTGGCTGCAGGAGGCTCACGACACCGTCGGAGTGCAGGACGATCTGGCGCCCCATGCGCGGCGTTCACGCACATGAAACCACCTAATTGATCTCAGCGCGTCGCTCCTGACTTCCTGGCGCACCAACAGCCGAGTGACTGCGCACTCGTGCAGCACCTGCCTGCAGCGCTGTGGGATGCCGAGCTGCCCGGGACGCCGCGGCGTTCGGTCCGCATGATCCTGGGACACGTTCACAACTCACGCTGCTCCTGGGTCAAAGTGCTGGGCCGGGAGCACGGGATCACCACTCCAGCGTCGGTCGATCGACGCTCGGTCGCACGCCGCGAATTGCTGTCGGCTCTCAAACGAAGCAGCAAGGGAATCGAATCGCTCCTCGAGCTCGGCCTCGCCAATGGAGGCCACGTGCCGCCGTCGAGGGGCTATGTCTGGCGCAACCTACCGCTGGACGTGCCTCATGTCCTCACCTACTTCGTCGCGCACGAGGGACATCATCGCGGCCAGATCGTCATGGTGGCGCGCCAACTCGGTCATCGCCTCCCCCATCGACATCTCCGGCGGGCTCTGGCACTTCACGAAGCGGATGAAGGAGACATGAACGGGGAGCGACTCGCGCTCAACCGAGGAGAAATGGAGAGCTGTATGAGGCGGAGTCTGAGGCTCGCCCTGATGGTCGTCGCGCGTCGTGCATTTCGGCTCAGATCGGCGCGCAGACCAACCCGCTCTGGTCCGAACAGAAGGTGAAGAACTTCCTGCCACACATGACGTGGCCGGAAGTGCGCGATTTATTGACTCGCACCGACATGGTGCTGATTCCCATTCCGGCGCTGGAGCAGCACGGATTCCACGGGCCGATCGGCACCGACTACTATTCAGGCGTCGAACAATCGAAGCTCATCGCGCAACGCACGGACATTCTCGTCGCGCCGATCCTGTTCGTCGGCCAGTCGCCGCACCATCTGGCGTTTCCTGGAAGCATCGCCCTGTCGGCCGAAACGCTCCAGCGCGTGTACTTCGAGGCGGCGCAAAGCCTGATCAATCAGGGATTCCGGCGCATCCTCTTGTATGCCAGCCATACCGGCAACCAATACATCGCCAGTTACGTGGCGGATCGGCTCAATCAGGAAACGCCCGCCGTCGCGGTGAATCTGTCTGATGGCGTGGCCGCCATTCGCGATCCGGTCGGCCGGCCGTCGACGTCGAGTCAGCCGGCGCCGTTCGATCGTCACGGAGGAGTTGGAGAAACATCCGGCGCCTTGTATCTTTTTCCGACGCTCGTGCAGATGGACAAAGCGGAGCGCGCTACGCTGAGCGTGCCGCCGGCGCTCTCGTCGTTGCCGCCACTGGTCGCCACCGGAGATCGCGCGGCGACGCTGGTGTTCCTCGCCGAAGCCCTCAAACCGAAGGTCACCGGCAAGGGCACGTCGACCGCTGAAATGTCGACGACCGGCGTCTGGAGCGAACGCGATCCCCGCGAGGCCACCGCCGAACAGGGGAAACGAGCCTCCGATGCGTTCGTGGATGCAGCGGTTCGGTTTATCGAGCGCTGGAAGCAACTCAGGCCGCTGCAGAAGCCATAATGGCGCGATGTCGGACCGAGTGATGACGCGACGCGAGGTGCTCGTGGCCGGAGCCGGCGCCGTGCTGGCCCTGCCTCGAGCGCTCCGCGCCAAAGCGTCGCAACCATCTACGCCGGTGAATTTCGCCATGCCGGCCGGCGCGTGCGACTGCCACACGCACATCCACGGCGATCCGCAGCGTTTCCCGTTCTACTTCGGGCAGGGTCTACACGCCGGAAACCGCGCTGCCGGAGGAGATGACCACGCTGCACGCAGCCCTGAAGGTGCAGCGCGTGGTCATCGTCACGCCGAGCGTCTACGGCACCGACAACTCGGCGACGCTCTACGGCATGCGGGCGCGCGGCGCCGACGCACGCGGTGTCGCGGTGATCGACGAGTCCACGCCGGAGCGCGCGCTCGACGAGATGCACCGCGCCGGCGTGCGCGGGCATTCGTCTCAACCTCGCGACCTCTGGCGTGAACGACTCGACGCTGGGGCGTCAGCGGCTGCAGCAGGCGATCGCGCGCGTCGGACGGCGAAACTGGCACGTGCAGGTCTACACCAACCTGGCCATGATCGCGGCCGATCAAGGACGTGGTCGCCGGCGCCTCCGTCCCGATCGTGTTCGATCATTTCGGCGGCGCACAGGCACAGCTCGGCGTCGAACAACCGGGATTCGCCGATCTGATCGAGCTCGTGCGATCGGGCCGCGCCTACGTCAAGATCTCGGGCGCGTACCGCAGCTCCACCAGCGCTCCCGACTTCGCGGATGTCGTCGCCGCTCGCACGGCGCTGATCGCCGCCAATCCCGACCGCATCGTGTGGGGCACGGACTGGCCGCATCCGAATTCCGCGTAACGCCGGGCCGCTCGCCGACCGAGGTGACACCGCTGCTGCAGATCGACGATGGACGGTTGCTGAATCAATTGCCGGTGTGGGCACCCGATCCGATGATCCGGAAGAAGATCCTGGTGGACAATCCGGTTCGCCTACGCGTTCAGCTGATAACCAACGGAGGAGTGACCACAATGCGCTACCTGAAACCGAGCGTCGTCATGACCGTGGCATCGGTGCTCGCGCTGACGCTGCGCCTGCACGGCCAGGCGCCGCAGCAGGAATCGCTCGTCTGGGCGCCGGTGCCGTCCACGCCCAACACCTGGACCGCTCCCCAACAAGCCCCACACCAAGTTGGTCGACCTGCTCGCGGCACATAAGGGCAGGCGAACTGGCGCGAGCCGATCGTCCGCGACAGCGCTGCTGACGGCCGACTACGTGCAGATGGCGCCCGGCACGAAGACTCCGCGCCAATTCCAGCCGGACAACCCGATCTGGTGGGTCGTGCAGGGCGGAGAACGTCCGGTTCACGATCGAAGGACAGGATCCGTTCGTCGCCGGCAAGGGTTTTCTGGTCCAGGTCCCGCTATCGCAACGTCTACCAGCTCGAGGTCGTCGGCACGGCGCCCGCGCTCTTGTTCGAAGTCAAGGTCGCCGATTCGCCGACGATTTACCCGGCCGACGAAACGCCGGTGCCGGTTCCGGGCATGGAGTTCGTGAAGGTGCGCATCAGCGGCAAGGCGAATTACAGCGACACGGTGCGGCCGTTCCTCGACTTTCAACGGCGCGATTGCCGCCGGCAAGCGCGTGGCGGGCGCCTTCGTGTCGGATCCGCGGGCGTTCGCCAACGTCATCCGCGGCATGCCGCAGGCCGACAACCCGAAAGACAAGGGACACTTCCACGAGGTATCAGCCGAGTTCTGGTTCATCCTCGAAGGGACGATCAACTACAAGATCGGCGACCTGCCGATCTTCGACGCCGTGCAGGGCGACGTCGTCTTCGTGCCGAAGCAGATGTGGCACCGCGCCCACCATGGCGGCACGGGCTACTCGACGCGGCTGGCGATGAACGGCTACCCGCAGCTGCTGCACAACTTCCAGCGGAGGGAGGAACTGCAACCAGGTCGATGACCACGTCGTAGTGACATCCGCCTCGCGACCGCGGCGGATTCGCACCTTCTCGCAGCCCAGCGCGTGGCCATGTTTCGCGACATGGGCCGGACCACGCCGGAGATCGAACAGCCGCTCCTCGAGTCGTGTGCGAGGTATTTCACGGCCGCGTTGGCGAGCGGCGAGTATGTGGGATGGGTGGCCGAACTCACTGCGCCGCCGCGCACCGCGATTGGCGGCGCCGGCGTCCAGTTCCGGCCGCTCTTTCCCCGCACGGATCCGAGCGGTCAACTTCTGCTCGTCGGCCGGGAGGGTTTGATTCTCAACGTCTATGTCGATCGCGCGCACCGGCGCCAGGGTGTCGCGCGTCGTCCTGATGGACACGCTCATTCGCTGGGCGCCCCGCGCCGGCATCGTGCGACTGGTCCTGCACGCGGCGCCTGACGGGCGGCATCTCTACGAGTCGCTCGGTTTTCTCGAGAGCAACGAGATGCTCTTCCCGCCCTTCGGTGCGCCACCAGCATCGAGCGATGGCGGGGACTAACCCGCGTGCCTGTGAACTCATCGTGAGCTGGCCGTACTGGCTGGCCCGGACTTTCTGGTTCCTGTCGCGATTTGTTCCAACGAGCGATCGAGACCGTCACGGTCGTTGGACCGCTGTTGGCCGATGAAGCGCGCGCTGTGCACGCAGGGTTCTGGCCCCAGCCGGCGGCCTAGAGCGGTTTCTACTTCGGTGTAGCGAGTCGGTCCTTGGTCCTCCGGCCTTGGTCCTTGGTCCGTCCTTCGTCCATCAAGTCCTTGGTGCGCTGCTCCGGCCGCGGACCGAGGACCATGGACGGACTTTGGACCAAGGACGGACAAAGAACTTTGGCCCAAGGACCACGGACGATGTGCTACACCGATTCGAAAACGCTGTAACCGGCGCTCGAGCAGGACCAAGGCCTGGTCGGGTCAATCGTTTCTGATCGACCACGCGCCCGGCCCGGGATAATCTCTCCGAGGTGGCTCGATACATTCCAGACATCCTGCTCTGGTTGTTTGTCATCAACCACGGTATCGCATTCGGTGCCGGACTCTACGAACAAAGGATGATGCTTCCGCTCTGGTTCAACCGCTCATCGGAGTCAGGCATTCGCGTCAACAGCGCGGCCATGCGCAGTACTGACTCAGGGCGACAATTCTGGGCGTTTGTCACAACTGTTCCACTCACCCTGCTGACGCTGGCGAATCTTGCTCGTCGCATGGCAATCTCAGACGCCAAGGCACGACTGGTGGCTTGGTGCCGCCGTGATTACGCTCGTTGAGCGAATCGCGACATTCTCATACTTCATCCCAACGGCTCTTCGGCTGATGGCGCGCGGAGGCGCTCCCGCAGCAACAGGTCCAAGTCATGGCGTCGCGGTGGATGGCACTCAATTACGTTCGTGCAGCTCTTGCTCTGACTGGATGGCTGGCGGCACTCAAAGCATTGTGTCGCTTCCGAGCGTCGCATGATGAATCCGCGCTACTTCGTCGCCGGCTTCGTCCCAATTCGCTCCGCTGCTTTTCTTGGGCGCTGGCGCGTCTTCGTCCGTCGTCGCGAGCGGCGGCACCGGCGTGTCGGGCCGAATCGGCGGCTTCTTCGTGTGGAAGTCCGTCGCCTGCTCGAACGCATGCGCGAGCGCGAGGACCCGGCCTTCGGAGAATCGCGGACCCGCGATCATCAAGCCGACCGGCAGCCCGTTCGACGTAAAGCCGCACGGGATCGAGATCGCCGGGATCCCATAGAGGTTGAACGCGCCGGTGTTTTCGAGCTCGGGATTGCGAGGCACGTCGGTCTCTTCGCGCTTGATCGAGGCATCCACCGTCCGCGGTGTCCGCCGCCGCGTCGGCAGCACCACGAGATCGACGTTCTTGAACGCATCGTCGATGGTCCGGCGCAGCAGCTCGAGACGCCACCGGCCCTGAATGTAAGCGGCCGCTTTGACGCTCGCACCGTTTTGCAGCGCTCGCCGCGTCGGAATCATGTAGCCGGCCAGCGGCGCGGCTGAACATCTCTTCGTGATACGCGTAGGTTTCACCCGGCAACGTGATGTCGCGCGTCGACGGCAGCATGGTGTCGCTCATGCTCTTCGGTCAGCTTCGCGAGCACCTTCAGCGCATCGTCGACGACCTTGGCGACGTCGGCGTCGAGCAGATCGAAGAACGGGACGCGCGCGATTCCGAGCCTGCAAACCGTTCACCGGCTGTTTGAGCGCCGCCACGTAGTCGTCAGCTGCATGTTCGACGCTGGCGATGTCGAGCCGGTCGTAGCCCGGCGAGCGCGTTCAACAGCATCGCGGCGTCCAGCGACGGTTCGCGTCAACGGCCCGCAGTGATCGAGCGAGAGCGTCAGCGGAATGATGCCGCGGATCGACACCAGGCCGTAAGGTCGGCTTCAGCCCGACGACGCTGCGCATGCAGGCCGGCGTGCGGATGGAGCCTCCGGTGTCGGTGCCGAGCGCGCACCATAGCAGAGGTCGGTCGCGACCGCGGCGGCCGATCCGCCGGATGACCCGCCGGGATTGCGCTCGAGCGCCCACGGGTTTCGCACCGGCCCGTAGTAGCTCGTCGCGGACGTGCCGCCGAGCGCGAACTCGTGGAGATTCGTTTTGCCGATGACGACCGCGCCGGCGGCGCGCCAGGCGCGTCGCGCGACCTCGGCGTCCTCGACCGGCACGCGATCGTCGAATACGCGCGCTACGCGGCGGTAGTGCGCACGCCGGCGGTATCGATGTTGTCCTGCAACGCAATCGGGATCCCGTGCAGCGGACCGCGCAGCTTGCCGGTGCGTTGCTCGGCGTCGAGCGCCTTCGCCTGCGCGAGCGCCTGATCGCGAGTGACCGTGATGAACGCGTTGACCTTCGAATTGTAGACGTCGATCCGCGCGAGGCACGCGTTCACCAGATCAGTCGACGACACCGTGCCCGCCCGCAGCCGCGCGGACGCTTCTCCCAGCGTCAGGCCCGCAAGCGCATCGAGAACCGCCAGCGCTCATCGCCCTCGGAGCCGGGCGGCCGTCGGTCTGTGGAGAAGCCGCTCGGGCGACGCGTGTGCCGCGGCTGCGGCGCCGACAATCGATGCATTGAACTCGCGTCGAGACAACATAGTTACCTCGCTGATGGAGCACTCGGTGGTCAGTATCGCTCGGCTCGAGTCGTCGCGGCTACATCGATTGCGATTCTCACATAGAGCTACCGTGCGACGACAAGGCGCGGGATGCTCAGGATGCCAGACGGGATCGGCGTGAAGTTATCGACATCCTGCAACCGGAATCGCTGACCGTAGCGCTCCGTCACCGCGGCGACGTCCGGCAGCCGCCCGCCTTCGGCCAGTTGATTGATCGCGGTGTTGTAGACGTCGATACGGATCTCGTTCGATCCGTCGCGCAGCACGATCGGTCACGTCGACGCGGTACGGCGGCGCCCAGATCGTGCCGGCGCGGCGGTCGTTGACGAGCACCGTCGCCGCCTCGCGAATCGGCGGCGCGAGCAACGCCGCGAACGAGTTGCCGCGCATCGTGCCGCCGGGCAGCGCCTCGCGCTCGATCGGCCGCGCCATCGCCGAAGTCGAGGAACACGCGCGCGCCACGATGCGCGAAACGGCGGCCGGCACCTGCAACGCTCGCCGGTAGACTGGCGGTGCCCGAGAAAAAGCGCGTCCGCGGATCGTCCGCCCACGAGTGCGGCAGGTCGACGGACGTGGTCCGGCTAAAGCCGGACGCCGCCGTACCGTGAACCGTCCAGCCCGATCGCAACTCTATCGACTCCGCCGATCGGCGAGCCGGCTGACGTGGACGCGGAGTTGCGACCGGTCTTACGGAAGACGAACGACGCGCGAGCCGTGCGGCTCGAATGTCAGCTGCGACGCCATCGCCCGACACGTCGAGCGGCTCGACGCCACCGGTCATCGGATCCCAGGACTCGCCCGACTGCGTCTGATTCCCGAATCGCGCGCGCACGCTGCGCGGCACGTTGCTGGTGTTGGCGAGGAAATACACGTCCGCATCGCGCAGCCGTCGATGGACGAATCCGATGGCCGGCTGTCGGCGGATCGAGCGCGACGTCGGCGGGCAGCGCCGCCTCAGCTGAGCGCCGGGAGATCCGAGCCGCCGCGATCCGGCCTCGACGACCTTCCGCCGCCGGCGGCGAAGTCGGCCAGCCAGCGCCGCGTCGAATCGGGCATCAGCTTGACCTGCCGGCACGACGATCAGCGCGGTATCGACGCGCCGTGCGCTTCGCTCAGCGTGCGATCGTCGATCAGATCGAAGCGTGGCCCGGCGTCGAGAATCGCCGGGACGAGCCGCGGGCCAATCGAGCTCGCGGATGCCGTCGCAGAGGTTCAGACCGCGGCTCGTTGCCGGCCTGATCATGGGCCCACGCGTCCTCGGTCGGCGCATAGAGCGCGACGTCGGCCACCGGCTCGCCCTGGCGCAGCACGAAGACTGACGCGCTGCAGGTATCGCGCGACGTGTCGGGCATCACCGGCCACCACGGGTTCTTGTCGGTGAACACGCCGGCCGCGTAGAACATCCAGCCGGGACTTCCGCCTCCGGCGGCGGTGCACGGCCAGCCGTGGCCGATCAGCTGGTTGATGCCGGAGAGGAAATGCTGATCGGCCTCCGCCTTCGAGATCGAGCGGCGTCGCGCGGAACGCGGGCGAATGCAGCCACGTCCACGTCTTCGGACGGAAGTGACGCGGCTTGCCGAACAGGTGCGACGCGGACGAGGCCCATCGCGCGGCGGACAGCGCTCGCCACTCGAATCCTTCGCCGTCGAACGACGTCGGCGTGCCGGCAGCTCGCGAGCGTCGCCGGCGGCACGCCGTAGTTCTGGATCCGGAACCGCACGCCCTTCTTCGCCGCCCACGCGTGCATCGGCGCGAGGAAGCGCTCTTCGAACAGCTCGGTGAGCGTGCGGCCGTAGTCGCGCCGCACCGTATCGGCGCGCTCGCCGCTGCCGAGCTCGGCGATCGGCAGCAGCGGCCGCAGGTCGTATCCGCGACGCTCGCTGGAACTCCTCAAGCAGATCGCGTGGTCCAATCGGCGTCGTAGACCTCGAGGCTGTCGCAGAACACGCGAGTCGATCGAACCAGGATCGACGGCTGCCAGACAGCTTGATCGCCCGCTTCGCGCAGATGCAGTCGTCGATCGCGGCGCGGTTGTAGTGATCGAGCACGTAGCCGTCGGCGCCCCGCGGCCGCGCGCTTCACGACCTGACCGGTCTGGCCCGCGACATAGAAGAGCACGACGCGCGGACCGTGCGCCTGTCGGCAGCGCGGATCGGACCGTCGCTGCGGCGACCAGCCAGCTCGCGAAAGGTCGCGGGATCGGCCTCCTGCAGCGGAGCCGCGGCCGATGAACGCCGGCGACCAGCCGATCGTGCATCGAACGACGACCGGGCGCGCGATGCTCGGTCACGCCCGGCGCGATCTCGCGCCGCTCGGAGCGCAGCCGCGCTCGCGGCGAGCGCGAGCGTGATGTACGGTCCGCCGAACGACCAGCCGCTGCCGATGCGTGAGATCCATCCGCAGGCCGAGCTCGCGCGCGCTTCCGCGACGCGAACGCGATCCGTGTCGAGGAACTGCCGGCGAGAGATATGCGCTCGTTCAGTGAAGCCCGCGTCGATGGATCGTCCATCGCCAGCGGATACACCGTCGCGACCTCGAAGCCGCCGATGCCGCCCTCCTTCATGTGGCGCATCTCGGCGTCGAGCTCCTCGCGCGTCACCGACGGGACCGAACCACCACCACCGCATCATGATCCGGCTGTCGGCCGGAGGATCAGGAAGAGCCGCCGCAGGTCCGCGAAGCTGCCCGCTGCAGCGTCGCGCGCGGGCTGTGCGGCCATGCCGGCCAGCCTACGCCATTGCCATCGCGAACACGATCGATTCTGCCACGAAGACACGAAGACACAAAGAACATTTTTGGCTTCGTGCCTTCGTTCGCCTTCGTGGCTGATCCATGGCGGACAACGCGCTATGCGTCTCAGAAGTCGAACGTGTCGATGTTGGCCTTGGTGATCAATAGCGGTGCGCCGAGAATGATGTCTACGGTCGCGGACCTCCAGCGACCCAAGCCTGCCCGTATCCACTGACCGTGCGCCGGCCGCCAGCGTGCCGTTGCGCCAGCCGGGCACCTGCGTACGGTGAGATAGCCCAGATCCTTCGTGTTCCACAGGACGACCGTCTGCACAACGCCGTCGTGCACGTGCGGCTTGTTCAATGTTCGGGCAGCGAGCAGGCCGATCACCGACACGTCGCGTGCGGCCGGCCTGACGCACCGCTTCGGCCGCGCCGGGCACCGCCGGCGCCGAAATCGCCATCGATCAGCGCGCACGGTCGGGTACGCCCGCAGCATCGTCTGCGTCTCCGGCAAACGCCTTGTCGCGGTCATCGTCGCTCGGCCGCATCGGTCGCGAGCTTCACGCTGGGATACTTCTCGGCCGAGCCGCTTCCTGATGTAGACCGATCCACTCGTTCTGGTTCGCGGCGCTCAGCGCGCCGGTGATGATCGCGAAGCTCGCCGCGGCTCGCCGAGCAGGCGCGCCGCTTCGTCGGTCAGCGTCGTGCCGATGCCCTCGGGCGTCGCCTGGTTGACGAAGAAGTCGCGGGCGTCCGGCTCGGCGTCGGCGTCCCAGGTGATCACCTGATGCCGCGCGCGCGCGCCTTGCGCAGCACGGTCGGAGATGCCGGCCCGGTTCTCGACGCGCGACGGCAATCACGTCGACGCCGCGCGTGATCCAGCTCTCGACGACCTCGTTCTGCTTGGCGGCATCGAGGCCGGTCGGGCCGTCCCAGATGAGCTCGACGCCGAGCTCGCTGCGCGGCCTCTTCGGCGCCGGCGCGGCAGCTCACGAAATACGGATCGCCCTTCGCCTTCGGCATCATCGCGATGCACTCCGCCTTCGCTCCCCTGCTGCGCCACCAGCTTCGGCGTGGCGCTGGCCTGGCTGCAGCGATCGCACCAGCCAGGACGTTCGTGCCCGACACGAGGATCGCACTCGCCAGAATCGTCGCGCAGATGACCGCCACCTGACCGTTCTTCATCCGCCTACGCTCCTCTGGGTAATGCCTCCCGCGAGCTCGGCGTGACAAGCTCTGCGCTCACTGCAATGCCCGGGCGAGCTTCCGGCATGGCGAGCTCGCCAAACGACAATCGTCGTCACGAGCAACCACGCCCGGATCGCCGGTCAGCTCGGACGGCAACGCCGCCAGGCGCAGCCCGTTCTGCAGCGTCGCCAGCGCCGCGAGCCCGACGAGTGTGCCCCAGATCGTTCCTCGCCCTCCGAAATCGATGCGCCGCCGAGGACGACTGCCGTGATCGCATCCAGCTCGTAACCGGTTCCGGCGTCCGTTTGCCTGGCCGAGATGGGCCACGTAGACGATCGCGGCCAGGCTCGCCGTCAGAGCCGGACAGCAGTGACGCAAGCGCGAGGCGCTTCGCACACCGGCAACCCGGCGGTGCCGTGCACCGGCCGGCGGGAAGCCGATGGCATACGCGCGGCCGACGATCGATCGATGGAGCAGGATCGCGTAGCCGGCAGCGCCAGTCAGAAACGAGCGGCAACTGGCCGGGATTGCGCCTCCGAGATAGCCTGGTCCAGGAAAGAAATGCCGGTGGAAAACCGCTGTAGTTCACTGCGCCGTGGGTCAGCCCTTCGGCGATCCCACGAAACAGCGATAGCGTGCCAGCGTTGCGATGAGCGGCGGGATGCCGAGCCGGGCGACCGCCACCGCGTTCAACCCGCTCGCCGCCAACGCCGACGAGCAGCGCCAGCGCTGCCGGCGATGACGACCGAACCGCGCGCGCGCCGCAGCGCCGAACACGACGGCGGCCAGCCCCATCATCGAGCCGACCGATAGATCGATTCCGCCCGTGACACGATAATCGGCGTCAGCGCCAGGGCGAGCAGCCCAGAGCTCGACGCTCCGACCGCGCATGATCTCGGCCAGGTTGCCGACGGTGAGAAATACGGAGCAATCGCCGCGCAGACAGCGCGACCTCGGCGCCGAGCGCGACGATCGGCGGCTTCATTTGAAGATGACAGCCCGCGAGAATGATTGCGCCCTGGATCGCCTGCTCTCCCAGTACGCGTTCACACCGAGAAAAGGTCAACGCTGGTCCGATCGCGCCGACAGCAGCACGACGCCGAGGATGGTGCCGAGCAGCGTCGCGCGACCGCCACGGATCGCCGCGCCGCCGACGACGGCGGCGGCGATCCGGCCTTCATCTCGAGACCAAGTCCGAATTGCTCGGCACCCGCGTGAAGCGCGCCGCATTGACGACGGCCGCCAGGGCCGTCAACGCGCCAGCCAGCGTGAACACCGAGAACCTCACAACCGCGACGTCGAGCCCTGCCAGCCGAGCGGCGACAGGATTCGAACCCGTTGCGAAAAATCCGCGTCCCGCCGCGAGATCCAAGCGCACTCCACGCCATCGTGGCACCAGCGTGGACGCCGACTGCGCCGATCACGATGGGATACGCGGCCTGCGACTGTCCCAGCCACTGGAACGTCGCCGGCAGGTCCTGCACCCACTCTCCCTGCTCGTAGCCCGCGCAGCCCGTCGCGCAGCGCCACCATCGTGGCCAGCGTCACGACGATCGACGGGACGCGCGGCGAAGGCGACGAGCGCGCCGTTCATCGCTCCGAAGCGCCGCGCCGGCAGCACGATCACGATCGGCGATCGCTCGCGACCGGCAGGCACGCCTTTGGCTGCCAGACCAGCGGCGACGGGAACAGATCCGCGAAGGCGGAGCCGACCGAAATGTCGATCTCCCGCTCAGCAATCACCAGCGTCGCGCCGGTCGCCGCGATGAGCACCGGCACGTTGGCCAGAAACGAGATCGGTCAGGTTGGCGGCGGAGAAGAAACCGTCGGTGAGGACCGCCAGGCACGCGCGGACAGCGCGACGATCGCGATCGCCACCGAGCGCTCGCGGACGCCGATCGGTTGTCCGACGGCCATCGCCAGCAGCGCGAGCGCGCGTCCGCGGTGGCGCCTGGAAGCACGCCGCAATCGTCGCGGCGCGCATCACGGCCACGCGATCGCACAACCCGAGCAGCTCGGGCAACTCCGGACGAGATGAGCAGGATCGCGACGCCGCGCGCGCCGCCAGGTCCGCGATGCTCGCGTGGATTCTCGGCCTTGGCGCCGACGTCCACACCTCTGCGTCGGGCTCGTCGAGAATCAGGACGCGCGGGATCGGTCATCAGCCAGCGCGCGAGCGGCGACCTTCTGCTGGTTGCCTCAGACAGCGTGTCCACCGTGGCGTTGGCGGACGGCGTCTTGATGCCGCAGCTGACCGATGAAGCTTCGGCGGCTCGGCGCTCGATCGGCCGGACGAATCAGTCCTGCGCGCGACACCGCTTTCAGACTCGCCAGTCCGGTGTTCTCTGGTCACCGTCATCTCGGGCACCACGCCGTCTGCCGGCGATCATCTTCGGCACGTATCCCGATCCCGGTACGCTGATCGCCTCGGCTGGCGAGTCGATGCGCACGACCGCACCGTCGATCCGGATCTCGCCCGAGCGTGCGGGTAAGCCCGGAAGATCGTCTCCGCCAGCTCACTGCGCCCGCAGCCGACGAGGCCGGCGAGGCCCACGGATCTCCCGCGCGCTCGATCGACAGGGAGACGTCTCTGCACTCCTGACCCGGGGCTCGAGCACGCGGCACCAGTTCGAGCGCGCGCTGGCTTCGTGGCAGCGGGTGCCCATCGCGACCTCGGATACATCTGCGTCACCTCGCGCCCGACCATCATCGCGATCAATCCGGCGCGGTCGACCGTCTGCGATCTGGCGGGTGGCGATCGCTGCTCCGTCACCGCAGCACCGTGACCCGATTCGGCGATCTCGAACACTTCGTCGAGACGATGGGAGATGTAGATGACGGCGGAGCCGGCATCGCGAAGCGCGCGGATGACGGAAAAGAGCCGACGCACTCGTGGTCGCCGAGCGACGCCGTTGGTTCGTCCATGATCACGATGCGGCGCGTCGGCGCCGATCGCGCGGGCGATCTCCACCGAGTTGCTGCTCCGGCAGATGCGACAGGTGGCCGCGAGCCGGGCAGGATCGATCGAGGCGCCGGCGCGCGCGAGCAAGATCGCGGGCGCGGTCGACGCGCGCGCGCCGACGTTCACGCGCGGCGCCACAGGCCGCCGGTCTCGATCGCACAGCGCGATGTTCTCGGCGACCGGTGAGATCCGGAAGCAGCGACGGCTGCTGGTAGATCGCGGCGATGCCCATCGCACGCGCGCAGATGCCGGATCCAATGCGGATAACGACCGATCGCCGACAAGCACGTAGCCCGCTGTCCGGCGTCTCTGCGCCGGTCATGATCCGATCAGCGTCGACTTGCCCGCGCCGTTCTCGCCGACGAGCGCGTGCACTTCCGCCGGCGCGGACGTCGAACGACACGCTGGCGAGCGCCTGCACGCCGGCGAAGGCCTTGCTGATGGAGACGACTTCGAGCAGCGGTATCAACGGTCTGCAGCGCCTCTACGCTCGCTCGTGGTGAGCTTGACCACGAGCGGTAGCAACTGGCCCTCCGACAAGCTCAGGACGAGCGGTGGCCCCGCGGATCGCTTCACGCACGCCGAATCGTCCCTCACCGGCCGCCCTGCGCGCTCCTTCGGTGATCCGCTCGAGATAACCGCTCTCACGGAACGCCTCGCATCGGATCGGCCGGCACGGCCTCGCAGCACTCCGCCACTCGCGGACGATCGGACGCACGTCGGTCGCAAACGCATCCTGCAGACAGGACTCGGCCCGCACCAGGTCGGTCGACCTGCTGCGCTGCCGCCAGCGCCGCGCAGATCGACGAGCGCGCCTTGGCGACCAGCGACTGCGCTTGCGCGACCGTCTGGATCATCGCCTCGATCTTGCCCTTGAGGTTGTGGCTCTGATCGACCATGTACGCGATGTCGGCGCGCTGCGCCGGTCTCCCATTCGAAGACGTCGAATCTCGTGGAAGATGCGGAACACCTGGTACGGATCGATCGATCCCAGCGTCAGGTCGTCGTCCGCGTAGCGGCGGTCGTTGAAGTGGAAGCCGCCGAGCATGTCCTCGGCGAGCAGCCAGGCGACGATCTGCTCGATGTTCTGCGACAGGTAATGGTGGCCGGTGTCGACGAGCACCTTCGCCTGCGGCCCGGCGCGCGCGCGCCATCAGCGAGCGCCATGCCCCAGTCGGCGACATCGGTGTGGTAGAAGCGCGGGCTCGAACGGTTTGTACTCGACCAGCAGGCGCTGCCGTGGTCCGAGATCGGCGTGCAGCGTCGCCAGGCACTCCTCGAACCAGCGCTTCGCGCGCGCGGATGTTCGCGGTGCCCGGATAATTCGAGCCGTCGGCGAACCACAGCGACAGATCACGGCTGCCGAGCCGCTGCGCGATCGCGATGCTGTCGCGGCAGTGCGCCAGGGCGCGTTCGCGGACGATCGGCCGACGGGTTGCCGAACGATCCGTGCTTGTATTCCTGATCCTGAAGAGATTCGGATTGATGGCGCCGGGCCGAAGGCCGTGCGCCTCGCGGCGGCACGCGACGGCGTCGGTGTCCGCGAGGCCGCGCGGAAAGTCCCACAGGACATGCAGCGCGACGCGTCGGACAGGCAGCCGGTCAGCGCGTGGACGTGACCCGCGTCGCTGATCTTCGTCCGTCGTGACCGCGGCGGCCGGCTGCAGGTACTTCCCGAAGCGCGTCCCCTGTGTTGGCGAACCCCACGACGGCAGCTCGATGCGCAGCGCGATCGAGAGCGCCGCGACGATCCGATCCTGGTCACCGGACGAATGCATCGGGCAGTCCTCCGTCGATCGGAATGATGTGGCCGGTGGTCTTGGCGCTGCTCGCTCCCGGCGAGCCAGCAGATCGCGTTGGCGCAGTCGACGCGGCAGGATCGGCGTCTGCGTGATCGTGCGCTGCGCGTAGAACTCGGCCAGCTTCGTCCGCAGCGCCTCGGTCGACTCCGCCTCGTCGAACGCGATCGCGTACTTGCGCAGCGACATCGATGACGCGGTCGCGCGGGAACATCGCCGATCCCGCGACGACCGTCGCCGGCGCGATGCGCGTTGACGCGAACCAGCGGGCCGAGGCCGACCGCGAGCTCGCGGATCAGGTGGCTGACCGCCGGCTTTGCTCACGTCGTAGGCTTCGCTGCCGCGCTTCGGCACGACGGCGTTCGCCGAGCTGGTCAAGACGATCGAGGCCGGAAGGTTCTGCTGCTTCAGGATCTGCGGCCGCTTCCTCGACCAGCACGATGATTGCCGGTGACGTTGACGCTGCAGCGTCTGCGCCCAGACGTCTTCCGACGGCGCTGCGACCGGATCAGGCGTCGGAAAGATCGCGGCGGTGTTCACCACGGATGTCGAAGCCGCCGAACTGCAGCACCGACCGCGCGCAGCCGCGGACGCGATGCTCGATCGGCGACGGTCAGATCGATCTCGACCGCCATGCCCATGTCCGCGGACGACGCGGCGCGCAGCCTCGTTCCAGACCGCCTCGGCGCTCGCCGCGATCGCTGGTCCGCGACCACGACGTGCGCGCCGCGGCCGGCGAGCTCGATGCGCGACTTCGCGTCCGATGCCGCTGCCGCCGCCGACGACGAGCGCCACGCGTCCGGCTGAATTCCTTCTCGGGCGGCTGACGCCGCAGCTTGGCTTCCTCGAGCGCCCAGTACTCGATGCCGGAACGCCTCGCGCGCGCGGCAGCGCCACGTAGTTGTGAACTCGCATCGCGCTTCGCCGGATCGGGCACGTCCGGCATGCGCCGTCCTCGAGCGCGGTCGCGCCCGGCCATCACGTGAATCGCGTTGACGAAGAACTCCGACGTGATGCGCGCCTCGCGCTTGTCCCTGCCGAAGCCGAACACGCCCAGTCCGGAACGACGACCACGGACGGATTGCTGTCGCGCAGCGCCGGCGACTCGGGCTCGGCGAACGCGCTGGTAGTACGCCGCGTACTCGCGACGGTACTCGGTCCGAGCGCGCGTCAGGTCGACGCGTCCCGTGCCGGATCGCACGGCACGAACATCGGACAGATGCGCGTGCGCAGGAAGTGATCCGGGCAGCTCGTGCCGAGCACGGCACAAGTCGTCGGCCCACGTGCGAGTTCGGCGAACGTTCAGCGCGTCCTCGCGAGTCGTCCAGTGCGCGACCACGCGGCGAGCTGGACGAGACGGCGCCCGCGCAGCCGCGGGAGGAGCCGTGCGGCGGCCGCCGCGCGATCCGTGACCGCGCGCGCGTCGACGCCGGACCGCCGAATCAGCGGCCGCGCGCGACCGCGCGTGCTCGTCGATGAACTCCCCCATCTGATCGATCGTCGCGATGCTGTTCGCATAGCACTCGCGCTGCGTCGTGCTCCCACGTGAACAGCCCGTGGCTCGCCGAGGACGAGGCCGTCGCACGCCGGGCTCGGCCTCGACCGCCCGCCGCAGCATCAGCGCCAGCTCGAAGCCGGGCCGCTGCCACGGCACCCAGACGATCTGACGCCCGTAGCTCGCGATTGAACTCCTCGAGCTTGCGCTCGCCGTTGGCGCTCGCGGCCAGGGCGATCGCCCAGTCGGGGTGCAGGTGATCGACGTGCGCGAACGGCAGGAACGCGTGCAGCGGCGTGTCGATCGAGGCGGCGACGCGGTTGCTCGCCGAAGCGCGCACAGCGGATAGAGGTCCGACCATCTCGTCCTCGTGCGCCTCGCCCCGATAGCGCGCGACGAGCGCTCGAGCTTGTCGAGATGCAGCACGCGCGAAGCCGCGACGCGTGATCGAGCGCGAGATCGCCGCCGCTGCCCTTCACCGCCAGCACGCGGCGTCGGCTCGCCGGTCAGCGGATCCGGCAGATCGAATTTCGAGCTGGTGTTGCCGCCGCCGAAGTTGGTGATGCGCAGATCGCGCGCCGAGCAGGTTCGATCGATAGCGCAGCAGCTCGCAGCGGCTCGCTGCCGACGCCGCGCGCCGCCGCGTGCGCGTCTCGTCCCACAGATTCTCGCAGGCGCCCGATGCCGCGGCGGCCAGCACTCACCCATGGCCATCCTCCACGTAGTCCTGAAACCGACGGGTAGCTGCCGCGTCCCAGCGATCGTGCGCGACTCGGATCGAAGCGCTCGATCGGAAACGACCGTTCGATGATCGCCCGCGCCTCCGCGAGCGATGCCGACCGCGCCGGTCGCCAGCATCTGCATCGCGATGTTGCCGAGCGCGGTCGCCTCGACCGGCCCGGCGATCGACGGTCCGGCCGGTCGCGTCGGCGGTGAACTGATTGAGCAGCCGGTTGCGCGATCCGCCGCCGATGACGCGAATCTCGTCGAACGCGGACGCCGGTCAGGCTCTCGAGCGATTCGAGCACGACGCGGTACGCTGAACGCGAGGCTCTCGAGGATCGCGCGCGCGAATGCGCGGCCGGACCGTCGTGGCGCCGGCTGGCCGGTCCGCCGGCAGTATGCCGATCGATCGCCGCCGGCATGTCGTCCGGATTGGAGAAACTCGTCGTGTGATCGGGATCGAACAGCGACCGGAACGCGGGCGATCGTCGCGGCCGCGGCCAGCAGGTCGTCGTAGGCGAATCTGCCGGCCGGCCGCGGCTCCACGGTCGGCGGCACGCCTGCGAGCAGCCACAGGCCGCCGATGTTCTTCAGCAACCGCATCGTGCCGCAGACGCCGCCTTCGTTCGTGAAGTTCAGCTCGCGCGCCGCGGCCGAGAGATCGGGCGGCGCGAGCCTCGGCGCCGAGCAGCGACCAGGTGCCCGAGCTTGAGAACGCGCCGTTCGCGTCCGGCCCGAACGGCGGCGAACGCCGACGCCGTGTCGTGACACGCGGTCGCGACGACCGGCGTGCCGGCACGGCGACGCCCGTCAACGCCGTTGCGATCGCCGCCGATCACCGCGCCCGGCTCGACGATCGGCGCGAACAGCCGCGACGGGCAGCGCCGACCTTCGGCCAGCGAGTCCGACCGCCCATGCGCGCGTCCTGGCGTCGAGGCACTGGTCGTGCGTCGCGATGGTACTCGGTGCACGCGTCGGCCGGTCAGGCGGTAGTTGAAGCAATCCGCGCATCGTCAGCAGCGTGCACGCTGCGCCGATCTGCGGCCGGTCGCAGCGACACGCGGCGTGCAGTTGATTGCAGACGTGTTGATCGGCGGGAACTGGACGCCGGTCGCATTCGTAGAGGCGATCGCGGCCGACGAGCGCGATCACCGCCTCCATCGCGCCCCTGGTTCGTTGATCGCGATAGTGGCAGGTGCGGGTTCTCGAGCAGTTCGCCGCGGAGCGCCCAGCAGCGCGTAATCCACGCCCCACGAATCGATGCCGACGCTCGAGCCGGACCGACGCGCCGCACTCGAGCCCCGAGCGAATTTCGCGTCCAGAGCGGCGTCGACGTTCCAGCGCAGTGAGTCGGGCTGCCGCAGCGGCTCGTTCGGCGAAGCGGCGGATCTCGGTGACGTCGAGGATGCCGGACGAGAGGCGGGCCGAGAATGGCGCGTCCGCTCTGCGCGCCGAGGTCGAACGCGGCGGTAGAGACCGCAGCGCACACGCCAGGCCGGCGCGGCCTTGAACTTCGCGGCCAGCGCCTCGGTCTGGCGCGCGCTAGGACGCCGGCATCGTTGCCCACGCCGACGAAGAGACAGCCGAGCGTCGAGCCAATGGCGCGCGTCGGCTTCGACCCCGGCGAGAATGCCGGGCGCCTTGCCGCGGCCCAGAATCCGAGCGATCGCGTCGTCGATGGCCGCTCGCACGTCGGGGTGCGCGTTGTTGCCGAGGTGTCCCAGATCGGCCGCCAGATCGCTCGGGCCGATGAAGAGAGGCCGTCGACACCGTCGACCGCTGCAATCGCGTCGATGCTGTCCAGCGCCTGACGCGTTTCGATCTGGACGATGACGCAGATTTCGTCGTTGGCGCGACGCGAGATAATCTTTCACCCGCCCGTATTGGTTCGCCCTCGTCGTCGTCGCCACGCCGCGGATGCCGGCCGGCGGATAGCGAGTCGCGGCGACTGCCCGGCTGGCCTCGGCGGCGCTCTGCGACGAACGGCACGAGCGAAGCTCCGCACGCCGATGTCGAGCAGCCGCTTGAACAGCACGGCGTCGTTCCACGACGGCCGCACCGACGACGCTCGTCGCGTGCCCTGCGTCGCCTGCAGCTGGCGATGAATGGTCGGCGACGTCGTTGCGGCGCGTGCTCGGTGTCGAGCAGCACCCAGTCGAAGCCGGCGCCGGCCGACGATTTCGGCGGCGACGGGGCTGGCCAGCGTGCTCCACAATCCGATCTGCGGAGCTGACCGGCGCGAGCGGCGCAGCCTTGAGTGCGTTCACGGCTGAACTCCGCTCAGCCGTCCCGCACCTCCGGGTGCTGCGTAGATGATGTCCTGGATCGGCGGCGACGGCCCGCCCCGTTTCTCCGGTGACGGCCGGGCTCGCGATCCGTCAACACGGCGTCGACGAAATCCTCGACGAGCGGCAGGTGGACGTTCGCGGCCGGCGGGTGGACTTCCGCATGCGCGCGCGCTTCGGCGCGGCAGCTGCCGATCCACACACGACGCCGGCATTCAAGTCGATCGACGTGGATCGACTCCGCGCGTCCCGAACACGTCAGCGTATCCTGGCGTTCGCGCGCAGGCGTGCGTCACGGTCACCGACGCGCACGGGCCGCGACTCGAAATGCAGCAGCGACCGCGGCCGTATCCTCCACCGTCGCGATCGAAGCACGACGTTCGGCCGTCGACCGCGCCGCTTGCGCGGACCTGGGCATGCCAAAGAGATGCAGCAGCACCTGATCCGGTGACAGCCGAAATCGATCATCGGCCCGCCGCCGGCGATGCGACGGCTGCAGCAGCCAGCGCGCGCGGATGATCCGGCTGCGGATCGAAATACTCGAACGCGTTCATCTGCGCGAACACCGGCGCGCCGATTCTCACCGGACTCGATGATCGCCTTGACCCGCATCACCGCTGGATAGAAGTCGACGGTAGTAGGCGACGCCGAGCTTGACGCCGTTGCGCCGCGACACGCCGCGAGCATGCGGTCGCATTCCAGCGCCGACATCGCCAACGGTTTTTCGCAGAGCACGTGTTTGCCGGCTTCCGCCGCCGCGATGGTCTGCTCCGCGTGGCAGGTGAACGGGCGTGGCGACGTAGACGCGCGTCCAGTCCGGCATCCGCGACGAGCGCGCGCCAGTCTGCGTACCACCGCGTGCGCGCCGACCTCGCGCGCGAACGCTTCCGCCAGCTCCGCTGCGCGCGCGGCTGACGGCCATCAGTCGCACTCGCCGGCGATCTCGCAATGCCCGGCGACGCGCTTTCGGACGATGTCGCCCGCGCCGATTAGTCCCCAATCGAACGACAGGCGCGGTGCATACCGACGACTTTGGAACTTCACCCTGAACGCCAGCTGAATCTGCCGCTCGGTCGTGCCGCACAGTCGCGCACGACGGGCTGGCGAGCATCGCCGAGATCGTCCCGAACGCCGCGTTGCCGAGCTGGCCGTTCGGGCTGCGCGAACTGCGGGTGGTTGAGCATGTTGAACACTTCGACCGCGGAGCTCGGTGTCGACGTGGCCGAACTTCGTGTTCTTGATCACCGACATGTCGATGTTCCAGCTGCCCGGCCCGCGCACGGTGTTGCGGCCGGTGTTGCCGAAGGTGCCGGTGGTGTCGGCGACCTGCTGGAAGCACGCCGTGTTGAACCAACTGATCGATCGTCGGCTGCCGGCAGCACCGGATCGCAGATCGTGTTCGGCCGGTTGTTGGTGATGCCGGTCGACAGCATGCTCTGCGACTGCGTGATCGTGGATCGGCAGACCCGAGCGGACGATAGAGGATGCCGCTCACCTGCCAGCCGCCATACCGCTGCTGCGCCGCCCACGGCAGCTCGTAGATCCAGTTCGAGCTGAACGGTGTGCGTGACGTCGTAGTCGGCCGGGCCGCGGTTGTACGCCGGATCGAAGATGTCGGTCAGCGTCACCGTGCCGTCGTTGTCCGAGTTCAGATCGATGGCGCGGCCGTAGCGTGTATGAGTTCGAGGAACGAGAAGTGGTTCGCCGACGCGGCGCTGGAACTTCATCAGCAGGCCGTTGTACTCGACGTAGCCGGTGCTCGACAGCGCGCCGACCGTGCGCAGCGCCGGATCGACGCCGTCGCGAACGGCCGGTTGATGTTCTGATCGGCCGACGCCGACGTCGGCGGCGCCTGATTCGAGGTCGGTCTTGCAGCGCCGCATCTTGCGTGCGCGATCCCGAGTAGCGCCGCTTCGACCATGTAGTTGGCGCCGAACTGCCGCTGCAGCGTTGACGTTGAAGTTGTGCGCGTGCGCGTCGCGGAAGTCGGTGAGGAACGCCGATCGCGTCGACCCCTGCCGGCGGCGAGCTCGGGATGCACGCCGGGCGGCGCGGCCAGCCCGTTCGAGAGGATGATGTTCGTGCCGAGGTTGGTCGTCGTGCGCCTGCGCCTGCAGGAACGGCTGGTTCTGCGCCTTCGACGACGACGTGCCGCCGGGCGTGAAGTTCCAGAACAGGCCGTAGCCGCCGCGGATGATCGTCCGGCCGTTGCCGGTCGAGGTCGTAGGCGAAACCGAGGCGCGGACCGAAGTCGGTCTTGCCGGTAGGTCTGCAGGTAGCGCCCGACGTTCGACGCCGTTGATGACCGCGTTGTCGGACGCGACGACGAACCGTCCGGTCGTGACGTCGAAGTTCGACTGCTTGTTGTCCTCCTCGACCCACGGCACGTAGAGGTCCCAGCGCAGACCGGCGTTGACCGTCAGACCGCGTCGTCGACGCGGATGTCGTCCTGGAAGTAGAGCGCGCATTCCGGCCGCAGCTCCGTGTAGGTGCCCGGATCGAAGAACGTGCGGCTGGCGTTGCTCGCGTAGCCGAGCAGGAAGCTCGCGACGTCGAAGCCCGGTGTTCGACTGCAGCGGTGCAGCCGCTGGTGATGCCCGGCGCAGTTCGACGTCAGGTTCTGGCTGAAGTCGAAACGGCCGACGATGGTGTCGGCGTTGAGGATCTCGCGCGAGCGGTGCGTGATCGCTGCCGCCGGCCTTCATCGTGTGCTTGCCGGCGACGCGCGTCACGTTGTCGAAGATCTGGAAATCGTTCTGGTTGGTGATGAGCGGCTGGTTGCCGTTCGACGCCGATGTTCCGCGATGCCGCCGTTGGTTGAAGCATGATCTGGCTCATCGCCGACGTCGTGTCGCCGAGGTTGACGCCCGGAATGCCGACCTGTCTGCGCCATGTTGGTGCCGTAGTCGACCGGCGTCATGAAGAACTTGATCGAGCTCCAGCCGACGCGGAACTCGTTCAGCCAGCTTCGAACTGAACGTGTGCGTGTCGTTGAAGGCAAAGCCCTGCGCCTTGATGTCGCCGTCGCCGGCGCCGAAGGTGAACTCCGGCGTCGCCGTGCGGCAGCGTCGCCGGCAGGACGCGGTGCGTCTTCTGGTAGCTGTAGCGCGCGAAGAACCGGTTGTTCGTCGACAGCTGATGATCGACCTTGGTGTCGATCTGGTTGTCCTGGCGCTCCAGCGTTCGGGCTGATCAGGTAGTTGTTGATCGTCTGCCCGGTCGCGCTGCGCGGTGCCGCGCGGTGTTCGAGTCGGAATCAGCTGGTCGAGGATGTTCTTCGCCGTCGTGATTGAAGCGGCTGGCCGGAATCTGACGTTGCCGGGGAACGGCTGGCCGGTGAGCGGGTCGTAGATGATGCGGCTGAGTCTCGGAGAAGTCGCCCGCGCGCATCTTCGCCGACGGCACGGTCGACAGGTAGGTGTTGCCCTGCTTGGACACGGAGCTGGCGGGCACGTAACTGAACGGCGCGCTACC
>ERZ1370068.5610-contig-4630_pt1 | contig 32708 bp, 48 predicted proteins | sample MGYA00561227_ERZ1370068 | MGnify/ENA primary metagenome ERZ1370068 (study PRJEB38410, sample SAMEA6850437) | metagenome | study: Metagenomic assessment of the ecological functions of the soil: analysis of the soil microbiota associated with the...
GGTACCGCGGCTCGAAGCAAGCCCGGCTGATCGCTGGTCGTCTTTCATCCATCCATCCCCGGCTCGGCGCTTCGGAATCACGTCTGATTCCAATGGATTCACCGAATAAGTCCCACCCATAATGCAAACCAAAGTAAGTGCATAATCGAGACAAGCGCCCGCCGCCATCATGACCGGCCGAATCCACGGATTCAAGCCATGTAATGGTAAATCGGGCCGGGATCTCGGCCGGCGGACAGCCATCTAGGGCCGCACAACCGGATTGGTATTCGGCGCGGGCGCCTCTTCCATCTCGGCGTGCTCCGGCAACTTGTCGGCATGCACGGCGAGCGCCGGCCCGATCCAGATCGGATCGGCCTCATGATCCCGGCGCGGGTTGGTCGTATTCGGATGCACCAGGACGCTCAGATTGCCGTGATTGAGCATCAGCCAGGGCACCAGTTCGGGGAATATCTCCCGGGCAAAGGCCACCTGGTACATGGCCTGATCGTGCGGGCCGACCTTGACGTCGTGCCAGCGCCCGAGCGTGACCGAGAACCGCTCGCCGATCCAGGCGCGCAACTGCTCGGCCTCGGCCCGCGTCGTCGCCGGATCGTAATAGATATGGGCGTGGTAGCTCGCGATTTCGCCCAATGGTCGCGGACCGTCCGCCCCGGCTCACCCGTCATTGCCCGCGCTCCACGCCATAATGCTGCTTTGAACCGGTCGATGATCGCCGCAACCGGCGGCGCGGTCAATGTGCAGATGTCAGCCCGCGACCGCGTCTCCTCGACGATCTCGATCGCCAGTTCCGGACAATTGGCCCTAGCGATCCATGCCCGGAGTCTTCGAGAGCGGACGAGACATGGCCGGAGCCGCGGAGCCGCGCTGCCGAATTCATCCAGCTCAAACAGCTCGGGCGCCAGCGCATGGCAGCGTGCGTGCCCTGGCATTTCTCCGCATCGATCCGGACGACGAGCCTGCGATCTCCGGTCATGCGTTGCGCCTGACCGGCTTTATGGCGAAACGCCGACATTGCGTTTGATGTTCTGAAGCCCGATCACCGCTTCCTCGTCCATCCGCGCCGACCTGCTCGGCGCTGGGCCCGACGGCCGGTCGGGGCTGCGCAATGTCCGCGCATATTTCGTCCCCCCTGTTGTCGCCTCGAAGGTGTACCGGACGACGATCTTGCCGATGAAATCGGTATCGGCTTCGACGGTCCAGGCGTTGGGCGGATCGCTTTCAGTGACCGTCCAGGCAAGACGCACTTCGCCGCGCTTGATATGCCACTGCTCACGGAAGGTTTCGCCGCGCAGCAAGGGCCGGTCTTCGCCATCGATGTGATGGGAGGCGGCGAGCCACCCGGCCAGGAATTCGGATTGCAGACGTAGTCGTAGACCGCCGAGGGCGGGGTCTCGATCGTGATGTCATGGCTTGCCGAAACGATACGCCCATTGCTGGTCCTTCTCTCAAGTTTTTGATTGTTGCATGCGAAATCTGATCGGCGCTACCGCGTCATCCAATCCTGATCGGCAAATTGCGGGGGCCGCGAACCGTTCCTTGCGACCAAGTCGTAGGCTTCGAACTATCGAGGCTGAACGCGGGAATGCGCTGTCAGCTTCATCCTGCAGCGCCACCACCATTTCCATCCGCGCCAGGTTCGAGCCGATGCAGCGATGAATGCCGAGCCCGAAAGCGGCATGCGATTGTGCTTGGCGGTCGATCAAGACCTTGTCGGCGTCGAGAAATGTTTCGGGGCCGGTCCGCCGGGAACAGCAACACCATCTGCCCTTCCCGCATCGGGCAGCCGCCGACATCGGTTGTCCTGGCGATCTCCCGTGCCATCGTCACCGGCGCATAGGCGCGCAGGGAACTCCCTCGACCGCGGTCGGAATCAATTCCGGCTCCGCAACGAGCCTTGCCCGATCCCCGCCCCGGTGTCGCCAAATGCCACAAGGATGATCCGATCGCGCCCAGGTGGTGTCGATGCCGCCACCGGCAACAGGCGCAGGGCGCCGAGAACCTGACGGTCCGAGTAACGGCTCGCCATCGGGAGAAGCGCGCTGTGATCAGGAAGCTGACGAGATCCTCGCCCGGATTCTCGCGGCGTGCCTTGATCTGCACTTCAAAAATACGCGGCGATCGCCTCCTCCGCCTGCCGGAGCGCCTGCTCGTCGGTGACGCCGGTCTGCAGCGCCATCGTGATCCATTCGCGAAACTGATCGCCGTGCGCGGCCGAATCCCCAGCATATGGGTGATGATCAGCACCGGAATGTTCTGGCGTAGTCGACCGCGCCGTCGCACACGCCACTGGCGACGAAGCGGTCGATCAACTCATTGCAGAAACAACCCGCGCCTTCGCCTCGAGCTTTCGCCACGGGCCCGGCGGCGGTGAATTGCCGGAGGTATCAACACCACATCCGCAGCGGACGATGGCCAGGCGGATCCGATGATCGGCGGCGAATTTGCCCGATAATCGCTCTCGCGGACGACCACGCGCCGCGACGAGAAATGCTCGCAATCGTAGGCGATGTCGCGGATGTCCTGATAGCGCGTCGGGAAGTAGACCACCCTTTGTAGCGGTCCGTGCGCGCAACCGGGGCACTGCCGCCGCAGACCGTCCCAGATCCTTATTAGCGTTGAGGTCCAGGTTGATCGAGGTGATCCCCAATCCGTGGCCCAGTCGGAAAACCGGCGGACGTGCGGTCATACTCACCCCGGATAGATTTTCTTCTGCGTGGCCGGTCGGCCTTTCCGACTGGCTCCACCTGATATCAGTTAATATATCGGGGATATTCGCCAAGTCAACCGTGATCTGAACGCCGAATCGTGACGCCTGTCCAAAGCCTCAAAGAAACCAAAGCGCGGGCCGGCGCCGGCGGAAGCCGAAAGTCTGACCGATCGGGCCGCAACCTGCTTGGAAGAAATGATCAGCACGCCGCAGTTGCCTCCCGGAACGCCTGTATCGGAGGCCGAGCTTTCATCCCAGCTTCTGAACTGGCTGCACCCCTGTTCAAAGTCAGCCACGCAGCGGCTGGCGCGGGAACGGCTTCGCTGGTCCTGCCCCGCCGCGGCTGCATCGTCACCCGATCAGGCCCGAGGAAGAGTGGCTGATCGAGACCCGGCGCGATCGAGACGCTGGTGATGGAGACGGCGGCCGCACGGGCGAGCGAAACCGAACGCAGGCAGTTTGGCGAGATCGCCGCGCTGAATCGAAGACCGTGCTGCGCACGCACGACTCGATGCCTTCGCGCGGCTCGATGCCGGAATTCAATCGCCTCTTTGCATTGCCGCCTCGCCGAAACGGACTTGCAGGTTCGCCTGATGGGCAGGCGACTCGCGCCGCTAAGTCGCCGCTTCTGGCTTGCGCACCACGGCCGAACACTGTCGTGAAGGAAGGCGCGGAAGCCCACATCGAGATCGCGTTGCACCGTCGCGCGGCTGGCGCCAAGGCCGGGCTACGTCCGGGGCCGGAGCGGCTGCTCGCCATGTCGAGAGCCGCATCGGTCAATCCAGCGTGTCGGCTTAAGAGAAGGATCGTCGCGCGGTCAGCCTGACCGCTTCTTGCCGCCCTCTCGAAGTACGGTCATGCCGGCGGCGGATCGAGGTCGACCTCGGTTGCTTCCGTCAGGCGCGCCATCGTCATGTAGAAGCCGATGGCGAGGATGGATCTGACGATCTCCTGCTCGCTGAAATGCTTTCGCATGGCGTGGAAAACACCGGCGCGGGGACGCGCGACGTTGTCGATGACTTCCCGGCCGAACGCCAGCAGCGCCTGTTCGGCGGCGTTGAACGCGGCGTCGTCGGAGTTGCCCTGCTCGATGCCGTCGATCTGCTTCTGCGTGACGCCGACGCCGAGCGCGATCGGCAACATGCTGCCGCCACTCATAGACGCCGTGCTGCCAGCTGCGCGACCAGGAGGATCAGCAATTCGCGATTGACGTGGCTGAGCTTCTGCGTGCAGGATCGAATTGGCGTACCGCATCGCCGGAATGAAGTTGGCCTCGGCATGCGCCATCATCCGGAAGATGTTCAGGCACGACCGGCATCCTGTCAAAGGACGCGCGCGATGTCGCCGCTGGTTGCCGCCGGGTCGATCAGGGGAAGTCTTGCCATCCGCCTCTGTTCCTTACGTTTGCTGTTTCTCGTTGACGCGGCGACTTCCGCGCACGGGCCTGAACTTACAGTGCTACCGCGCGATGCGCGCACCGCGTCAGCGTCCGCCGACATCGCGGATCGGATCGGCGCCGTTCCAACCGGCGGCCACCTTGCGGATGTGCTCGAAGAAACTGCCCTTGCTGCCGCTGATGTCGGATATTTCGACCACGGTGCCGGATGAGCCTGCGTGTCGAAATAGCAAAGCGGCCTCTTCGCCGCCGATCTGGCCCTCATGTCCCACCCATTGAGCGGACAGCGCGCGGTCGGGAGGGCCTGATAATCGCGGGTCCAGTACGACATATGCTGCGTAAGCCTTCGCGGCCGAGAGTCGAGAAACTCCTTGTACATCGAGGGCGCGTCGTTTCGCTGCTGGATCAGTTCGATCTGGAGATCGCCGGAATTGGCGAGCGCGCACGCTCATCTCCACGGCCGAGCCCAGCAGTCGCGGCGGAAGCAATCGGTCTTGACCCGATCGATATAGTACCAGGGGCCCGACGCCCATCACGTTGACCCAGTGATCCATGGCGGCGCGGATATCCCGCACGACATATCCGTTCTGGCAGACGTGCACCAAAGATACGACTCATGACGACCCTCCCTGTCTGCTTGCCGGCGGCGCACATCGCTCCCGCCTCATGTTCCGTCCCGTGCGTGGTCAGCCGATCGACCTGCCGCCGTCGATCACGAGTTCCGGTGCCGGTGACGGTAGCGGCTCTCGTCGCTGGCGAGCCACAGGATGCCGTTGGCGATATCTTCAGGTGCGGCCTTGTAACCGAGCGGGACGGCGCGTTCCGTAAGCTTGTCCAGCGTCGGCCCGCGCTCCCGTCCGCCATTCGAGCCGTCCTCGACGGTGCCGATCAGCGTGTCCCAGATGGCGGTTTCGGTGATGCCGGGATGCAGCGAGTTGACGCGCACGCCAGTCCCTGGCGGCTGCGCATTCCAGCGCGACAGATTTCTGTGAACAGCCGCACGCCGCCCTTGGTCGCGCAGTAGCCCGAGACGTTCGGCGAAGCCTCTGATCCTGCAATCGAGGAAACGTTGATGATGCTTCCGCCGCCGCCCGCCCGCATCAACGGGCAGCGAATGCTTCACGCCGAGGAAGACGCCATCGAGATTGACGGCCACCTGCCGCTTCCAGTCGGCGAAGCGCCATGTCGACCACAGGACCGGAGAGGCCGATCCCGGCATTGTTGACGAGGAACGTCGAGCCTGCCGAACCGTGCCGCGGGTCTGGGCCACGATCGACTGCCAGTCCTCCTCGCGCGTCACGTCGTGGTGGTAGTACTCGCACTCACACCCCGAGGCGCGCAACTCGCGCAGCAAGCCCTGCCCGCCTCTCGTCCTGCAGATCGGTGGCGACGATCTTCGCGCCTTCGCGCGCCAGCACCGGGAGCTGCGCTTCGTCCGATGCCGTTGGCGGCGCCGGTCGCCAAAGCGACTTTTCCCTTCGACACGCCGCGTCATGCCTCGGTCCCGTTTCCTGCCTGCAGCCATTCGGCCGGTTTGTTGTTTCGCGGGAACAACGGCGTGCCGCGCCTGCTCCCGGCATTTCTTGGAAACGTTCCATGCTTCGTCTCATAGTATCGTTCAAGACAGATTTTGATAGGCTTTTGGTCTTGTATATCGTTTCCAGAATGCGTTAGAATTTCGTCCACCCACGCCCGAGCGGCGATGCTCAAGGGACGCCCAGCAATGTCGTTGCGCCAGGCGCAGCCTGCACGTGCCACAATTCGCGACGTCGCAGCCCAGGCCGGCGTATCGGTCAGCAGCGTCAGCCGCGTCATGAACGGCGAGCCGCACATCAGCCCAGAATTGCACGCCCGCATCATGCGGGCGGTGAACCCTGCGCCTCGAGCCGCATTCTGGCGGCGCAGGCGCTTGCGTCTCGCGCGCGAGCAAGACGATCGGCTGCATGGTCGCCGACCTCTCAACCCGCTCTACAGCGAGATGATCAACGGCGCGGAGGAGGAATTCCAGCGCGCCGGCTACGTGCTGATGCTTGCGCCTACCCGGCACGAGAGCAAGACCGCGAAACGGCGTTCGTATCAGCGGTGCGCCGGCGCGCGGATGGACGGGTTGCTGCTGTTCGCTGGCGACAATGCCCCACACCGACTTCACCGGCGCGCTCGCAAACCTGGACCTGCCCTGCGTGGCGATCGATCGCGAGGTGCCCGGCGTTCCCTCGGTGCGTGCGGATCATCGCGGCGGCGGCCTCGAAATCACGCGCTATCTCATCGGGCTCGGCCATCGCCGCATCGCGCTGCTCACCGGACGCGCCGCGTTGCTGCCGAGTTCGGAGCGCCTTGCCGGCTATCGGCAGGCCCATGCCGAGGCGCAAGGCTCGCGGTCGATCCCGACCTGATCCGCCGCAGACGCAAGGCTCCAGCATTGCGTTCAGCGACGTCTGCCAATTGCTGCAAGGCCCCGACCGTCCGACCGCGATCATTACGCTCGGGCACTGCACATGCTGGCCGGCGTGATGGACGCGCTTGCCAGCCAACGGCCTGCGCTATCCCTGACGACATGTCGCTGGTGTGCATCGGCGATACTGATCTCGCCCGGCATGCAACGCCGGGCATCTCGGCGCTTGACATGGGATCTCGACCAGATGGGCCGGGTCGCCGCCAGCATCCTGCTCGACCGGATTCTGCGGCGGCGACGAGGCGCCGCAAGAGTCCGGCCGGTCTACCTGCCGACACGCTTCATCCTTCGGCACTCCGGCGCCAAGCCTCGCGCGCCCTGATCGCGCGACGGCGTCACCAATCTCCACGACCGGCGAACAACGCCGGCGACGAACGACCAAAACAAAAAAACAAAACGGGAAACCCAGGGAGTGAGTAAATGAAGTTACGCGCGATATCATGCTCGCTGTTGCGCTCGCGTCGGTGGCATGTTCGGCCCACGCCGAGGACGCGGCCGACTACCCTCCAAGAAGATCAAGATGCTTGTTGCCGTTCGGGGCCGGTGGCGGCGGCGACGTGCTCGGCCGGCTGCTTGCCGACCGGATGGGCAACCGCCTTGGGCAGACCATCTACGTCGAAAACCGCACCGGCGCCGCGGGCACCATCGGCGCGGCAGCAGGCGGCAACCTCCTCGCCCGCCTGATGGCTACACCATCACGATCGGCGGCATGACCACCCATGTGCTCGCGCCGGCCGTCTATCCGAACCTGCCCTATGATCCGGATCAAGGACTTTACGACCATCGGACGGATCGGAACGTCATCCATCCTCCTCATCGCGACGAAGGGACTTTGCCGCCAACGACCTCGCGGGGCTGATCGAGCTATCGAAGGAGGGCGAGCCGATCCAGTACGGCAGCTGGGGCGTCGGCTCGACCGGACATTTCTGCGGCGAAATCCTCTCCCAGAAGGCGGGCGTCCGCCCGCAGCATGTCCCGTTCAGCAGCGCGGCGAAACTCGCCAACGACCTGATGGGCGGGCACATCTCGGTGGGGCTGGTCGACATGGCGACCGGGACGCCGCTGGTGAAGGATGGCAAGCTGAAGGCGCTTCGCGGTCTGCGGCGGACGATCTCCGAGCCTGCCTGACGTGGCGAGCTAGCAAGGAGCAAGGCGTCGACTTCGAACGGAGCCTGTCCTGGGTGATGTATGCGCCCGCGGGCGTTCCGCTGCCGTTACGCAAAAGATTTCCGGCGCACTGGAAGGCGTCGCTGGCCGAGCCCGACATCGTCGAGAAGCTGCTGGCGCTCGGCATCTCAGCGGACTTCATCGCCGGAGATCAGCAGCGCGACATCAACACGCGCGATATCGAAGCCTGGAAGAAGGTCGCCAGCGACGCGAAGATCGAGGTCAAGTAGCGAGACTGTCCGAACGCGAAAGTGAGCGGCCGGCGATGCTAAGCATCGGCCCGTCGCCGCGCCGTACTCCGGTACACGATGTCCCCTCACGTCGCCTTGCCGAACAGCACGGGCAATTGGCGCGGGCCGCGCACGGTGCCTTCCTGACCAGGTGACCTTGCCGGCCGGATCGAGCCTGAAATCCGGAATCCGCTTCAGCCATTCCTCGATCGCGACCGTCATTTCCATGCGCGCGAGGTTGGAGCCGACGCAGCGGTGAATGCCGAGGCCGAACGCGGCGTGGCGGTTTTCCTTGCGGTCGATCACCACCTTGTCGGCATCCGGGAACATCGCCGGATCGCGGTTGGCCGCCGGGAACGACAGCAGCACCATGTTGCCGGGCTTGACCGGGCAGCCGCTGATGGTCGGTCTCCTTCATCACCTCGCGCGCCATCGTCACCGGCGAATAGGCGCGCAGCAATTCCTCGACCGCGAGTCGGCATCAGTTCCGGCTCCGCGACCAGGCGCTCGCGGTCCGCGGGCGTCTTCGCCAGATGCCACAGCGAGGAGCCGATCGCGCTCCAGGTGGTGTCGATGCCGGCGATCAGCAGCAGCCGCAGCGAGCCCAGCACGTGCTCATCCGCCAGCGGCTTGCCGTCCTTGTCCCTGCGCGTTCATCAGCGTCGAGATCAGGTCGTCGGTCGGATGTTCTTGCGATGCCTCGATATGGCCGGCGAAATAGCCGGTCATCTCCTGACCGCCTGCATCAGCGTCGTCGTCATCCTTGATGCCGAGTTCGAGGATCTCGTGAATCCACTTGATGAAGAGATCGCCGTCCTTCTCGGGGATCCCGAGCATGTGGGCGATGGCGCGGACCGGAACATGCTTGGTGTAGCGCGCGGCGGCGTCGCATTGGCCGTCGGCGATGAACTCGTCGATCAGCTCGTTGCAGATGGCGCGCGCACCCGCGGCTCGAGCTTCTTCATCGCGTCCGGCGTGAACGGCGGCAGCAGCAATTGCTTGGCGGGCTTGTGCTCGGGCGGATCGGAGGTGATCGGCGGCGCGCGCGCCGTGATCTCCGGCCGCACGTCGCGCACGATGACGCGGCGGGACGAAAAATGCGTCGGTATCGTAGGAGATTTCCTTCACCGCCTGGTAGGTGGTCGGCATGTAGCAGCCGAGGAAGCGCTCGGTGTGAACGACCGGCGAAGCCGCGCGCAACTTTTCCCAGATCGGAAACGGATTTTCGGTCCAGCGTCGGATCGGTGTGGTCGAAATCGTTGACCCAGTCGGTGACCGGCGGATGTTCGGGCATGATGCTGGCGGAATCGGACATCGGAGCAATTCCTCTGCTTGGTTCGTTCAGATCGTGATGGATCAGACGATCTCGCGATCGGCTATTCTCTCGGTCACTTCGATCGCGATTTCCGGGACAGTTGGTCTGGGCGAGCCAGGCCTTGTCTTCCAGGCCCGCGGGCACGGAGCCGTCGCCGACTTCGTGCGCGTTGCCGAATTCGTCGAGATCGAACAGTTCGGGCGCCAGCGACTTGCAGCGCGCGTGGCCCTGACATTTGTCCTGGTCGACGCGGATTTTCAGCTTTCCGGCCATCGCAGCGTTCCCTTTGCTGTGGCAGCGCATTGCCGCGCGCGTGTTCTTCCTGTCGGCATTTTGGCACGACGGCGCGGACCCGCCGGCGCGCCGCGAAGTTATATCATATTACATTCGCGCCGCCGTTGTGCTGTCAAGTCAAAAGTTATAGATCATGACACTTGAATGCCGCCTCGACCCGCACGCAAAGCGCTCAACGCCTATCACCATGGGGATCTCCGCGATGCCCTGGTTCAGGCCGCGCTTGCATGAAGTCGAACTGCGGCGGCCCGGAAGCGATCAGCATCAGCGCGCTGGCCAAGATACTCGGCGTCTCGCAGCCGGCGCCCTACAAGCATTTTGCCGATCGCGAGACGCTGCTCGACGGCGGTGACGGCCGAAGCGTTCCGCCAGTTCAGCGCGATGCTGCGCAAGCGATCGGAAAGCCGTCGAAGCAGTTCGAAGCTGTCGCGCTTCGCGCAGCTCACGCTGGATTTCGGTCTGCGCCGCAACGGCATCTATCGCCTGATGTTCGCGTCGCGGACCATGGCATGCGCGCCCAAAGACAGCGAGCTGCACAGCGCGGCGATGGAAACCTTCGAACTCGCTGGTGGAAGCGCTGGAAGCGCCCGCCGGTCGGATTGCTGCGCGAGCGGCAGCGCCTGACAGATCTGGGCCGCGCTGCACGGCGTGGTCATGCTCGCCGAACAGGGACTGCTCACCGGCCAGGCTTGCCCATGTCAGCCGGGAAGAACTGGTCGAGGACATCGTGGCGGAAACCAAGCTCTGCGCTGTCGGTGGCGATCGAGGCGGCCGGCAAAGGCAGGTCCGACGTGCAACGCGCCGGAATCTGGCGGCATCCGACAACACGGGCCTCTATGGCGGCTTCGTTCGACTTCTCCGCCATCGCGGCCCTCAATCGTTGCAAACTCGCCGCTCGGACCGGACTACGAGGCGCTGCTGCGGACGACTGGCGAGGTCCGGATCCGGGTCGATCGGACTGAGTAAGACCGTCGATCACTGGATCAATGACGGCTTGATGGCGGTGTTCTTTCTGCTGGTCGGGCTCGAGATCAAGCGCGAGGCGCTCGAGGCCCGCTGTCGAGCGCAAAGCAGGCGGCATTGCCCGTGATCGCCGCGTTCGGCGGCTTTGTTACGCCGGCGGCGATCTTTGCCGCGGTGAACGGCGGCGACGCCACGCGATACGCGGCTGGGCCATCCGGCCGGCGACCGACATCGCCTTTTGCGCTCGGCGTCTGCGCCATGCTGGGACGCAAGGTGCCGGCTTCGCTGAAGATCTTTCTGATGGCGCTCACGATCATCGACGACCTGATGGCCATCATCGTCATCGCGATCTTTTATACCGCCGAACCTTTCGGTTGGCGCTGGCGCTCGGCGGGCTGGGCGTCGCCGCGCTGCGGCCACTCAACCTGCTCGATGTGCGCAGACCGTCGTTCTATCTGCATCGCCGGGCCTGTTCACCTGGGTCTGCGTGCTCAAATCTGGCGTGCATGCGACGCTGGCCGGCGTCGCCGTCGGTCTCGCGATGCCGCTGACCAGACGCGACGGGCACAGCCTGCTGGAAGATACCGAACATGCGCTCAGGCCGTGGGTGATTTTCGCCATCGTGCCGATTTCGTCATCGCGAAATGCGGGCGTATCGCTGCACGGATTGACCTTGTCCGCTGGCGGAGCCGATACCACCCTGGATCATCGCGGGGCTTTTCGTCGGCAAGCAGATCGGGGTCTTTGTCGCTTCGATGCTTGCGATCAGGCTGGGCCTGGCTGCAATGCCGGAAGAGACAACGGCAGGGAAAACTTTATGCCATAGCCATCCTGACCGGCATCGGTTTCACCATGAGCCTTTTCATCGGCACGCTGGCGTTCGACGACGAGGCGGTGCCGCGGCAGGTCCGGCTCGGCGTCCTCGCGGCTTCGCTCTTGTCCGGCATCGTCGCTGCGCTGTTTTTTGCGGCCGTCAGCCGATCGAACGAAGTTTACGGCGTCACAATAGGAAGCGCGTCCGGCGAAACGACGATGAAGCCGCGCGCAAGCGCGCCACACTCCGCGATGGGATCGAACCCCGTGCAGCGGCTGGTTCTTGTATTGCGTCGTCGGCAATGATCAGTCTCGGCCAGCCAAAGGCGTCGTCGATTGAGCACGAGTTTACCAGAACCCACCGCGCCACACCGTTCGCAGCTCGGACCAACGCGAAGCGTCGCGCTCGGCGATGCTGCTGTCGTTCTGCCTCTTTTCGGCGCAGCGCTTGGAAAAGACGATGGCGACGGCGGGAGGATGCGGCCAAGGCAAACCGGCTCTGCCGAACTATCTACCTCGATATGAGAACCATCTACTCGACGCTTCCCCCGCCGGCTCGCTCTCGATCGGATTCAGCACGCCCTCCGCTGCTATCGACGCTGGCGAACCTTTCTTCGCTCCGAGCCCCTACCTCACCCTCCAGCCGCAGCATCTCGGTCGACCTGCCCCTGACCGTCGATGCTCAACGATCAGCTCTCGGTCTATGGCGGCGTCAGCGGCGGTGCGTCACAGGCGGGCTCCGGATCCCTCGGACGGATTTCACGATCTTCAGCTTTACCGTCGGATTCAGGCCGACATCTATCAGCAGAACGGCGGAATGTTTCCGACCATCACCGTTCAATCCAACGTGTCGCGGTCGATTCGAGACGCCGCCGTTGCCGACGACTCTACAATACGATCCTCGGAAGCGAGGACTACGCACTGGAGCATGAGACGAGAGGCCTGCTCGCGGGAAGCATACGAGCCGGAATGCTGCGTCGATAGCCCCCTCGCCCGCGTCAGCCCTGGCGTCATGGGCTATGTCGGCGGCTACTATCAGTGGGACAACAACTGGAAGCTCACCGGCCGCTTCGGCGTGCAGTCCTTCGGGCGGCGCGCAGCTTCTGAACCTGACGCCGTTTCCCGCCTTCACGCAGCCGATCCGTGCGGCTCGACCTCCGACCGCATGGACGACGACGACAATCGGCTGTTCGGCATCACCGCGCAGATCGCCTGGACGCCGAAGCCGTCGCTACCAGCTAACGCTGCGAACGCCGCTCTACGCGATCAAGAATTAGCGGGTAAGTTGCCGGACGCTCCGGCCGCGCTCATGCGGGCTGCGAATCCCGCACTGCCGCGCCACGCAGCAGCTTGCCGCATTTCCGGCTTGCGGAGGCGCCTGAGTGGTGCCGGCATCTGAGCGCCGGCCGGCGTCGTCGACGCTGGCCGCCCTTAGGCGATTTCGGCCAAAGAGATCTGATGCTGCCCGACGCCGGAAGCATGAGCAGACGATCGGCCCGACGTCCTGGCTGGCATCCAGCGGTTGGCCCGTCAGCAGTGACATCCGCGCATTCGGCGACGAGGCCTGTTCTGCAAACAGGTCCCGACAGCCACGACCGCGAAACCAGCTTGTGGTCGGAGCGCGATGAACGACGCAGCCCTCCAGCCTGGCCGTCGCGAACGGCGGCGTAGCGGATAACGGCCGGCCTTCGGATCGCGATAGGCGATCCACTCGATGTCCGTCATGTCCGACGCGGAGCTGTGCTCGCGCCCAGTCGCGCGCCAGCTCGTTCGGCCGCTCGTCGCACGGCGAGTTCCATTCGCAGCAGCGTCCCTGAGCCGCCCGACACCAGTAGCCCGCTTCTGGGACTGTGTCGATCTCCTGCCGGCTGAGGATGAAGGCATGCCATTTCGGCAGGTGGGGCTGCCGCCTTGACACGGCGCGTGCTTCGACTCCGGCCGTCCGGAGATCGGATCGGTCGCCGGATTGACCAGCGCGTTGACGCGGCCATCGCCGGCATACTGCCGTTCCAGTGCATCGGCACGAACACGCAGCCGCGCCGCTGTTCGGCGGTGACGACAGCGCGCGCCCACCATCTCGCCCCACGGGCTGGACAGTCGCGCGAGCCCGCCATTCTCGACGCCGGCCATGCGCGCATCGTCGGGATGGAATTCGGCGCGAGGCTCGAAAACGTGCGCCAGCAGCCGCGCCGATTTCCCGGTGCCGCGTCATGGTGTGCCATTGGTCGCGGACCCGCCCGGTGTTGAGCACCAGCGGATAGTCGCGGCTGGTCGCGTTCACGGCGGCGCGCGGCGTCACCGGCACGAAGCGCGCCTTGCGGTCGGGCCGTGAAGAATTCTGCCGGTTTCGAACATCCGCGGCGTGCCGGTCGGATATTCGCGCGTCACCGGCCACTGGATCGGGGTAAGCGCATCGTAGGCGCGATCGTCGAGCGTATTCAGGGCGGACAGATCGAAGTCGCGCGCGCCCTGCATTCTCGAAACTGGAGAGTCCGGCGTGCTCGCGGAAGATCGCAGCAGCGTTCGGATAGTCGAACCCCGAAAACCCATGCGCTGCGCGACGTCGCAGCACGGTCCGCCAATCGGCCCGCGCCGCACCGGGCGCCGGCAAGAACGGCCGCTGCCGGGAGATGCGGCGTTCGGAGTTGGTGACGGTGCCGTCCTTCTCGCCCCAGGTCGGCGCGGGCAGCAATACGTCGGCGTGACGCGTGGTGTCGGTATGCCGCATGCAGTCCGACACGACGACGAGCTCGCATGCGTCGAGCGCGCGGCGCACGCGATCGGCATCCGGCAGGCTGACCAGCGGATTGGTGCACATGATCCAGACGCGCCTTGATGCGCCGATCGGCGATCGCGTCGAACATGTCGACGGCCTTGAGGCCGCGCTTGTCCGCGATGATTAGGCGACTGCCAGAAGCGCTGGACGATGTCGCGGTGTCGCGGTTGTCGATCTCCATGTGGGCGGCCAGCTGATTGGCGAGCCCGCCGACTTCGCGCCCGCCCATGGCGTTGGGCTGGCCGGTCAGCGAGAACGGCCCCATGCCGGGCCGCCCGATGCGGCCGGTCAGCAAGATGGCAGTTGATGATCGCATTGACCTTGTCGACGCCGCTGCTCGACTGGTTGACGCCCTGCGAATAGAGCGTGACGACCCGCTCGGTTTTGGCGAACCAGTCGAAGAACAACGCCGACCGCGCCTCCGGCAGGCCGCAGATTTCGGCGGTCTGCGCACCGTCTGGCCGGCGACCTGCCGCAGCGCCGCTTCCGCGCCGGTGGTGAGATCCATCCACGAACGCGCCGTCGATGGCATTGCAGCGATGCAAGATGCGCGAGCAACCCGTTGAACAGCACGGAATCGCTGCCCGAGCGAAGCGGCAGGTGCAGATCGGCGCCTCACAGCGTCGCGGTCCGCCGCGGATCGATGACGACGATGCGGCACGCCGGGTTGCTGGCCTTCGCCGCCACCATGCGCTGGTAAGGATCGGATGGCACCGAGGCCGCATTGAGCCGACCAGGACCAGAAGATCGGCATGCTTCAGATCTTCATAGCAGCCGGAACGGTAGTCGCTGCCGAAGCGCAGCTTGTGACCCGCCACGCTGGACGCCATGCACAGCCGGGAATTGGTCGTCGATGTTGGCGGTGCCGATGAAGCCCTTGGCGAGCTTGTTGATGACGATAATAGTCCTCGGTCAGAATCTGGCCGGAGACGTGAGAAGGCCACCGATCCGGCCCGTGCTGCGCGAACTATTCTGCCAGAAGCCTGCGCATGACATGATCGAGTGCCGCATCCCAGGCCGTCTCCTGCCGTTGATCGACGGGAGCCAGCAGCGCGTCCTTCGAGGCCGATGGTTCTCGGCCAGCGCCGAGCCTTTCGCGCACAGCCGCCCGAAATTGGCGGGATGCTGCGGATCGCCCCGGACGGTGACCGCGCCCGACAGCATCCTGCTCGCGCGATGACGCCGCAGCCGACGCCGCAATACGGGACAGCTTGTCTTCACTGGCACGGGCGATCACCCTCACTCGGCGGGCAGCAGCCGCCGCTGCTGAATGCAAAGCCAGACGGTGTTGTTTCTCCACCTTGGTCGGATGCGCGCGCGTACATCCTCGTCCGGCGCGACCGCCGCACCCGCTTTCGAGCTCGATGACGAAGTTATGCAGCGGACAAGTGACGCGCTTGTTGTGGACGATGCCCTGCGACAGCGGTCCGCCCGCTGTGCGGACAGCGGTCGTCGAGCGCAAACCCTCGTCGTCTGCGGTGCGGAACACCGCGATGTCGCCGGACGCCGTCCGCACGACGCGCGAGCCGAGCACGGGAATATCGTTCAGCGCGCCGATTTCGATCCAGCTGCGTCATGCGAGTTCCAAGCTCCGCCGATCGGCGCGAACTCGTTGCGATCGACGCCGCTTGCGCGCGCGCCGCCCACGGATCGCTTTGCGAGAATTGCTGCGAATAGGCGAAGCGGCCGAACAGGCGCCTTGCGGTTGGCGACATCGTCGACCACCAGCTTGCGGATGGCGTCGAGACCGACGCGATCGCACCATTTGTACATGCGCTCCAGATACCAGCCCTGCTCGCGATAGAGCTGCGTCAGCGCGGCGATCACTTCGAGCGTCTCCTCCTCGGTCGCGACCTTGCCCAGGAACTCGGTTCCCTTGATGTGAAGGCCGGCGGCGCCGGCGAAATGGATCTCGTAGCCGGAATCGACGCAGACCACGCCGACATCCTTGCAGGTCGCCTCGGCGCAGTTGCGCGGACAACCGGACACCGCCAGCTTCACCTTGGCCGGCGTCCACGAGCCCCACATGAACTTTTCGATCTTGATGCCGAGGCCGGTCGAGATCCTGCGTGCCGAAGCGGCACCATTCCGAACCGACGCAGGTCTTCACCGTGCGCAGTCCCTTGGCATAGGCGTGGCCCGACACCATGCCGGCGTCGTTGAGGTCGGCCCAGACCGCGGGCAGATCCTCCTTCTTCACGCCGAGCAGGTCGATGCGCTGGCCGCCGGTGACCTTGACGGTCGGGATGTTGAACTTGTCGGCGACGTCGGCGATGGCGCGCAGTTCGCTCGGCGTCGTCACGCCGCCCACATCCGCGGCACCACCGAATAGGTGCCGTCCTTCTGGATGTTGGCGTGCACGCCGCTCGTTGATGTAGCGCGACTGCTGGTCGTCGCGATACTCGCCGGGCCAGGTGGCGAGCAGATAGTAGTTCAGCGCCGGCCGGCAGGAGTGGCAGCCGTTCGGCGTCTTCCAGTCCATGAACCTCATGACGTCAGGGATGGTCTTCAAGTTCTGCTCGACGATGACGCGGCGCGCGTCGTCATGGCTGTGATCGGTGCACGCGCACATCGGCTTGACCTTCGGCGCCGCCGAATAGTCGCCGCCGAGCGTGAAGGCGAGCACCTGCTCGACCAGGCCGGTGCATGAGCCGCACGACGACGACGCCTTGGTGTGGGCGCGCACGTCGTCGATCGTGAACAGCTTCTTCTCGCTGATCGCCTTGACGATCGTGCCCTTGCAGACGCCGTTGCAGCCGCAGATTTCCGCGTCGTCGCCCATGGCGGCGACCGAATTCTGGCCGCTGTGACCGCCGTCGCCGAGATTGGCGGCGCCGAACACCAGCCGCTCGCGCATCTGCGAAACGTCGGTGCCGTCGCGCAGATGCTGGAAATACCAGGGGCCGTCGATGGTATCGCCGTAGAGCACGGCGCCGATGATCTTCTTGTCGCGCAGGATGATCCGCTTGTAGACGCCGCGGTTGAAGCGTCCTGCATGCACGATCTCTTCCTTGTCCGCGCCCGGCGCGAAATCGCCGGCGGAGAACAGGTCGATGCCGGTCACCTTCAGCTTGGTCGAGACGACCGAGCCGTCATAGGTGGCAAAGCCCTTCATGGCGAGGTGGTTGGCGCAAACCTTGGCCTGGTCGAACAGCGGCGCGACGAGGCCGTAGGTCTGGCGGCGGTGCTGCACGCATTCGCCGACCGCATAGATGCGTCCGTCATAGGTCTGCATGGTGTCGGAGACGACGATGCCGCGCTCGCAATGGAGGCCTGCCTTGCTGCGCGAGCTCGAAGTTCGGGCCGGATGCCGACCGCCATCACGACCAGATCGGCCGGAAGCTCCGTCGCCGTCGGCAAAGCGCACGCCGGTGACGCGGTCCTCGCCCAGGATCGCCTGCGTCTGCGCCGGCATCTTGAACACCATGCCGCGCTCTTCCGAGCGACTTGCGCAGCAATCCGCCCGCGACCGGATCGAGCTGCGCGCTCCATCAGCGTGTCGAGCAGATGCACGACGGTGACGTTCATGCCGCGCTTCATCAGGCCGTTGGCGGCTTCGAGGCCGAGCAGGCCGCCGCCGATCACGACGGCATTGCTTGTAGCTGGTCGAGGCCTCGACCATGCGCTCGACGTCCGTAGATGTCGCGAAAGCCGATGACGCCCGGGAGATCCTTGCCCGGCAGCGGCAGACATGATCGGGTTCGAACCGGTGGCGATCAGCAGGCGATCGTAAGGCACCCGCGCGCCTGCCTCGGTGACGACTTCGCAGGTACGCCGATCGATCATCGCGATCATTTCGCCCTTGCGCAGCGTGATGCCGTTATCCTCGTACCACTGCACCGGTGTTGAGCATGATGTCGTCGACGGTCTTCTCGCCGGCGAGCACGGGCGACAGCAGGATTCGGTTGTAGTTGCCGTATGGCTCCGGAGCCGAAGACGGTGATGTCGTAGAGATCCGGCGCGCGCTCCAGCAGCACTTCGACCGTGCGGATGCCGGCCATGCCGTTGCCGATCACCACCAGCTTTTGCTTGTTTACCTTCTCGAGCATGCTCTGCCTTCTAATCAGGTTCCGATGGCCCCACGCGGCGACGCAGATCTGCATCGTCGATCGGCAAGAAGTATTGATGATTGGGGAGCGCCCATCGGCGGGCAGAGGATCGTCGACTATGACGATCGAGATCTTGAGGTATTCAAGAGACTGCCAACACCGGACCCGTAATTTTCGGGCGCAACGCACGGCTACAGCCGATGAATCGTTAATTGGCGTCGGCTGCACGTGCATGAATGCAAAAATCACCCCCTCGGGCTATCCATTGTGCACAATACGAATGCTTAACCATCACCCGGCGTCAATTTGCTCCCGGAAATGGCACGACGCCGATAAGCGGCTTTTCAGGCGCGCTTTTCCGCAAATACCCGGCACCGCATAATAAAACACCACGCATGCACGTTCGAGCGGCTGCTTTTGCTACCAAACGGAGCAGCAGCCGCATTCGCTGCGGGATTCGCCACGCGCCGCAAGACACTGCAAATACACTTGCAAAGTGGCGTGCTTGCTTCTATCTGGCACACGAATTGCTGACGTTGGGACCAGAGTGCGCCTCAACGACGAGACGACCTCGCTTCCCAAAATTCCATCCCTTTGTGCCGAGACCACCGCGCTCGCGCGGTGTCAGCGCACCGATGTTCGAGGCTACGCTCGATGAAGTTTGCTGAATTCAAGAAGGCTGGCCACTGGCCCACGCTGCTCGCCGCCTTCCTCTATTTCGACATAAGCTTCATGGCTTGGGTCGCGCTCGGTCCGTTGATCGTCTACATCGTGCGCGACATGAACCTCGCCGTCGACGAGAAGTTCACGCTTGTCGCGATCCCGGTTCTGGCCGGCGCGTTGCTTGCGGGTGCCGATGGGCTTGCTCGCCGATCTGTATCGGCGCCAAGCGGACCGGAATTATCGCGCAACTCGTCGTCATCGCCGCGACGGCGTGGGTTTGCTACTTCGGCCTCCCGACGCAAGCTGTCGGTGGAGATCTTCGGTCTCGCGCTCGGCATCGGCGGCGCTTCGTTCGCCGTGGCGCTGCCGCAGGCAAGCCGCTGGTATCCGCCGCAATATCAGGGCGTGGTGATGGGGATCGCCGGCGCCGGCAATATGGGTGTCGTGCTCGACACGATGTTCGCACCGACGATCGCCGAACATTGGGGCTGGCAAGCCGTGTTCGGCGTGCTGCTCGTTCCGATGTTGCTGATCCTCGCTTACTACGCCTACGCCGCCAAGGATGCGCCCGGAGAGCGGAAACCGGTTTCGCTGAAGGCTTACGGTACGCTGCTGCGCGATCCCGACAGCCGCTGGTTCATGTTCTTCTACTTCATCACTTTCGGCGGCTTTGTCGGACTGGCCAACGCGCTGCCGCTGTATTTCACCGTGCAGTATCACGTGTCAGGCGTGGCGGCCGGCCTGCTGGTTTCGCTGATCGTCGCTTTCGGTTCGGGTTTCCGCCCGGTCGGCGGCCTGCTCGCCGACCGCATCGGCGGCATCCGCTCGCTGTCGATGTTCTTTGGCGTCGTCGTGGCGGCCTATCTCGTCATCGCCTTCATGCCGGAAGGGCCGGCCGCGCCGGCGCCTGCGGGCTGGGCGCTCACCGAGATGCCGCGGATCGCCTGGATGTCGGTGTTGCTGTTCTCGATCGGTGTCCTCGCGCTCGGCATGGGCAATGGCGCCGTGTTTCAGCTCATTCCACTCCGCTTCCGCCACGAGATCGGCCTGATGACCGGCATGGTCGGCTGCGCCGGCGGCATCGGCGGCTTCTTCTTGCCAAGGCGCTCGGCATCGCCAAGGCGAATGACCGGCGGGTTTGGTGCGGGCTTCGTGTTTTTCGGCCTGCTGGCGTTGCTTGGCTTCCTCGGACTTGCCATGGTCAAGGTGCGCTGGCGCACCACATGGGGCGCGGCATCCGGGAGCGCGGGTCTAACGATCGCGCGCTCGCTAAACTCGGCAGGTCTCGCGGGTGACGATCGGTTCGCAACGAAATCTTCGGGGTTCGCGTCGGTTTCGTCAGCGAGACCGGCAAGCGGCCCGCCAATGAGGATTACGTCGGGACCTGCCTCGGCCGGTCCGGTGTGAGCAACCGCGACATCGTCGCCGCGGTCGCCGACGGCGTCGGCGGACACAAGGGCGGACGCGAAGCCGCCGAACTCGCGGTCCGATGCTTCATCGACGCCTATTATTCCCTCCCCGAAACGCTCGGCGTGCGCCGCCGGGCATCGCGTTCGCTGGAAGCCGCCAATAGCTGGATCTACACGCAGGGCCGCACCGATCCCCTGCTCAGCGGCATGAGTTGCGCCTTCTCCTCGATCATCCTGTCGCGGCGGCAGTGCCACGTCATTCACATCGGCGACACCCGCGCCTATCGCCTGAGCGAGGGGCGCCTGGAGCGGCTGACCACGGACCACATCGCCGGACGCGGCGATCTCGCCCATCTGCTCAACCGCGCTATCGGCTTCGAGGATTTTGCGCGCTTCGATTACGCGCACCGTCGGACTGCGCCAGCACGACAGGCTCCTGATCTGCAGCGACGGCGTTCATGGCGTGCTGGCCGATCACCGACTGCAGGTGCTGTTGAGCGAGCGCACCCGCCGGAAGAATCCGCGCGCGCCCTGGTCGATGCGGCGCTGGATGCCGGCTCCAGCGACAACATGACCGCGCTGGTGCTCGACGTCGTCGACCTGCCGCCCGCCGACCGCGACGAACTCACCCACTCGATCGCGACGCTTCCCATTCTGGACTTGCCCGAAACCGGCGACGTCGTCGACGATTTCACGCTCGGCGAAATATTGTCTGACGGACGCTACAGCCGGCTGTTCAAGGCGATCGACAAGCGGCAGGGCCGCGAACTCGTGCTGAAGTTTCCGCACCCGCGCGTGGCCAGCGAGGGCTCCTATCGCCTCGCCTTCGTCCGCGAGGCGTGGGTCGCGGCGCGCGTGCGAAGCCTGTGGATCGGAGAAATCGTCGAACTGCCCGCCGAACGGCAGACCCGCCTCTATTCGGTGATGCCGCTTTACGAAGGCGAGACGCTGGAACAGCGGCTCAACCGTTCGCCGCAGCTTTCGCTCGCCGAAGGCATCGGGATCGCGACCAAGCTGGCGCGCGCGGTTGCGACCCTGCATCGCGCCGGCATCATTCATCGCGACATCAAGCCCGACAACGTGATCCTGCTGAAGGCGGCGGATTGCGGCTGGTCGACCTCGGCGTCGCGCGCGTGCCGCTGCTGGAGGATTTCCCGCCGAGGATATTCCGGGCACGGCGAGCTACATGGCGCCGGAGCTGTTCGGCGGGCGGACCGGCGACGAGTTTTCCGATCTCTACGCGCTCGGCGTCACCGTGTACCGGACGTTCACTGCCGCCTACCCTTATGGTGAGATCGAGCCATTCTCGCGGCCCCGCTTCGGCAAGCCCGCTTCGCTCTCGCGCTATCGCCCCGACCTGCCGGCCTGGCTGGACGCGGTAATCGGCAAGGCGCTCAACGTCGATCCGGCGCAACGCTACGGCGATGTCATCGAGTTCTCGCACGAACTCGAGAACGGCGCGATGTGGGCGAAGCCCGCCGTCAGCGGCGCGGCGCTTCGCTCTACGAGCGCGATCCGCTCGTTTTCTGGAAGAGCCTCGTCCGGCAGGCCTGATCGTGCTCGTGATCCTGCTTCTGGCATGGTCGGTGACGACATTAGCCCGACGCTCCGGTGGAGCGTCGGGCTATGTCACGTCAAGCGAAGCCAACCGCGTTGGCTTCGTGAGTCTGGCTCACACCCCGGTCTGGGTGATGAACTTGGTGTTGAAATACCCGTCCATCGCCTCGGTGCCGCCCTCCGAGCCGTAGCCGGAATCCTTGACGCCGCCGAACGGCACTTCGGGCAGCGCCAGGCCAAAGCTGTTGATCGAGACCATGCCGGCTTCGATGGCGGCGCCGATCGCGGTCGCCGTCTTGGTCGAGCTGGTGAAGGCGTAGGATGCCAGGCCGAACGGCAAGCGGTTGGCTTCCTCGGCCACCTCGTCGAAGGTGGAGAAGCGCGAGATCAGCGCCAGCGGCTCCGAACGGCTCCTCGTTCATGGCGCGCGCATCCTTCGGCACGTCGCTGACCACGGTCGGTTCGTAGAAGTAGCCCTTGTTGCCGACGCGGTGGCCGCCGGTCTCGAGTTTTGCTCCTTTGCCCACGGCGTCCTGTACCATGCCCTCGATGGCGGTGACGCGGCGTGGATTGGCGAGCGAGCCCATCTTCGAATCCGGATCGAGACCATTGCCGACCTTCATCGACTTGGCGCCTTCGACGAACTTGTCGACGAACTCACGGAACACGTCGTCCTGCACCAGCATGCGGGTCGGCGAGATGCAGACCTGGCCGGCGTTGCGATATCTCGCCGCTGCCAGAATTTTCGCCGCCGACGACACGTCGGCATCCTTGAACACGATGGCCGGCGCGTGGCCGCCCAGTTCCATGGTGGCGCGCTTCATGTGCAGGCCCGCCAGTGCGGAGAGCTGCTTGCCCACGATGGTCGATCCGGTGAAGGAGATCTTGCGGATCACCGGATGCGGAATGAGATATTCCGAAATCTCCGACGGCACGCCGTAAACGAGGTTGATCACGCCATCAGGCACGCCCGCATCGACGAACGCCTTGATCAGCTGCGCGGGCGACGCCGGCGTTTCCTCGGCGCCTTGACGATGATCGAGCAGCCGGCCGCAAGCGCCCGCGGAGAGTTTTCTGCACGACCTGATTGATCGGGAAATTCCACGGCGTGAAGCGCCGCGACCAGGCTGACCGGCCTTTGACCGCGATCTGGTAGATGCCGGGGCCGCGCGCCGGGATTACCCGGCCATAGGCGCGCTTGGCTTCCTCGGCGAACCACTCGATGACGTCGGCGGCGGCCATGGCTTCCATCTTGGCTTCCGCCAGCGTCTTGCCCTGCTCCATCGTCTAAGAGCAGCGCGATCTCGTCATTGCGCTCGCGCATGATCGCGGCCGCCTTGCGCATGATCCTGCAGCGCTCGAACGGCGCCACCGCCCGCCAGACCTTGAAGCCCTTGGCGGCGGCTTCCAGCGCCTCGTCGAGATCGGCGCGGTCGGCATGGGCCACGGTGCCGATGGTTTCCTCCGTCGCCGGATTGAGCACGGCGATGGTCCTGCCCGATTGGCTCGGCCGCCATTTGCCGTTGATGAACAATTGCGTATTGGAATATGCCACGAGACTTGCTCCCTCTTTTATTGTCGCCGGATGGCGAAATCGGCCGGCTGAAGATCAGGCGCCTTTATGATCGAAGCCCGGCCGGATTGCAAAGCCGATTCAACCGGGTACGACCCTGCGACCGGCGCAGAGCGCTTCCGCCGCCCGCGTCATTTCCGCACCCAGATAGCTGCGAAAACCGCGCCTCGACCGGTGAGTGCCGCGAAATCGGGGTGTCGCGTCACGCCGCCATCGGCCACGCAGCAGATACTGCTCGGCGATTTCGGCGAGGATTTCCAGATGCCAGGCTCGCGGTCGGGTGCAGGCACAACACCACGAGCCTGACCCTCGGCCCGCAATTTGCGGAAGAAGTCGAGCATGAAGCCGATGTAGCCGTCCTGCAGGTTGAACTGCGGCTCGTCGAACAAGGTGCACCATCGGCGCCGATGTCGGCGACGCGCTCGAGCAGCACTGACGGGACCAGCTTGCGGAAGCGGCGGACCTGATAGGACTGGTGATAGTGGATCGCCAGCCGGTCACGCTCGCGATATTTGACCCGGTGAATGTCGGTGCCGGCGACGTAGACGTGGCCGGAAGACGGCGTGTTCGAACCCGTCATCATCTCGAACAGCGTGGTCTTGCCGGCGCCCGTTCGGGTCCGACCACGCCGACGATCGCCGGCTGGTCGATCTCGAGATCGGCCTCGAGCGTGAAGGTCGGATGGCGCACCGACGCGCCCGCGCGTGTAGACCTTGCGAACGCTGATCCAGAACAAGCAGCGGCGAAGCCATCAGTGAACTCCGAGCAGGCGCTGGCGCAAGCCGCCGTCGTCGACGCAGCGCTAGCCGCTTCGCCGGTCCAGGCAATCCGGCCACGGTCGATGACCGCGGCATGGTCGGCGACCGACAGCGCGATCTCGGCGTTCTGCTCGACCACCAGCGAGGCGACGCCCTCCTCCCGCAGCCTGCGGATGGTCGCCAGCACGTCGCCGACGATCTTCGGCGCCAGCCCTGGCTCGGCTCGTCGAACAGGATCAGGCCGGGCGCACCGACCAGCGCGCGCGCGATCGCCACCATCTGCATTTCGCCGCCCGACAGGTTTTCGCATTCGCGCTCCATCAGATATTCGAGCGGCGAGAAGATTTCGCAGGTCTCCCTTGATGGTCCAGCCCCGGAACCGCGTGCGCTTCTGCGCGATGCCGAGATTGCGCGCCACCGTAAGCGTCGGACACAGCCGCCGGTCGTCGGGCACCCAGCCGATACCCGCGCGCGCGATTTCGTGCGTCGGACTATGCGGGTGACCTCGCGGCCGTCGAACCGGATGGCGCCGCGCCGCGGACGCGTGAGCCCCAGGATCGAGCGCAGCATCGTGGTCTTGCCGGCGCCGTTGGGGCCGAGCAGCGCAAACACCTTGCCGCGCTCCACCGCCAGCGATGACGCCGAACAGCGCCTGGGTTTCGCCGTAAAACGTATCGACCGCCTCGACTTCGAAAATCATGCGAACCGCCCGAGGTTGGAGCGCTTGACCCATTCATTCTGCTGCAGCTCGTGCGGCGTGCCGCGCGCGACCACCTGACCCCAGTGGATCACCGAAATGCGGTCGGCCAGCGAGAACAGGAATTCCATGTCGTGCTCGATGGCCACGATCGGTGAGCTTGCCCTGAGACGCCCGACCAGCGCCGCCAGCCGCTGCACGCCATCGGAGCCGAGCCCGGAGGTCGGCTCGTCGAGACACAGCACGCGCGGGCTTTGCGCCGAGCGCGACCGCGATCTCGAGCGCACGGCGGTCGCCATAGGAAAGATCTTTGGCGCGCACATCGCCCTTGTCGGAAAGCCCGACGGTGGCGAGCACCTCCGACGCTGTCTCGTGCAAAACCGTGATCGCCGGCCGCCGCGTGGCGCATGTCAAAGCCGCGCGGCGCGAAAGCCCGGCAGGCCGACCATGACGTTTTCGCGCGCGGTGAACTCGTCGAACAGCGTCATGATCTGGAACGAGCGCGCGACGCCCTTGGCGGCGATGCCGGTGCGAGCTAAGCCCCGTCACATCCTCGCCATCGAGCCGGATCGAGCCGCGGCTCGGCTTCACGCGGCCGGTGAGCACGTTGAAGAAGGTGGTCTTGCCGGCGCCGTTGGGCCCCATCAGGCCGTGGAATTCGCCCTCCGGCACCGCAAGGTCGATGCTTTCCAGCACGACGCGGTCGCCGAACCGGACATGCAACGCCTGCGACCTCGATCAGCGCCATCGCTCGCCTCCGAACAAGCAGACGCAGCGCGGAGCCGCCCTGCTGCCGCATCGAATGCAGCGAACGGTTTTGCCACGCTGCAGTGATGGCGCCGGCGACGCCCTCGGGCCGGAACAGCACGACGGCCATGAACAGCAGGCCGAAATACAGCATCCAGGCGTTGGTCAGCGCGCCGATCACATCGCGCGCGATCAGGAACAGGAACACGCCGACCACCGGTCCCCAGAAACTGACGAGGCCGCCGCCGACCAGCGTCATCATCACGACGTAGCCGGATTGATGCAGGCTCATCACATCAGGGAATGCGGCAAGCTGCGCCATCGCGAACAACCCGCCGGCCAGACCCTGAAACCGCCGCCGACAGCGTGAAGATCGACGCCTTGTAGAGCCAGACATTGATAGCCGAGATGCGCGGCGCGGGTTTCGCTCTGGCGTGATGGCCGCGATGCACGCGGCCATAGGGCGAATGCACCAGCCGCCACAACGCGATGACAGCGAGGCCGAACACGATCAGGACGAAATAGTAGAACGCCACGTTGCCGGCGAGATCGAACGACGACGAACGCCGAGATCGGCCGGCAGCCGCGCGATCTTCAACAGCCCGTCCTCGCCGCCGGTGATGCTTGTGCGACTTGATCGCGAGCGTCCAGAATATCTGGCCGAACGCGATCGTCATGAAGGCGTAGTAGATGCCGCGCCGGTGCGAGATGAACAGCGCGACCAGCGCTCCGGCCAATCCCGCGATAACGAACGCCGCGGCCAGACATATCCAGAGATTGGCGACGACGTTGAACTGGCAGAGGCCGAACGCGTAGGCGCCGATGCCGAAGTAGGCGCCGTGACCGAACGACGGCAGTCCGGCCGTACCGAGCACGAGATTGAACGCCAGCGCGTAGAGCGACCAGATCAGGATTTCGATGCCGAGATAAGGATAGAGCCCGGCGCGCGCGATCCACAGCGGCACCGTCGCCAGCACCAGCAACAGCACCAGCATGGCCGGGCGTCATCAGCCGCGCGGCATCGGACTGTAGGGTCGGGATCATCTGTCAGGCCTCGAGCACGCTTTTCTTGCCCCACAGGCCGCGCGCGCCGGACGGTCACGCACCGCCACCAGCAGCACGTACATCGACAGCAGCGACCATTCCGAGGCGTAGGCGCCGGAGAGGCCGACGGCAGAGACCGACCAGCAGGCCCGCGACGACCGCGCCCCAGAAACTGCCGACGCCGCCGAGCACGATCACCAGGAACGCCGGAATCACGGCGTCGACGCCCATATGCGGACGGATGCCCCAGATCGGCGCCACGATGATGCCGGCGATCGCGGCCAGCATGGTGCCGAACACGAAGACCAGCGAGCCGCAGCCGCGTCAGATTGATGCCGAGCGCGCGCACGATCTCGCTGTCATGGGCGCCGGCCTTGACGGTCGCACCGAACGGCGTCTTCTCGATCAGGAGCCAGACCAGGCCGATGATCGCGACCGCAATGCCTGCGGCATAGAAGCGATAGGTCGACCAGATCAAATCACTGAAACAGGAATCCGCCGCTCACACGCCTGCGGCACCTGCAACACGTAATCGCGCGTGCCCCAGATCAGGCGGATCGCTCTCCTCGATCACCATCGCCGCGCCGAAGGTGAGCAGAAGGCCGTAGAGCGGATCCTTGCCGTAGGTGCGGCGCATGCAGAATTCGATGGCGATGCCGACGACGCCCACCGCCGCCGGCGCCATGATCAGCGTCGCGGCATAGCGCCAGCCGAGCGGCAGCGCGAGCCAGGCATGCGCGATCTCGGCCGGGAACGGCGGGCGCGGGCCCATCAGCTGCATGGCGAAGTAGGCGCCGAGCGCGAACAGCGAGCCGTGCGCCAGGTTGATCTGCTCCATCAGCCTGACGATCAGCATGAAGCCGAGCGCGATCAGCGCGAACAGCAGGCCGAGCGTCGAGGCCGTTGAGGATATGCGGAAGTAGATCGAACAAGCCGGCAGTCTCGTGTTGCTATTGGCGAGACAGCCGGGCCGGCTACGAACGCGGCCCGGCTGCAGGAGGTGCACAGCCGCTGTTGTCGTCAAGGGAGTCGATCGGTCGGCACCTGCTCGTAGGGCGTCAGCTTGCACTTCCGGCTTGCGGCATCGGTCGTCGGCAGCCGCCTTCGGCTCGGTCCAGCTGATGATCTCGAACAGGTCGGTGTTGTCAGCGGGCTTGGCGTTGCGGCGCGCCAGATAGATGGTCTGCTGCATCTGGTGGGTCGCCGGATCCATGTAGGCATCGAAATGCTGCATGCGGTCGGTCGCCGAGACCTTCAGGTTTTCAAGCTCCTTGATGATCTTGACGTTGTTGGTCGAGCCGGCGCGCTCGATCGCGCGCAGCAATTCGCGGGTCGCCATGTAGCCGTTGTAGGAGACATTCCCGGGCACCGGGATCGGCCCGTCCTTGTTGGCGGCCTGCCACTTCTTGACGAAATCGGCGACGCCCGGCAGCGGCAGCTTGTGATACCAGGTGGTGCCGAACACGCCGAACAGGCTGTCGGGAGCGCCCACACATCCGGCCAATCCTGCTGGTTGTTGATCCAGGCCGGCTTGCCGTCGAGCTTGAGCTGGGCGACCTGCTCGCGCAAGCGCCTTGATGTCGTCGCCGCCGACCGCGGTCGCCACCACGTCCGGCTTCGCTTGCTGGATCTTCAGCAGATACGCCGTGAAGTCGCGGGTGTTCTGCGGCACCAGCAGGTTGTCGATGATCTTGCCGCCGGCGCCTTCGACCTGCGCTTGGTCGCCGCCGACGTGGTGTGGCCCCACACGTAATCGTTGGTGAGCAGCATCCAGTTCTTGCCGATCGAGTCGACCGCGTTCTTCACCGACGCCTTGGAGAAATTGGTGCCGTTGCCGTCCCAGACGAATTTGATGCGCGAGCAGTTCTCGCCGGCCTCGCTCGGCGCCGAGGAATTGGTGTTGAGGTAGATCACGCCGTATTTGTTGGCGACCTGGGTGATGGCGTTGGCGACGCCGGAATGCAGCGCGCCGATCAGGATGGTGCAGTCTTCCCGGGTGATGAAACGCTCGGCGACGCGGCTGCCGGTCGCGGGCGTCGTCTCGGTGTCGGCCGTGATCCAGAGTCGATCTTGCGCCCGAGCACGCCGCCCTTGGCGTTGACCTCGTCGATCGCCATCTGGATGCCGCGCAGATCGTCCTGGCCGCTGTTGCCGTACTGGCCGCTGGCATCGCAGGTGAGACCGAGCTTGATCGGCTTGGCGCGCGCCCTGCGCCCAGAACCTGATTTTCCTTCCAGGGCCCGAAGAAACTTGCCGGTGCCGCCGATGACGCTGGCCATCAGGCTGCCCTTCAGAACGCCCCGACGCGAAATCTGACGCTTCGTCATCGCTCCCTCCCGATCCGTTCAGTTTCTTGTTGCGGCCAGTAGAATGAACGTTCTATGCTGGCCTGTAAAGTAGAATATTTGGACCAATTGGCCAACGCAAGCGCGAGACGCAAGCGCAATGGACAAAGCCGCTGCAGCGATGAGTTACGACGAATTGCGCGGCGCGATCGCCCAGCGGCATCGCGCGCTGTCCGGACGTCTGCAGCAGATCGCCGAGTTCGTGCTCGACCATCCGACCGAGGTCGCGCTCGGCACGGTCGCGGAAGTTGCGGAGCGCTCGGGCGTGCCGCCTTCGGCGATCGTCCGCTTCGCCCACGCGCTCGGCTTCGGCGGCTTTACCCAGATGCAGCAGGTGTTCCCGTTCGCGCCTGATGGCCGGCGTGGCGCCGAGCTACAAGGCGCGGCTGGCGCGCATGAAGCACGAGGAAAGATCGATCCTCGGCCGCAAGCCCGCGGCGGTGCTTGGGCGATTCGTCGCGGAGGCGCAGTCCGCGCTGGTAGCGCTCAGCCAATCGGCGCATGCGCGCCGAACTCGAAGCCGCAACGGCCATCCTGGCGAAGGCGCGCGACATCTATCTGCTTGGGCCTTGGCGGTTCGTTTCCGGTGGCGACGCATCTGGCTTACGTCCTGCGAAAGCTCGGACGGCGCGTGGTGTTGCTCGACGGCATCGGCGGCAGCATCCACGAGCAATCGCATCCGGCTACCGCCGAAGACGCGCTGGTCGCGATCAGCTTCCGCAATTATTACCCGGACACGGCGCGGCTATTTCCCGAACTGGTGGCGCGCAGCGTGTCCCGGCGATCTCGATTACCGACAGTCTGCTGAGCCCGATCGTCGAAGGCGCGCACGGTGGTGTTCGAGATCCAGGACATGCCGGAGCCGGCGCTGCGCACGCTTGGTCGCGCCGATGTGCCTGCGTGCAGGCCCTCGCCATCGGCCTCGATCTCGCGGCAGACTGACATCTTCCACATCAGGAGAACACATCATGCCGATCGACACGACGCCGCCCGGACGCTGCGACGGGCAAGGTTGCGCTGGTCACCGGCGCGGGCCGCGGGCTCGGCCGGGCGTTCGCCGAACGGCTCGGCAAGCCTCGGCGCCGATGTCGCCATCCACGGCATGCGCGAGAACGGTCCGGCGGAATATGGCGAGGGATCGACGCTGACGGCGGTCGCGGAGGCGGTGGCCAGCGGCGCATGGCGTCCGCACCATCCGCGTGCTCGGCGATCTCACCAAAGGCACCGACATCGCGCGGGTGGTCGAGACCACGACGCAAGAACTCGGGCCGATCGACATCCTCGTCCACAATGCCGGCGGCGACATCGCCGCCAAGGGCGGCAAGCCTGATCCGAACGACGCCGTCGGCATCCGCGAGGAGGACGTGCGCGCGGTGCTCGATCGCAACCTGCTCAGCACCATCCTGACCTGCCAGGCGGTGGCGCAAGGAAATGATGCCGCGGCGTCAGGGCCGCATCGTCACCATCGGCTCGGTCGCCGCCTTCAAGGGCCGCACCAACGGCTCGATCTATGCGGTCGCGAAGGCCGGCATGACGCATTACACGCGCTGCCTCGCCGACCAGCTGCGGCTCCTACGACATCACGGTGAACTGCATCGCGCCGGGCGACACCCGCACCGGCCGCTTCATGGGCACGCGCGCGGTGGATCAGAACCGGATGGTCGAAACCGGCACGCTCGACCGCATCGCCACCGTCGACGAAGTCGCGCGCGTCGTCGAAGTGTTCGCAGGCCCGCTGGGCGCCTTCGTTTCAGGCCAGGTGCTGCGGGTCGATGGCGGCGGACAGTGCTGGGCGGCGTGGGGGCGCGGATCGCTGGTTTGCCAGCCGCAAACCGTTTGGGATTTCGTCATTCCTCGTTCAGGATTGGATTGGACGAACGCATCGGGTGGCGCAAAGCGTTAGTCATCCACCGCATCGGCGGCGTCCTTCCAGAAGGGTACGGGTTGCTGCAAACTGCATATCTAGCCCCGCGATCTCGTAGATGTCTTGAGGATCCATGAACGAGACTTTGATATCCGCCTGCACGATGCTTCTCGTTCCGGCAACGCTTTTGTTTGGCGCTTTAGGTGTCGCGAACTCGTCCTTTCTCAAGATGCTGGTCTGCCTGCTTGGCGTAGCCACGACAGGAATATGGCTTTACCGGATATGGTGGTGGACAAACCTGTCCTTGATTGATCGCAGAACGGCGCTTGGTCTCGCGGGCATGTATGCGTGCGGGTGGCTGGTGACATTCTTGGTGCAGTTGAAGAGATGTGGCCTCGTCGCGCTGACTTGCTCCGTCTTGCTGAACTTCTTATCGTGTTGGCTGTGTGTGACCCCATCTATTCATGTACTCCAGCCACAACACGCCGATTGCCTGTGAACGAACCGTTCGCTTCGTGGAGAACACGGCGTGGTCGGCCATGGGCGCTCGACGGGCTGCGATCAGGTTGTTAAGCCCGCCTCCGCAGGGAGACTTTGAGTCGAGACATGACCGTTGCGATCGAGATGGGACACACGACGGCAGGCGCCCCGGCGACTCTGGACCTTGAGGAACTGCTGGCGACCCGCCTGCTGGTGCAGGGCAATTCGGGCTCCGGCAAATCCCATCTGCTGCGCCGGCTGCTGGAACAGAGTGCGCCCCTGGGTGCAGCAGACCATCATCGACCCCGAAGGCGACTTCGTGGCGCTTGCCGACCGTTTCGGCCACCTCGTGATCGATGCCGAGGACCATACCGAGCGGGGCCTGCAGGTCGCCGGCGAGCGAGCGCGCATCCATCGCGTCTCCACGGTGCTCAATCTCGAGGGGCTCGACGCCGAGAACCAGATGCGGCGCGCCGCCGCCTTCCTCGGCGGGCTTTTCGAGGCCGCCCGCGACCACTGGTACCCGATGCTGGTGGTGGTGGATGAGGCGCAGCTGTTCGCGCCGGCAGTCGCCGGCGAGGTTTCGGACGAGGCGCGCAAACTCTCGCTCGGCGCCATGACGAACCTGATGTGCCGTGGCCGCAAACGCGGGCTTGCGGGGATCATCGCCACCCAGCGACTGGCGAAGCTCGCCAAGAACGTCGCGGCCGAGGCGTCCAATTTCCTCATGGGCCGAACCTTTCTGGATATCGACATGGCGCGCGCCGCCGGCCTTCTGGGCATGGAGCGGCGACAGGCAGAGGCCTTCCGGGATCTGGAGCGCGGGCAATTCATGGCGCTGGGACCGGCGCTCTCCCGCCGTCCGCTGGGGCTGCGCATTGGCCCAACGGATACCACGCCGCGCAACGCGACCCCGCGCCTGATGCCGCTGCCGGAAGCGACACTGGACGCACGCGCCATCATCCTGGCAGCGCCGCCGCCCGAGAATAATCGGCCCCAGCGCCGGTCGCCGCCGGACCTCCTCGGCCAGCTCATGGCGGCGAAAACCGCGGCGCTGGAGATCCGTCCCGAAGCGGTGGAGCAGCCACTCAGCGCCGAGGAACTGGCGGAGCGGCGTGAGCGCGTGGACCGTATTCTGCGCGCCGTCATGGCGGAACCCGACGCGGGATTCCGTGCCATCGGCGTCCTCTATCAGGAGTTCGTGGTCCGCTGCCGAATAGAGGGCCTCGGTTCGGACGTGCCGGACCTGGCTGACTTCCGTCGCATGCTGACGCGCGCCCGCGCCGGGCTCGGCTCCGATATGGCAGAGGATGACGGGTGGCAGGATGTCTCGGTCCGCGCCTGACTTCTGCCGGAGGATGGTGCAGCGGTGTCTTCATAGCAATACGTAACTGAACGAAGTACAA
>ERZ1370068.10824-contig-9489_pt1 | contig 32705 bp, 51 predicted proteins | sample MGYA00561227_ERZ1370068 | MGnify/ENA primary metagenome ERZ1370068 (study PRJEB38410, sample SAMEA6850437) | metagenome | study: Metagenomic assessment of the ecological functions of the soil: analysis of the soil microbiota associated with the...
TACTCATCGAGTAGCTTCCGGCTTAAGCCGGAAGCCACCAGTGCGCGGCCGGCTACTCATCGAGCCCGAACACGAACAGCGAGAGTCCGGACACCACCGAAACGCATTGCTTGCTGCCGACACGGGAAACTAATCGGGCCGGCTGTTGATCGACGCGCCCAGATTGCGTCTTCCACAGCAGCGCGCCGGTGCGCGCATCGAGCGCCTGGAAGTAGCCTTCCCGCCCGCCCGTGAACAGCAGGTCCGATCCGGTCGTCAGGATGCCGCTGTCGGTCACGTCGGTCATCTTGAACTTCCATTTCTCGCGGCCCGTCGCCGGATCGATCGCGATCACGGCGCCGTGACCGGCCGCCTCCGTCCAGCGTATTGATCGGTCGACCGGACCGAGACCCGGCGCGCCGGGCACCGCCGACAGATTCCGCGGTCCGCCGCCGCCGAAGTTCGTTCCTTCCTGTATGCCTTGCACTGGCGTCGGCGAATAGATGCTCGCGTAGTCTTCCCAGGCGGAGACGTAGAAGAGCCCGGTGCGCGGACTGAACGACGGCGAGTGCCAGTTCGTGCCGCCCTGATTGCCCGGATAGGTCGGCTGTCCATCCGGCTGCGGCGTCTGCTTTGGACGGCCGCGCTCGTCGAACTCGCTCATCCAGTTGACCTTCACGAACGGCTTGCCGAGCAGGAATCGTCCCGTCTCGCGATCGAGCACGTAGAAGTTGCCGTTGCGGTTCGCCCAGGTGATCGACGTTGACGCGGCTGCCCGCCCAGTTGTCGACGAGCACGGGGATCTGCACCGAGTCGTAGTCGTAGACGTCGTGCGGCGTGAACTGGTAGTGCCACTTCAGCTTGCCGGTGTCGACGTCGAGCGCGACGACCGAGTCGGTGTAGAGGTTGTCGCCGGGCCGCTGCGTCGCCGTTGTAATCCGGGCCGACGTTGCCGACGCCCCAGTAGGTCAGGTTGAGTCGCGGATCGTAGGAGCCGGTCAGCCAGATCGAGCCGCCGCCATGTTTCCAGGCCTCGGGATCGCAGAAGCGTCGTCGGTCTGGGGCGGACAGCGCTCCCACGTCTCCGAACCGGGCTCGCCAGGCGCGGGAATCGTGTAGAAGCGCCACGCCTCCTGTCCGGTCGCCGACGTCGTACGCCGCGATGAAGCCGCGGATGCCGTACTCGCCGCCGCCGACGCCGACGATCACCTTGTCCTTGACGACCAGCGGCGCGTGCGTGATCGAGTAGCCGGACTGTGGTGCTCGCGACCTCGGTCTTCCAGATCGCGCGCCCGGTCTTCGCGTCGATCGCGATCAGCTGCGCGTCGAGCGTGCCCATGAACAGCGTGTCGCCGAGAATCGCGAGGCCCGCGGTTGTTGGCGCCGCAGCAGACGATGCGATCCTGGGCCGGCGTGTGGCGATAGATCCAGAACGCGCGGCCGGTCGTCGGCGTCGAGCGCGACGACGTCGTTCAGACGCTGCGTGATGTACATGACGCCGTCGACGACCAGCGGCGTGGTCTGCCAGTTGCCGGCGACCGGCGACTGATACACCATTGAGCTTCAGATTCTTGACGTTGGCCGGCGTGATCTGGTTCAGCGGGCTGTAGCGCGTGCTGGAGTAGTTGCCGGAGTAGGTCAGCCAGTTCTGCGGCTCGTTCGCCGCGGCGGCGCAGGCGCTGCGACGTCACCTGCTCCATGCACGTGGAAGGACAGCACGACAGATCAGAGCGATGACGACGCAGCATACGCAAAGAGCCGTCGTCTCCTGGTCATAGCTACTGTCCTTTCAGCGAAAGCAGATAGGCGAGCACGTCGGCAATCTCCTCGTCGGAGAGCGTGCCTTTGTAGGACGGCATCGGCGACGTCGTCGAGATCGGTGAACTCGCGCAGGCTCGGCCTTCACCAGCGAATGCAGGCGCTCGCGGTCGTCGATGATCTGCAGCGCTGTAGGTGTCCTCGTTGAGCCGGCGGCCGTTGATGATCGGTGCCGTCCTTGGTGACCAGCGCGGACCGGCCGGTTGATCGGCATCATCTGGCTGGTCGGGTCGACGAGCGAGCGCTGCAGCGATCCGGCGCTGCTGAACCGCGCCGATGTCACTCGAGGTTCGGCGCGACGCGCGATCCGGCGGCGCCGACGCGGTGACAGGCGGTGCAGGCGCCCTTGCCGTCGAAGATCGCGCGTCCGCGGGCCGCGTCGCCGATCTTCACCGCCGCGGCGTCGAACGACGTTCATGTTGCGAAGGTAGGCGATGATGCCCGCCATCTCGCGCGTTGTCCAGCGCGAACGCGGGGCATGCCGGCCGGCGAGCCGGCTCGGATGAAACGCTCGAGGTCGCGATCGATGACGGCGTTGCGGAACGTGCCGCTGCGCAGGTTGACGCCGCCGATCGCCGTCGCCCTGCGGGCCGTGACAGGTGACGCACTTCGACGCATACAGCGTCGCACCGTAGGCCGATGTCCGCGTCCGGAACACTGGCTGTCGTGTGGCGTATGCCCTGCGTCTGGGCGGCCTTCGGCCGGCCTGGCGAGCCGCTTACCCAGAACACCATGGCCATTACAGCCGTCACAGAAGTTCTACGCGCAGCCCATTTCCCTTCCAGAATCGCTGGCCTGTCGGGGCCGGCGCCGACACACCATCCGTCCGCCTCCGGTCCATGTCAAATGATCACGACTCGGCTCACCGGAACCCGCCACTGGAGTTGCCGCACGAGCGTGATACCATCCGGGCACCCACGTGATGGAAATCGCACTCCGAAGGGTCGAAGGAAATGAAAAACTCTGTTCCCGCGCTGCGTGCTGGCCGGCTTCGTTAGCTGTTGGCACGCTCGTGCCGGGCGTGACGCTGGCCTCAGGACGTAGCCATCACCAATGCCGCGGGTCATCGTCGGCAGCGGCCAGAGTGATCGAGTCGGGCACGATCGTCGTGCGCGGCGGACAGATTGTGTCTGGTCACCGGCGGCGCGGCGCAATACGCAGGGACTGCGCAGTGATCGACGCCAAGGGCATGAGCGCCATGCCGGGCTTCATCGACGGCCACAAGCACGTGCAACACGGCCCCAATGCGCGCAGGCGCAGATGCAGTCGCTGCTCGAGGCGGGCTACACCACTGTCCTCGCCGGCGGCGGGCCTGGCTGATGCGCAACGTCGCGCTTCGCGACCAGCATCGACAAGGGCGAGTTCGTCGGCCCGCGCATCATTCGCCTCGGGACCAGGTGAATCTCCGCCAGACGCCGGCGGAAGCGCGTGCGGCAGTCCAGGCGCTGGCCGCCAGGGGATCAAGCACACCGGTGAAATCGGACTGACGCCGGAGCCGCGCTCCGCCGCAGTCCGAGATCGAAGTGCTCAAGGCGATCGTGGACGAGGCCGAGAAGGTCGGCGTGCAGGTCAACGTTCATGCCGTGAGCAGCCCGGCCATGGTCGCGGCGATCGACGCCGGCGTGACGCCGTCTGGTGCACCTCCCGAACAAGGACTTCACCAGCTACGAGGCAGGCAGAGAAGGTGGCGCAGACCGGCGCGATCGTCGCCGGCCTGATCGCCTTCGGCGCGCCGAACATCGATCAGCGCTGTCTGCCGGCGCCCGCGCAGGTGCAGTGGCCGAAGGACAACACACGCGCGCTTCCGTGACGGCAAGCCCTGGCCCGAGGCGATCGCCGGCGCGAACCGCGACCCGAAGGGGCCGGGCGACCGGCACCGAGGGCGGCTACACGATCATCAACGCCCGCCGCATCTGGGACGCCGACCCGAACCATCAGACGATCTCGTATTCCACCGATCAGAACGCCGCCGACCTCGTGGTGCTCGAGCACGAGCTGAAGTCGTTCAGCATCGTGTTCTCGATGGCCGGACATCCACAAGATCATCGGTCCCAACGCCGCCCGGTATGTCGGCATGGCCGATCAGATCGGCACGCTCGAGGCGGGCAAGCTGGCCGACATCATCCTGATCGACGGCAACCCGACGCTGAACATCTACGAGATGCTGAAGACGAAGGTCGTCCTGAAGGAAGGCAAGGTCGTCGTCGACAAGCGCTAATCCGAGTCAACCAACACGTCGTTCAATGCTCGGACTGAAGCCGGGCGTCAAGCTGGGCACCTATCAGGTGGAGCGGCCACTCGGCCGCGGAGGGATGGGTGCAGTCTTCCTGGCATGATACGACGCTCCATCGGCCCGCCGCGCTGAAAGTGTTGGATGAACGTGCCGACGCCGAAGCGTCACGCAACCGACTTCTGCGCGCTGAAGCCCGCAATGCCGCCGCGCTGAATCACCCAAACATTTGCACCGTCTACGAAGTCGGCGAAGCAGACGGTTGTGCGTTCATTGCAATGGGTACGTCGAAGGGCAGCCCTTGAGCGATCGGCTCGCTGAATCGGCTCTCCCGTTGCAGGAAGCTGTGCGATACGGGGTCGAGGCCGCCGACGCGTTGACGTATGCACACGAACATCATGTTATTCACCGCGATCTAAAAGCCGCAAATGCGATCGTCGCGACGTCGGGCCGCTTGAAACTCGTCGATTTTGGCCTGGCCCGGCGAGAGGACGCTCTACTGGCAGACGCGACGACGATGGCATCAGTTGCGCCGACGGGGGCCACCATTGGCACCCCGTACGCAATGGCGCCCGAACAGGTACGCGGCGGCGTGACAGACGCTCGTGCCCGACATCTGGGCGCTCGGGTGCTGCTCTATGAGATGGTGAGCGGCACGAGGCCTTTGCAAGGCCGTGACGACGCCGGAGCTGTTTTCCGCGATCTTGAGGGACGCGCCAGCGCCATTGCCGGATGCGATGCCCGGGGCCGCTGAGATCCGTGATCGAGCGGTGCCTGGAGAAGGAGCCAGATCGACGTTATCAGTCTGCGAACGAAGTCCAGGCGGCGCTCGAGACGATTGGACAAGGAACGGCACCCCTCAGGAATCGATGGACGCACCTGGTTCAGGCGCTACCCCAAAACAGCGGCTGCCGTTGCGGCACTTGTCCTCATCGCGATTTGGGTCGGAACGGACATCGGCGGCGTGCGCCAACGGCTCCGTGGAAGTCCGCCCACTACCGATCCGACCAAACTGGCCGTGCTTCCGTTTGAAAACCTGACCGGGGATCCCAGAACAGGGTAAATTTCAGCGACGGTCTCACCGACGAAATGATCACGCAGCTCGGCCGTCTTCAGCCTCAACGGCTCAGCGTGATCGCGCGCACGTCGTCGATGCGCAGTAGAACCGCAACGCTCGAATCGATCAGATCGGCCGCGAGCTCCGGCGTCGACTACGTGCTGGAAGGAGCGCCCGGCGAGACGGTAACCGCGTGCGAATCAACGCCACCTTGATTCACGCATTATGATCAGGCGCAGCGGTGGACCAACAGCTTCGATCGCGAGCTTGCCGGGATCCTGAATCTCCAGAGCGACGTGGCGCGATCGGTCGCAGGAGCGCTAAGACTCGTGTTGCTCCCAACGGAAGAAACTCGGCTGGCGAGCGTGCGTCAAGTGCACCGGGCGCATATGAGGCATACCTCAAGGGTCGCTTCCCACCTGGGAAAACTCACACCGTCAGACCTCGACCTTGCGCTGACGTGCTTTCGAGTTGGCGCTCGAGCGCGATCCGAGTTACGCGCCCGCACATGCAGGTATCGCGACGGTCTGGATCGGTCGGAACCAGAATGGCTATGCGCCACCCAGTGAGGCCACGCCCAACGCCAGAGCGGCCGCGACCAAGGCCCTGCTGAGCTGGATGGCTCACTGGCGCTTGCGCACTATGCCTTGGCGGCAGTCGCCTGGGCCGAGTGGGATTGGGAAGCCAATGAAAGCGAGTTGCGAACATCCATCGAGCTCGATCAAATTTTCCGGACGCGTATGCGTTCTACTCGCACCTTCTGGTCGCGCTCAAACGTCCGGAGGAAGCGGTATCGCAAGCCGAGCGCGCGATGCAAGCTGGATCCGCTGAGCGCCTACAATCAAGCGTTGCATGCGAGTCATCTTGTATTTCGTACGCCGGCACGAGGAGGCCATCGCGCAATTCCAAAGCGCGCTGAACACCGCGCCTGATTCGGCAGTCGCGACCTGCGGCCTCTGAGCTACCTTCAACATAACTAACAAACGAGACCAGGCCCCGAGAGCCGCGGAGCGCTGCCTTGGGCACTACAGCAACGACGTCAGCGCCATTCTTGCGGAGGGTTACGCAGACGGGGCTAGCGCGAGTGCCATGCGGCGGGTGGCTGATCGTCTCGCCGCCGGAGTGAGCGGAGTCTACGTAGCGCCGATCGACGTGCACCTCGCATATCTGCATGCCGGGGGAAAAGGATCTGGCGTTGCAGTGGCTGTCAAAGTCCGTCGATGCACGGGACCCCAATGTGTCGGGTGCCTTGAGGGATCCATTTGTCAGAGACAGTCTGGGTAACGACCCGCGCTTCCAGGCTATCGTGGGACGCACGAAGCTTCCGATCTGAGTCCGCGGCGGCTCAAAACGTGAACTTGAAGATACTGGCCGACGCCCGTCGCGGATCCGGATACTTCGGATTGACTTCTTTGTAGCTCTCCGGCACGCTCGCCCAGTCGCTGTAGATGTTGCCGCCGACATAGAATCCGGGCTTGGGGGCCGTCTGTGACTCGGGCTGGGGATTGGAGAAAAGCGTGTAGCCGCGCTTCGGTTCTGACGGCCCGGGCTTATCGGTCGCCGGCACGTACTCCGCGACGCCATCGCCGTCGATGTCGGCACGAATCCAGTCCACGTGCAGAAGTCGATGATAGGTCCGATCCACGATCATGTCGTGAAGCTGCCCGTTGAAGCGGGCGATGATCGATCTCGGCATCCGGACGCGTCCGCCTGACGGTCAAGCACAGCTCGCGCTTGAGCAGCGGCGTCGAGCCGATCTGCAGCTTCGTTTCAGATTCCTTCGGATAGTTGCTGACGATGTACTGGACGACGAGCTCGTCCATCAGCGTGTAGTCAACGCTGCCCTTGAGCAGTCGCGCGACAGCTGTCTTCTTCGCCGCTCGAACGGACGAACACCGGTCCCGCCAGCTCGATCTCATAGCCGCACGAGTAGCCTTCGACGATCGCCACACGCTTGCCCTGGATATCAGACAGCGTCTTCGCCGAGACATCGGCGCCGTGCCGCCCGACGAGCACGAGCCGATTCTCGAGGTAAGGCTGAGAGTAGATCAGCGCGCGCTCCCGTTCGGGATCCTTCCATGCGGCCGCGCTGCCGTCGAACCTGCCGGTTGAGGAGCGAGGGCGTGAATTGCCGCAGCGCTGACGATCGTCGTCTTCGCGGTGAGACCGATCCTGACTGAGCGCGGCTTCGACCAGGTCGAGCGCGAACCGTGGCTGACCGGGTGGATTCGTAAACGGCGGCCACGCCGTCGAGACCAGCGTCAGCGGCGCCGATTGTGCCGAGACGACATATGAAACCGCGACGCACGACAGAACGAGCATCGCGGCACTCGTCCGGCGGGCGTTGCGGCGCAGGGCGTTGAGACAAAAACGCATGGGACGGAATTCCTCCGGTTCAAGCGTATCCGAATCCACAGTGACCTGCTTCGCGTCAGGAGTCAACGTGGACCGATCGCCGCCTCCGGGCGGCCGGACACTCGACCCCGCCGGCGTGCTGCACAGCATCAAAGCGCTCAGGTACCGGCCGTGACTGTCGAACGTCACACGAGAGAGAATGCAGTATGAAACTAGCACCCTTCCTTCTGGCTTCTCTTCTTCAATCCTGGCGGTCTCTGCGCAAGAGGTGGCGGGAGGCCCTCGACTTCGCAGGCGAATTCAACCGGCCAATCGGCTGAGTCTGGGACGCTTGAGACAGCTCATCCCGGGCCACTACATGTACTCAACGCTGACGGGCGGCAGACCTTTCAGCAGCGGCATCATCGTCACGAGCGAAGGAGCGCTGGTCGTCGATACCCTGGGATCGGAGGCCGTCGGCCGTGCCCAACGCGAGTCGATTACGAGCGTCATCAAGCAGCCCGTTCGCTACCTTGTTTCGTCCTCCTTCCACGATCAGTTCAGTAAAGGAAATCTCGCCTACCCGGATGTCTTCAGGATTGGACACGACAACTATCGCGCCGGCCTTCTCGAACAGATGCAACGCGGGGGCGCGTCTGCCGACAGAGCAGCGAACGCGATCGCCGAACGCCACTTTTCGCGACCGCATGACGCTCCATTTTCGGCGGGAAAGAGATTCAGATTCTTTATTTCGGTCGGGCGCACACGACGAGGGGACTCCGTCGTCTTCGTCCCGCAGGACCGGATTGCCTATCTCAGCGAACTGTTCTTCGCTGACGAATTCCCGAACATGGCGCAGGGCTACGGGGTGTCGTGGCTGCGAATGCTCGAGCCAATCCAGGCCCTCGAAGCCGATATCTTTATACCGGGCCACGGTCCGGTTCCAGACGATCCAGAGGAAAACACGGGCGAGCCTGCGCCGTCTTCATCAGCTTCTGTTCGAAACGCGAAACGCCATCCAGAGCGAGATCGCGCGAGGGAGCGACCGAAGATCAGACGGCGGTAGGCAGTGAAACTCCCGCAGCACGAGAAGATGCCGAACTACACCGCGCAGCGTGAAACGACGGTGCGTCGGATGTACATGAGCTGACGGGCAGTCTGCCTTAACGCGCGGCTGCTCTTCAGCCGCTTTCGAGAAACCGGCGCACGAGCGCCAGCGTCGCCTCGAGCTGCTCGGCCTGCGGAATGTGCCCGCAGTTGCGCACGATCTCGATCCGGCTGCCGCGGATCGCACTACCGAACCCTCGTTGGCGTAGCCCACCGGAATCAGCGCGTCATCTGCGCCCCAAACAATCAGCGTCGGCGCCGTCACCCGGTGCAGTCGCGCGCGCAGACCCTTCTCCGGGATCGGCCACACGAATCTTGCCGGTGCAGCCGCGCGCCCATACCATGCCGGCGATCAGGTTTACCGCAACGGACGGATCCCGATGGTGGCGTGAACATCGCCCTCTGCTGCGGCGCAGCCTGGATCCTTGAACAGCAGCGCCGGGACCTCGGAAGGCGAAGTCGTCATCCAGTTTGCGATCGGCAGATCCGGCCGCCACAAGCCGAGGGGAGCGCAGAGCACGACCTTGGCAAACAGCGTTGGGAAGTACGGAAGCCAATTCCGCCGCGAGCATTCCGCCGAAGGAAGGTCCAAAAACGATTGGCGCGCGCAAATCCAACTTCGAAATGGTTTCCTCGTAGATCAGCACCAAATCGGACAGGTTGTCCACCCTGGTGAATCGCGTTGGGGTCGCCCGCGCTCGTCCCGGGCATCTCGGGCGCGTAGATCGTGCATTGCGTGCTCAGTTTCACGAGAAACGGATCGAAGGCAAGGCCCGAAGCTGCATGGAGGTACACGAGCGGCGCCCCTTGGCCGACGGTCTTCACACGCATCTTGATGCGGCCGCCCCAGACATCGAGCGCGCGCTCGCGGATATCAGGGAGGCCAGGAGTCATCGCGCTCCCGCCATCCCGGCAGCGGCCGCCGGCTGCGATGGACGCCCGCCGAGCCGCTCGGGCCACCAGTGATGCTCCCACCCCTCGTCTGCCCACAACGTTCGTAGCGCCGGCAGCACGTCCGAGGCGAACAGAGTGATGTTGTCGAAGACAAGCTGGCGCGGCATCGATCCGAGCTGCAGCATCGCGTGAAGGTTGCCAATGCGGCAGCGACGCACCAGGTCGGTGAGCCGATCGATCACCGTCCGCGGACTACCTACGATGAGCTGCACCAGCTTCCACGGCCTCGTCGAACCCGATCGTCCGCAGCCGCTCCGCCAGGCCAAAGTCTCCCGGGTCGCGCATGAGCGCCTCGAAGCCCTACGAGGCTGATGGTTCCAGGTATGGCCTGCTTCTCCGTGCTGACCGCGCCCGGTCCCTTGTGGAGCATGTACTGACGTGCGGACGGAAGATGCGGGCAGCCTCGTCGTCCGTCCCGGCGACACCGACCAGTTGCACCATACCCAGGCGGTACGGATTTCGCGGCAGCCCGCATTTGTCGGCGAGATCCCAGAAGCGGCCGAAAACGCGCGCCCCGGCCTCCGCACCGAAAAAGCTGAGATAGTTGAAGCCGAAGTCGAGATCGAACGCAGCCTGCATCGTTCCCGGTTGCCGATGCCCGTGAGCCAGACTGGAGGACGAGGCCTCTGCTGCGGGCGGGGCCAGATGTTGACCGTCGGAGTACTGGGAGAACTTTCCGTTCCACGCAAACGGCGTGTCCTCGCGCCACGCGCGCAGGATCAGCTGGAGATTCTCGTCGAAGCGCGGCCTGAGCTCCATCGGCGGGATGCCGTTGTTGAGACAGGCGTCGTACGGCAATCCGACCGGAAACCCGGCCACGAGCCGACCGCCGCTGACCGTGTCGACCGTCGCATACTCCTCGGCCACCTTGTAGAGGCTCGCGGGTCTTGCCAAGCGAACGGCCGGCCGGGTGGATCGCCACATCGAGTCCCTTCGCTCTCGGTGGCGTAGGCGAGCGCGTTCGCCGTCAGACTCGGATTCGCGCTCATGTCGCAGCTCGCCTGCGCGTGTTCGGTGACGACCAATCCGTCGAAGCCGGAACGCGCGGCAAGCATCAGACCATCCAGGTAGTCACGATGCGCGGCGCGAACCTCCTGCGGATCGACGAGTCCCCACGGTGTATCGACCGCCGAGTCGTAGCGCTTCTCGAAGTCCGCGGGAAACCGACGATAGCCCAGTTGCGCAAATGCCGTAACTTTCATGGCGACTCTTCTACCACGAATACTAGCTGAGTCGGGAGCCGCCCTGCCTTCGGCGGATCAGGAGAATCGTCTCGCTGGACGGCGATGGTCGTCTTATACTCACGGCGCGCCGGCTCTGTCACGGGAGACTCGCATGACTTTCCAGCTCTTTCACCCAACGCATCGTGTTCATCCTCCTCGGCATGGTCGCGATCGGCCGCGCCCAGCAGCCCGAGATTGGCGTGCCCGTACCGCCCTTGGGTGCAGGGCCGTTCGTGTTCGATACTGCCGAACAGCACAAGATCCGCGTGACCGTCGTCACCAGGGGTCTGTCGCATCCGTGGGCTATCGCCTTCCTCCCGGACGGGAACATGCTCGTCACCGAACGGCCCGGCCGGATCCGCGTCGTCCGCAATGGCGTACTCGATCCGACGCCTATTACTGGCGTGCCTCGCGTAAGGACGGATGGCAACGGCGGCCTCATGGACGTCGCGCTCCATCCTCAGTTCGCCACAAACCAGCTGGTCTACTTCACCTACACCAAGCCCGTCGAGAACGGCAAAGGCACGCCGTCTCTCGCGCGAGGCCGACTCGAAGGCGGAGCCCTCACCGACGTCACGGACCTCCTGGTGCCGGAGGCCTACGAAGGCAACTCGGGTCTGAACGGCCGAGTCGTCTTCGGACGGGATGGCATGGTCTACATGTCGACCGGCGGCAATATCGGCAAGATCGCGCAAGAGCCCTCGAGTCTTCGGGGCAAGATCCTGCGACTGCGCGACGATGGGTCCGTACCGCCTGACAATCCGTTTGCGGGCCGCGCCGGCTATCGACCGGAAATCTTCACGCTCGGACACCGGAATACGCTGGCGCTGATCGTCCATCCGCAGACCGGAGCGTTGTGGAACAACGAAAACGGTCCCAACGGCGGGGACGAAATCAACATCATCCTGCCCGGCCGCAACTACGGCTGGCCGCTCGTGAGCTTCGGACGCGACTATCCCGGTCCGCGCATCTCCGAACATCCCACCCGCGAGGGGATGGAGTCGCCGCTCGTCGTCTGGCTTCCTCAGATCGCAGCTGCCGGCATGGCCGTCTACACCGGCGACCGGTTCCCGGCGTGGAAGGGCAACGTCTTCGTCGGCAGCATGCGCACGGGCGGAATACCCGGCACCGGTCATCTGGAACGCATCGTGTTCAACGCAAAGACCGAGGAACTGCGTCGTGAATCGATGCTGAACGAGCTCAAGCAGCGAATCGGGAAGTTCGCCAAGGTCCCGACGGCTTGCTGTATCTGCTGACGGACGAAGACGACGGCGCGCTGCTACGAATTGAACCCGCATCCTGAACCGCCGCGTCCAAGGCGCTGCACGCGAAGTCCCCGCGGACACTCCTTTCTTTGATACTGCGACACCGCTCCGTGTGTTTTGGCTACAATCCCGTCACCTCATGCACCTACACGAAGGCAGGCGCCGTCATGACCGGAAGACACCGTCACGAAATCAGCATCCCCAACCGAGGAGCAAGAGACTGCTGGAACCACTTGGAGGCGGCGCGGAATATTTGCGGCGGCGTGGGCCGCATGATCGCTGCGATCGTTGTGAAACAGAGCGAGCAAGGCCGTCCGAGCGGACGGCACGCAGGGAACGCCCATGACGATTGGAGCCTTGAATACTGAAACGGTTGCTACACATCTGAAATGGGTCGGGAACCCCAGTCGACGGTTCTCTTTGCTGGCAAACGATACCGGGTTCACTCCGACCCAGGCGTCGTTTCCCGCCGCCCTGGGAGGCTGGGCGAGCGGAAGTTCAGGCGTCGCAAGAGTCCCGAATGGGGTCTACGGATTCACGTCGGACGCCTCCGGCAACGGTGTCGTGGGCGTCTCAGTCAAGGCGGTGGCGCCGGAGTGTACGGGTTCACCAACGCCGGTGCCGGAGTGCGGTGGTCAGACCTTCGGCACCGGTTTTGGTGTGGCGGGAGAAATCCCCGCCGGCACCGATCAGAATGCCTCCGCCGTCTACGGCTCGAATTCCTCGAGTTACGCCGGTCCAGGTCCCGGTGCGGGTGGGTTCGGCGTGTTCGGCCTGTCCGCCAAAGGACATGGGATTGTTGGAGTCACAGGAGCTGTGGGAGCGGCCGGTATCATCGGCACCACAAACGGCGCTCCCGGCGTCTGTGCCGGCATCTTCTTCGGTCCCGTGATCGTCAGCGGCGCCTTCACTGTCTTCGGCCCCAAGAGTGCCGCCGTGCCGCATCCCGATGGCACCCACCGCTTGCTCTATTGCCTGGAGAGTCCCGAGAGCTGGTTCGAAGATTTCGGGAAGGGGCAACTCGACTGCGGACAGGCGGAGGTGGCGATCGACCCGAACTTCGCTGCGATCGCCAACATGGGAGGACTACCACGTGTTCCTGACCGAATACGGCCAACACAACGACGTGTATGTGACGCAGCAGACGCCGCAGGGCTTCCGCGTCAAGGCGAAGAACGACGAGGGCAGCGGCACGTTCTCGTGGCGGATCGTCGCGAAGCGGAAAGATATCGTCGGCGAGCGGCTGGCCCCGGTCACTCTGCCGCCCGAGCCGGTCATGCCGACACCGCCGAGTACGCTCGATGGGTCCGGGATACCCGTTGACAGTCGCCAGGTCCCGTTCCGGCGGCGCGTCGGATAGTCGACAACTGACTTCAGGGCTCACGAACCACGTCTTTGAGGCAGGACCCAGACTGGAGCAGTGCGGGCTCGATGTTTTTCAAGCACTGCTCCGTTTGTGCCTCTACTCCGTCCGCGATGGTCCCTACCTTTCATAGGGGGTAGGGAAAGAGATACGTTGAAGAACAGAGTGTAAGTTGAAGTTCGATGATCTCAGCGTCTCACTGATTCGCTCGCCACTTGCCGTGCAGATCGCGCACCACGGCAATCGCTTCATCCGCCGTCTCGAGGCACATTGGAATCTGCAGGTCCTCCGGATTCGCCAGCGCCAGCGTCGGGTCGAGCATGCTCACTCTGGCCCACTCGACCAGGCCTCGCCACATCTTGCCCACGAGAATGAGCGGCACGTTGTCCACATGCCGGACCTGCAGGAGCTGCCAGATCATGAGCGTCTCGAGGACGGTGCCGATGCCGCCCGGCACAACCACAAACGCGTCGGAGGCGATCACAAAGTGATGCAGCCGCGTGAAGAACGTCTCGTGCTCGAAGGCTTGCTCGACGAACGGATTCACGTCCTGCTCGAACGGCAGCTCGACACGGATACCGACCGATCCCGGCGCGCCAGCCACGGTCGCGCCCTCGTTGGCAGCCTGCATCAGACCAGGCCCGCCCCTGTGACGATGTCGCAGCCCATCGAGGCAAACGCGGCCGCCACGCGCTTCACCTCCTCGTACATGAACGTCCCCGGCTGCGCGCGGGCCGAGCCGAAAATCGCGACTCGATAACGCTCGCGCTTCGACGGCCGGAGCCGGGTGAGGTTGTTGACGACTTTCCAGAGGTTGAGGACGGTTGTCCCGAGGATCTCCTTGACCGCCTCCTCGTCCGACAGGCTGACGAGGCGGGCCTCGTCCGATCCCTTCGTCGCGCTCGACATTGATGTGCTCCTCAGATGTTGTCGCCCTCCGTGGAGCTGCGCGGGCAAGTCATGGACGCCTTTCCACCCCATCGCCAGTTCAAGATCCGCGGATCGTCTTCGCCATACCGGGTGATGTATTGCCGATGCTCGATGAGCGCGTCGCGAATCGCCTGTTTGGCGTAGCCCGCACGCGGAGCGAGTGACGATACACGGTCGATCACCTCTCCGACCAGACTGAACCGATCGAGACCGTTCAACACGCACATGTCGAACGGCGTCGTCGTCGTGCCTTCCTCTCGATAGCCACGAACGTGGAAATTGTCGTGATTCGTGCGGCGGTAACGTCAGGCGATGGATGAGCCACGGATAGCCGTGAAACGCAAACACCACCGGTCGATCCTTCGTGAACAACGCGTCGAAGTCTTCGTCGCTCAAGCCCGACGGATGCAGGGTGTGCGGTTGCAGAGTCATCAGATCGACGATGTTCACGACACGAATCTTCATCTCGGGCACGTGCGTGCGCAGCAGTTCCACAGCGGCGAGCGTCTCGAGCGTGGGCACGTCGCCGGAGCAGGCCATGACCACATCCGGATCGCTCCTGCGGTCGTTGCTCGCCCAGTCCCAGATCCCGATGCCTTTGTCGCAGTGCTTGATCGCCTGATCCATCGTCAGCCACTGTGGCGCCGGCTGCTGCCAGCGACGATGACGTTGACGAGATTGCGGCTGCGGAGGCAGCGGTCCGTGACGTGCAGAAGGCAGTTGGCGTCGGGCGGCAGATACGACGCGGATGATCTCGGCCTTCTTGTTGACCACGTGATCGATGAAGCCCGGGTCCTGGTGGCTGAAGCCGTTGTGGTCCTGGCGCCAGACGTGGCTCGACAGGAGATAGTTCAACGATGCAATCGGACGACGCCAGGGGATGTGATTGCAGACCTTCAACCACTTGGCGTGCTGATTGAACATCGAGTCCACGATGTGAATGAACGCCTCGTAACAGTTGAAGAAACCGTGGCGGCCCGTGAGGAGATAGCCTTCGAGCCACCCCTGGCATTGATGCTCCGACAGCATTTCCAATACGCGGCCGTCGGGCGCCAGGTCGTCGTCGATCGGCAGGATCTCGCCAACGAAACCGCGCTTCGTCACGGCGAAGATGTCCTGCCAGCGGTTCGATGCGTTTTCGTCGGGACTGAATACCCGAAAGTTGCGGGCGGCGAGGTTCAGCTTCATCACCTCGGCGACGTAACTTCCCTGCACGCGCGTGGCCTCGGAGGTCGATGCGCCCGGCGCTGGAACTTCGACGGCAAATCGCTGAAAGGCCGGCAGTCTCAATTCCTTCAGGAGCAGTCCGCCATTGGCGTGCGGGTTGGCGCCCATACGGCGCTCGCCTTTCGGCGCAAGCGCGGCTAGTTCGTCGCGAAATCGGCCCGCATCGTCGAAGAGTTCGGCGGGCCGGTAGCTCTTCAACCAGCCTTCGAGCACTTTCACGTGACCTGGCTTGTCCATGTCGCCCATCGGCACCTGATGCGAACGCCAGTAGCCCTCGCACAGCTTGCCGTCAATCGTCCGCGGACAGGTCCAGCCCTTCGGTGACCGTAGCACGACCATTGGCCAACGCGGCCGGCCAGTGAAGCCTTTGCTACGCGCCTTCTGCTGGATTGCTTTGATCTTCGCCTCGACAGAATCGAGCGCGGCGGCCATCTGCTGGTGCATGCGGGCCGGATCTTGCCCTTCAACATAGTGCGGTTCGTAGCCCGTACCCGCACAGCAGCTGGTCGAGCTCCTTGTGCGGAATTCGTGCGAGCACGGTGGGGCTGGCGATCTTGTAGCCGTTCAGGTGCAGGATCGGCAGCACCGCACCGTCGCGCACCGGGTTGAGAAACTTGTTGGAGTGCCAGCTCGTCGCAAGCGGCGCCTGTTTCCGCCTCGCCGTCGCCGATCACGCACGCCGCGATAAGGTCGGGATTGTCGAAGACCGCGCCGAAGGCGTGAGACGAGCGCGTAGCCGAGCTCGCCGCCTTCGTGAATCGACCCCGGCGTTTCCGGCGCGACATGGCTCGGGATCCCGCCAGGGAAAGAAAACTGGACGAAGAGCCGCTTCATCCCTTCCTCGTCCTGCGAAACGTTGGGATACACCTCCGGTACGTGCCTTCCAGGTAAACGTTCGCCACCAGAGCCGGACCGCCGTGACCGGGGCCGGTTATGTAGACGATGCTCAAGTCGTGTGTCTTGATGAGGCGATTCAGGTGCACGTAGACGAAGTTCAGCCCTGGCGTCGTGCCCCAGTGACCGAGCAGGCGCGGCTTGATGTGATCGATCTTCAGCGGCACGCGGAGCAGCGGATTGTCGAGCAGGTAGATCTGGCCGACAGACAGGTAATTCGATGCGCGCCAATAGGCGTCGATCTTACGGAGCTCTTCGGCGGTCAGCGGCCCGCGCAACGAAGAAGCCGGGCGGCTCCTGAAACGTGCCGAGTCTTAGAAGGCTTCGTTGACTGCCGAGCTGTCATGACGTTTCTCTCGGAGTTTTTGGAGCATGCAACGAAAGAACCGGTCCATCATCATCTTGGCGGTCGCGCCGAGCAGGCGTTGACCGACTTGTGCGATGAGTCCTCCTACGTGAGCCGTCGCCGCCACTTCGACGGCCACGCCCTCCGGATCGTCGGCGAGCTTCATCATCGACTCGCCTTTGACGAAACCCGAACGGCCGCGAGCGTCCACGATCAGCCGATATGAAACCGGAGGCTGTTTGTCGGCGATAGTCACCGTCCCTTCGAATGACCCGGTGATCGCAGCGACTCCGGCACGCAACACCACGCGGGTACTGATCCTCACCGATTGACTCGAACTGCTCCGACCCGGGAAGGCACGACGCGATGACTTGCGGATCCATGAGAAGTTCCCACACCCGCGCTGCCGGAGCCGGGAACACGTAGCGTGCCGTCAGCTCCATTGAGACTCCTCAACCGCGCCCGGGTCGTGTCCGGCGCGTGCCCGAACCGTTCCACGATCGGCCGGCCGCACGAGCCGACGTCCTCGCGAGGGAAGCGTCGCCAGATGAGCGGCAAGCGCCTCGAGGCTCGCCATGTTTCGAATCGATAGAAAATCGTCCACGTAGGGCAGCGCAGCCCTCATGCCGCGAGTCAACGGTTCGTAATCCGGCGAGCCGACGAGCGGGTTGAGCCAAATCAGCCGGAAACAGCTGCGTTTCAGCCAAGCGATCTCGGCTTTCAACAACTCTGGATCACCCAAATCCCAGCCGTCCGAAATCAAGAGGACGGTCGGTCCCCGCCGAAGGACTCGGCGAGCCCAGTCCACGTTGAACGTCCGAAGCGCTTCGCCGATGCGTGTGCCACTCGCCCAGTCGCGCACGGCATCGTGAAAACCCGACAGAGCATGATCGGGCGAGCGGCCCACGAATTGACGCGTGATCCGTGTCAGCCTGGTCGAGAACGCAAACAGCTCGACGCTGCGATGACGCTGCGCCAGGGCGTGGGCAAACAGCAAGAGCATGCGGGCGTAGGGCTCCATCGACCCGCTGACGTCGCAGATCAGCACGAGTGGGCGCGTGGTGCGGTGCCGTTCGCGTCGTGGAATCACGATCGGCTCGCCGCCGTGCCTCGCATAGCTGCGAAAGAGACGCCGGAAATCGATCGGTTCGAGCGCCGCTGCCTGAGATCCAGCGACGCGTCACGCGAACGCCGGGCGTCCACACCAACCTCGCAATCACCACTCGGGCGAGAGCCGCATCGCCAGCGTCGAAGGCAGCGAAGTCCTTGTTACGCCACGCTTCGTCCGGACTGTAAGTTCGGATCGTCCCCTCGCCCTCCTGCACCGAGGCATCGGCGCCTTGATTGCCAGCACGAAACCGAGCTCTGTGCGCGCCATTCGACCTGGGCGGCAACTTTGGCTGAACCTGCATCGGCCGCGGCCGATGCGAATCAACTGACGGGCGTGGCTGCCGCCACAATCGATCGAACGCCCGATCGAAACGCGCGGAGATCCTCGTGTCGCCTGACCAACACCGTTCGCAACGCGTCTCGTACGTCACTGCGCCGGCGGATGCCGATCACATCGAGCGCTTGCAGAGCGTCGATAGAGGCCGCTGCAGGAACGGCGACGCCTTCCTCTCGCAGAGACCGAACGAACCGCAACAGATGTTTGACGATGTGGCTCACGGGTGGGCTTGGAGGAACAACCTCTCGAAGGTCAGGGTTGAGCGGCAGCTCGGCCGAGCAGGGCCTCGAGTCGCTCGCCCCGCAACGACTCAATATCGTCGTGGTCCTTCACCAGGATTCCGAGCGTGTCGTCGACGACCTGGGCGTCCAGACCATCCCGACCGAGCGCCACCAGTGCCGACACCCAGTCCAGGGTCTCCGAAATACCTGCCACCTTGTGCAGCTCCACGCGCCGCAGCTCCTGCACGAATGCAGTGACTTGTTTGGCCAGTCGTTCGGGGGCCTCAGGCAGGCGGGTCGTGACGATTCGGCATCTCTCGCGAAATCAGGGTATGGATCCAGTGATAGAGGCAGCGGCGCTTCAAAGCATCGTGAATTTCGCGGGTTCGATTCGACGTCAGGACCACCACTGGCGGTTCGGGAGCCTTGATGGTGCCGAGCTCCGGAATCGATACCTGGAAATCGGAGAGCAACTCCAGCAGGAATCCTTCGAACTCATCGTCTGCGCGGTCGATCTCGTCGATGAGCAGAACGGGAACGCACCCGGACTTCTGCTCCAGTGCGCGGAGCAACGGCCGCTTGATCAGGAACGCTTCACTGGAAGAGCTCCTGGATGCGCGCGGGATCCAACGCATGAGTCGCCTCGAGGAGACGAATTTCCAGAAGCTGTCGCGGGTAGTTCCACTCGTACAGCGCCTGAGTCACGTCGATGCCGTCGTAGCACTGCAGGCGAATCAGCTCGGTTTCGAGCGCGGCAGCCAGCGCTTTCGCAATCTCTGTCTTTCCACGCCCGCCTCGCCTTCAACGAAGAGCGGCCGGCGCAGGCGCAAGGCGAGATAGACCGAAACGGCAAGGCTCCGATCGGCTACGTACAGTTGACGTTCGAGGAGAGCCTGAAGATCGTCAATCGAAGCAGGAAGCATGGCGGGTGTCTGACTCCATCTGGCGCGAGCCAGGGCGGATGTCAGCGCCCGCTCGACATACACGGGTGCCATCGCCGATCGGGCATCGGCGGAAGCATAGATATCACCCAATACGTCGTTCAGCACGCCCTTGACCTCCCCAGCGATGCGCGAGATGTCGGTTGCGGAGCCCCGCTGACCCTTTGAGAGCCCGTTCAACTGCCGTGCAGCCGGGTCGCAACAGGCAGCAGACCACCAATCGCGACACGAGCATCCGTGCACGTGCCGTCCCTGACCGTGAGGATTGCCGCAACACCCGATCACCGCGTATCTCGACGCGGGATGGCCGAACTTCACATATGCCATGCCCTGCCCCGCCTGCCTCGACGGGACCTCGACCGACGTCAAGATCTCGTCCGGCCCAAGCGATGTCGTCATCATCCCTTCGAAAAATTCGGACGCTGGAATCGAACGCTGGCCCCGTGGCCCCATCGCGTGCATCTTCGCCTCGAGCGCCAGAAGAACCGTCGGGAGATCCGACGCCGGATCTGCGTGTGCGATATTGCCGCCGATGGTGCCCGCGTTCCTGACTTGCAAATCGCCGATCATTTCGGCCGCTTCCGGCAGAATCGGGCACGCCGATGCCAGAGTCTTTATTCCCTGCGATTTCCGAGTGTGTCGTCAGGGCTCCGATTCGTAACGAATCACCACTCGACGAGACGCCCTTCAGGTCCTTGATGCGTCCGATGTCGATGAGTGCCGGCGGCGCCGACAGCCGGAGTTTGAGCAGCGGGATCAGGCTGTGCCCACCCGCAAGGAGCTTCGATCCGGGGTGGTCGGCCAGCAGCTTCTGCGCTTCGGCCACAGAGTTCGCGCGAAAGTAGTCGAATGGCGCCGCGCACATGTGGACTCCCTCGGTCGCGTTCAGTTGTGCTTTGCGCCTCGTTCATCGCACGCCACACCTCGTTCGGGCGTCAACGGCATGGTAAGTCCGGCTAACGCCAAACGGCTGAAGGGCATCCACAACGGCGTTACACCGCTGCCGTCCGACGCGATCGTCCCGGCCTCACCGATGCCTTTGACGCCGAGAGGGTGATGGGGAGACGGCGTGACGGTGGAAAGCACTTCGATATCCGGCAATGCGTCCGCGCGAGGCAACGCGTAGTCGAGCAACGATCCTGTGACGAGCTGTCCGGTCTCGTCGTAAACGGCGCCTTCCCACAGCGCCTGCCCGACGCCCTGAACGACGCCACCGTGGACCTGGCCCTCGACAATCATCGGGTTGATCTGGGGACCGCAATCATCGACGGCGACATAGCGCTTCAACTCGACCCGTCCGGTCTCGACGATCGACTTCGACGACGGCGACATGGGCGCCGAAGGGGTAGACAGAAGTTGGGAGGATCGTAGAAGCTCGTCGCCTCGAGCACCGCCTTCCATTCCCGCCGGCAGGTTCCATGCGACGTTGGCCATCAGCGCGATTTCCTGAATCGTCTTCGAGCGGCCGGGCGTCCCCTTCACGAAGAATCTGCCGTCCTGCGTACTCGATGTCCTCCGGCGCGGCTTCGAGCAGGTGCGCGGTCAGGCGTCTTGGCTTTGTCCTTGATCTTTCCGATCGCGGACGCGAGTGCCGCACCACCGACGCGCCGTCGTGCGGCTGCCGTAAGTGCCCCATCCCATCGGTGTCGTGTCGGTGTCACCGTGAATCACCTTGACGTCGTTGACATCGACGCCCAGTTGGCTGGCGACAATCTGCGCGAACGTCGTCTCTTCACCCTGTCCGTGGGGCGAGGCGCCGATGAAGACGTTGACCTTGCCGGTTGGATGGAAGCGGACAATCGCGCTCTCCCATAACCCGCCCTGGAACCCGACCGCTCCCGCCACCTGCGAAGGCCCGAGACCACAGATCTCCACGTAGGTCGTGACGCCGATGCCCAGATAGCGACCCTGCTGTCGCAGCCGGGCCTGCTCCGCCCTGAGATCGCCGTAGCCGGCCTGATTCGAGCGCTTTGTCCAACGCGCCCTGGTAGTTGCCGCTGTCGTAGGTCAGACCCGGTCACCACGGCACAACCGTTGTCGAAGGCCGGCAGCAGATTTTGTCGACGCACCTCAACTGGATCGAGTTTGAGCTCGTGCGCGAGCTCGATCGATCATCCGCTCCAGCATGAACGTCGCTTCCGGACGGCCGGCGCCACGGTAGGCTTCGACCGGCGTCGTGTTGGTGTAGACGCCGAAGACGTCTTCCTTCAACGCCGGAATCGTATACGGGCCGGACAGCATCAAGCCGTGGAGAATCGTCGGAATGCCGGGCGCGGCGGTCGAAAGATAGAGCGCCCATCCCGGCCCACACTGTGCAACGGATCCCCGTGATCTTGCCGTTGCGTGTGGCCGCAAGTTCTACGTCCTGCAACTGGTCTCGGCCGTGCGTCGTCGCCTGATAGTTCTCGCGCCGGGTCTCCGGTCCACTTGACCGGGCGTCCGAGTCTCATCGAGCAGAAAACCGCGAGCAGCTCGCCGGGATACACGCGATCTTGCTGCCAAAGCCTCCTCCCACCTCCGGCGCGATCACTCGCAGCTTGTCTTCCGGCACGCCAGTGACGACAGAGCAGAGAAAACGAACGATGTGCAGGTTCTGCGTGGTGTTCCAGAGCGTGAGCTCACCAGTCGCCTGGAAGATATTGAGCCAACGGCCGCCCGCGGCTCCATGGCGGTTGGTATCAATCGCTGCTGAACGATCCTTTCGCGCGACGATGATCTCTGCCGACGCGAACGCGGCATCGACGTCGCCGCCGGCGACCGTCCAGTGAAACGCCTGATTGCCAGGGATGTCGGCGTGGAGCTGCGGCGCGCCGCCTCAGCCGCGCGATCGGGATCGACCACCGCCGGAAGTGGCTCGTCGCTCGACCTCGATGAGGTCGAGGGCGTCCTGCGCCTGGTAACGATTCTTCCGCCACGACAACCGCCACGCAATCGCCGACATATCTGACCGTGACCTCGGTGGCGATGGCCGAGTACGCGGCGACCTTGAGGTCGGCGTTCGGCACGAGCCACGCGCACGGCACCGGGCTTCGAGCGCAGCCTTCGGTATCGGCGGCGGTGAACACTTCAAGAACGCCTGAGGCGGCTTTGGCAGCGGCCGTGTCGATGCGCTTTGATCGGCGCATGAGCGTGCGGGCTTCGAAGGATGGCTGCATGCACCATGCGGAGGCAGCACGATGTCGTCCGTATAAGCGGCGGTGCCGGTGATGAGGCGCGGATCCTCGCGCCGCCGGATTCCCGAGCCGAACACTGTAGCGGTCATCAGGCGCCTCCGACGGACGCAGCCTCACGAACGGCGCGGACAATGTTCTGATAACCGGTGCAGCGGCACAGATTGCCTTCTATCCCTTGCCGGACTTGTTCGGCGAGTCGGGTTAGGGTTGACGCTCGAGGAACGCGACCGTCGTGAGGATCATGCCCGGCGTGCAAAACCCGCACTGCAATCCGTGCTTCGCCCAGAAGCTTCCTGCACTGGCGTGAAGCGTACCGCTTCGGCGCCAGGCCTTCAATGGTCGACACCACGTTGGCGCCGTCAGCTTCGAACAGGCGAGGCGCGTGCACGATCGCTGATGGCGAGGTTGTCGACGAAGCACCGTGCAGGCGCCACATTGGCTCGTGTCGCACCCGACCTTGGTGCCCGTCAGCCCAATGACTTCTCTGATGAAGTGGACGAGAGAAGACGCGGCTCGACGTCGTGCTCATAGGCGACGACCGTTGACCGTAATCGTGACGGCGGCTTGTCACGTCGCGCATTCCCCTTCGTGCTGTGGCGGTAACGCGCGACCTCGCGGTAGTTCGAGCCGCGGGGCCAAAGCGTAGGGGCCCGACGACAGCTAAGTCAAGGTCTCGGTTCGTCACGACGTGGACTAAGAACCTGGAGGCTCCTCTCAGCGGGAACTCGGAGGCTGATAGAGCTGAATGAGATTGCCGCAGGTGTCGGAGCACACCGCGATTGCAACTCGGGCCAGCTTGCGTCGGCTCCTGGGTGAACGCGACGCCCAGTCCTGTCAGCCGTTTGAATTCCTTCTGGAGGGTCGTCGACTTCGAAGGCGGCGATTGGGATGCCCTGCTTGAAAATGGCTTCCTGAAAAGCCTTGCCGGCGGGATTGCGCATTGGGCTCGAGGAAAGCTCCAGGATCGTCCGGTCCCTTCGGGCGAGACGACGGTCAACCACTGTACTCGCCGACAGGAATGTCGTGCTTCTTGATGAAGCCAAAGATCTCCGTGTAGAACTTCAACGCCTTGTCCTGGTTGTCGACCATGATGCTCGTGAGCTTGATCTTCGTGAACCCTCGCAGTGCTGCAGGCCTTACGCCCGCGTCAGGAGCAAGGACAGAATCCTCCGGAACGCCCGTTGGTTGCTTCTCGAAAAATTGCGAAGGCGGCGGCCATCAAAGCGTCAGGCAGCCGGGAGTCAGTTCCTTCGGGAGCTCGCCGGGAACGCGCACGAGCGGAGCGGATCTGCCGTGCGGTAAGCCGAAGGAGCGTTCCCACACGGCGAGCGCGAACAGATCGCTGAAGCTTCCCAGGCTGGTAAAGCCGACTTTCCATGCAGACATCCGTCACCGAATAGTCGCTGAGAGCCAGCAGTTGCTTCGGCTCTCCGAGCGTGCCCGGATACGGAACTGGCGGGGCGTCTCGCCGAACAACGCCTCGAACTGCCGGATAAAGTGAAACGGCGACATCGCCGCCTCGCTCTGCGACAGCTCGGATCGATATCGGCTCGTCGTGGACCTCGCGCAGCAGGTCTCTCGCACGGCACAGACGGATGAACCGACGCTTTGTCAGCGCGGAGAAACATTCATCGCTGAGCCACGAGTTTCCGACTGCGGCGGAAGGTCCAACCTAGACCGGCGACGAAACCAATCAATGCAGCAAGAAGGACCGAGCCACTGCTGATAACCGTCCTGCCACCGTAGCTGCCCTCGCCAGTCCACCTGGCAAGCAGGAAGGAGCCCCGAAAACGGGTATCACAAACGATCCGACAATCCAGAGGGCGGACGTCACGATTGCAGCGACGATGCCGACGACAAAGCTCTTCAGAGTAGATCATCGCGTTCCCTCAGCCTGGCACATTATCAGATCTGAAGCGGCTTCGACCCGCGAGGTGATCCTGTGCTCGTGGAGGAAATCGACGCGCCTGCCGATAGAAGGAAAAGGTGCTCGGTTCACGCACAACCATCCTCACTGGCGGTTGCGACTGGCGTCACACTCGAGCTCGGCATCGGCGCGATGAGCGGTCCGGCGCGGGGCGTGGACAGCTCCGCAACACTGGACTAATCGGTTTGCCAATTGCCGGTGTCGGTCTCGTTGGCGATTGGATGGCTCTCACGCGGCCGCGATTGGTTCTGGGCCCTGCTCAACGTCGTCCCCGGTCAAGTGCTGACCATGATGGTGCGAAGCATGGAGATCAGCGGCTTATGGCCGCTGGCGCTTATTCTTTTCGGCGATCCTCAGCGCGCCTTTCCTCATCGCAGCATTCATCGGATCACGGTTCCGCACGAAGCCCACTCAATAACACCAGAGACGAAGAACAGCAGCGACTCGGAATGAGATTGGAAACAGGAGGCGAGACTACCGCGTCAGCAACTGGAAGAGCTCGATCGACAGCCTTCGATCTTGGCCTCCGAAATACGCCTGAAGCTCGGCGCCGCCAAAATCGACCGCGAGTTTGGGATCGCGATTTCGCTTTGGCCCTTCATGGGCCGCTCTGATCAGCTCCAGGCTCGCGCCTTTCGGAACACCAAGAACGTCGTGCGGATCGAATTCGTCATCTGGTGCGTCAGCAGCTCTGTCGCCTGGCCCGAGGCCTCGCTTCGCGTTGACGACGCGCATCGTTCTCGCTGCCGCGCGAGCCTCACGTTGATCCCTTGTTGCTTTCGCTTCGTGCGCTTCCTTTGTGCTCGTTGTTTTCCAGCGTTTTGCAGGCGGCGTCTTCACCGGCCTCGGCCGCTTCCAGCGCCGGCACTCGCTGGCACAAGTCATGTCACCCGATTCGGGAACGTTTCCGCAGACGCGACACTTTGAGCGTCTCTGGGCATGCCTGGCGGCACGCGCGGAAGCTTTCGAGCCAGCAGCAGCCCCGCCGCTGCACATGCGCACGGACCTAAAGCGCCGCGAGCGACGGCGGCCGGTGAAACGCACAAAGGCAGCCGATTGCGAAGATGGCGATGCACGAGACCGCTCGAGTTGGCAACTGGGGCGGCAACCCTGGTGAGCGTGGACGTCCGGCTTGCAGCAGGCGACGGAGGCAGAGTCCTTCGGCGGACGCATGGCTGCTTGGAATCTGATTTCGCCTGATTCCGTAAAGCAACCCAGCTGGGTCGCTCCAGGCAGCGGAACGTGTAGGCTTCGCGGTCCATGCGGAGTGGGCTGGATCCCGAGCCGAGAGGCCTCTCGCTGGGCCGGCGCGAGGCCCTCTCGGATTGATGCCGAAACTCACCGCGCAGCGATTGGAGCTGGCCGATTGAGACAGGGCTTTGATAGGATTCGCGAGGACTCGCCAGTCGGCCTGCCGCCGCAGCCACCTAGTTCCACTCAGCGCTCGCTTCGATCGGTGACGGCGGCGGCGCCTCCGAGACTTTCTTATGCGGCAGCGGCGCTGGCAAGAGCGACGCGAGCGCCCATCGACGCGATCAGGCTCCGCCGGCAAATCGCCCAAGTCTGAATCTCCCGTCGATGGCAGCACGCCACAACCACGGTGGGGCGATTTTCGAAACCGGAACTGCACGGTGGAAGTCGGGCCCGAAAAAGATAGCGGCGGCGTGCAATCAGTCCGGGGCGGACCCGGCGGTATCTGGAAGGTCTTCGTGGAGCGGCGGGTTCTATCAACTGATTGTGCCACCCCACCGTTCTTGCTGACGAATTGTACACGTCCCTGATATGGGCAACCTTCTTTCATTGGAATCCTGTCCCTTTTTGTTGGCCTTTGCTCACCTCTTATATCGGCCTGATGTGCTGGAACATCGGGCCGCCGCCGAGTTCTTGGAGTTCTCGGCTACTTGCGCAGCAAATCGATGAGCGAGGAACGGGCAGCTCAAATGGCTGGTGGAGGTCTCGTTAACCATGCGAGGACAGGAGGGCGCCGTGTGCAGATGTGCAAGGCGGCACGAACAGCATGAGGGTGGCGACCCCGAGCGTCGCCAGAGCTGAGCCTTACGAGGAGGAGCTTGGTAGGAGCCCGCCAGGTCGAACGCTTTGCCAGGCTTGTGAATCGGACCGAGCGCCCCTGCGCATGGGCTAGGCCAGTCCAGGCGGAAATGCCGACAGCAACGGTGAGTAACGATCTGCAGCCCGAAGAGATCGGGGAAAGCATTGATTACGGCGTCACGCACTCCGCTTCTCCCGCATGCCGATCCGCGATTCGTAGACGGCAGCCACGACGCCCACCGCACAGGGACTGCAGCGCCGGAAAGCAAGAACGTGCACGGAGCGCCGCGTCCGCGAGCAGAGGCACTGGACACGCGCGCGCGCAAAAGCGATCGAGGAGCCAGCCGGTCAGAAGCCGGCTGATGCCAGACTGGATCTCTGCCCGGTCGCGGACTACGGTCGGAGCTGCAGCACCACCTGCGGATACGCCGCGATTCGGTCAATATACAAGGCCGCCGTGGGCGTGATCGCGCCGCTCTGTGCGATTGAGCCGCAGAGGAGGACAGCCACGCCGAATCCAGAAGACCCGCGACTACGAGGCTCCTCCCGAAGAGTGGCGCCATGCTGCACTGCCTTCTCCTGCCGAAGCGTCATGCCTCTGACGGACGTGCGCGCACGGAAGCCCAGCGCACAGTGGGCAAAACCGGACGACTGAGCACCATGGTCCCGAGAGCAACACGCTCGTGCCGCGCCAGCTCCATCGACCCCGACGAGGGACCGAGCTGACCGGCGGCGAGCACCGACATCGCGCCAACTGGCGCCGCCGCCGGACATCACGACCGGCAAGCGCGCGACCCTCGCGGCGGCGACGCAAACCAACGCGTGACTGGTCCGCGCGCATGCCGATCTGCATGCCGTTCCAAAGTTGGCGACCATGCCAAGAATCAGCGCAGAAGCTGGTGGCATAGGAGGTGCAAACACAAACGCAGGTGCTCAGCAGCTGACAGCGATGCGAACGCGGCCCCGAAGATCGTGAGCGATGGCCGCGGACGATTGATCCACCCGGGGCCGACCTGGATCGTGCGCAAACCCGAGTGGAAGTGAGAGCGGTGACGGCCGCCGTCTGTGGCTAGCAACAAAGCTCGAACGCCGGAGGAAACGGCTTCGCGGGACCACCCGAATTCCTCAGCCAGCGGTTTCTGAAAAACGCCGAAGGTATAGACCAGCATGCGTTGCGAAGCTCGACTGAAAACACCGAGCGCTCTTGATCGCTGAACGCGACCGGCCATCCTTCACAGGGGCAGACTCACCCGCGTTCACGGCTAGAGAACGAGCTTTGCCGCAACCGCGGATCAGTCGTGCGGCGGGGCTGGCCGACGGAAGATTCGACCGAAGTTCGCGGCATCTCGAGGTCGGCAAACGGGCGTGCCTGAATTACGTGGTTCGTGACGTGCGAGAAACGATCTTCAGCGCTGCAACTCGAGGCAGAGTGCCCCGCAGAGAGCGCCGAGGTTGCGGACCAGCGACTGGATGGTGACTGAGATCGAGCGTAGCCGGGTCCGCCAAAAAGCGACGGTTCCCGGCTCGCCCTGCATTTCTGCCGGAACTCGTCATCCCCAGCCTGCGCCACGGGATCCAGGCAAGCTTAGAAAGCTGCAGACCGGCTGATCCACTCATACCGACCAAAGTATGGGGACCGCCGTTGGGGTCGCCGATCAGGTCGGGACGACTCAGTGGGCTGGAAACCCGGAGATCGGCGGGCTGCTGGCCTGCAGTGCGAACATCTCGCCTCAGAATCCGAGAGACCGTGAAGGGCGTGCCCGAATTGATGCGTGGCGATGCAGTAGCTCTCGAACTCGCGCAGCCTGCCGAAAACCGCAAGCGCACCACCGGCGCCTGCAGCTTCGAGAGATCCTGCGGTTCCCAGCTCGCCAAAAACTGGCAACGTAAACGGTAAAAGGCGCAACGAACATGGCGAGGGTCCGCAAAAACTTCGGCGTCCAGATCGAAGCGGATCTCCCGTGTAAGCGCCGCCTCTCTCCGGTCAGCGGTCTGGCTGCGTGCCCCGAGAGAGAGTTCATAGGATCGACAGGTGAGTCGGTCGATTCCGAAAGCCGCGACGACACTGTTGAATCCGATGCCGGCCGTACGACGACGCCAGACACGCTCAACTCTGGCCGCCCTGATGGCTGTCACAGAGCCTCGTGATGTTGGAGAGCAATGGCGATCGCTCGAGAAGCCGGACGTGCCGCCGTCGGAGGGACAGTTCGCGACAGATACGGCGGCGATCGGCACTTCTGCGCGCGTCGCACCTGGTCCTGGCTACACAGCCGGATTCGCTTCGATGTTTCTTCGCGGAAACCGGCTTCCCGGCGCAGCGCCGACGCACCGGTCCCTCGACGTAGGTACCGCTGGAACAGCGCCACGCTGAACCGCCTCACACCCCATCAGTTCTGCGCGGCGGTACGGCGGCTTCTTGGCGCCCGGGTCGATGGTGGAACACGGTCGACGGCCTGTGACGAACGCAACCCCGGAGCCGGATAGGGCCGCCCTTGATATGACGCAACAGGCCATGCCCCGCCAGAACCAGATTAATGAACCCAGGCCCGGCGGATGTTGAGCCTCACGGGCACCCGCGACGCGCGTAGCCGGCGCCTATTCTGAAACTTGGTCGTAAAAAGAGGCCGTAGCAGTCGATCGAACTCGACTGCCACGTCCCGGTATCGCGGTTTGGATCCTCGACGCAAACCCGGACGCGCGGCATGAAGGCATTGGCGCTCTGCGCGATTTTAGCCACTGCCGATGCCCGCGTCGCTTTCGGGGAAGACTGAGCCCTTTGCGGGCATCGGGCCCTGACACTCGACTGCGGCGCCGGGGACGAAGCCGGTTCAAACGATCCTTCGATCTCTAGCGGTAATGCCGGTAGCTGCGATGCGCCGCGTAGCGAAGTCCGTAGTTGAATCGTCATACCCGGTTGCAGCGGAGCCGCCACTCAATCCTGCGCGTAGCTGCCGAGCGCTGGCACATGCGAAGGCCGCGACTTGGAAGCCCGCCCAGCCCCCAGGTAGAACGCGACGAGCGCGCTCCAGCAGCAGGTTCGCCATCGCAGTTGATAACAACAGTTAATAGCTGGAAATGTAGATGCGAACAACGTGGTAGCGCACTCGGGAGCGATGGCCTGGAACATGCGTCGACGCTGCGACTTGAACGCGAACGCCGCCGCCAGATCTTCATCAGATGAGAGCTCTTTCGTCCAGGTAGACGCCACATCTTGGATCTCCCTACGCAGTTGAGGCCTCATGCGCCGAATTCCCTCGCGTGGTCCTGTGAGATGGCGGCTGCCCACCAATCGGGCTGTAGCCAGCTTGACAAAGCTTGGAAGTTACCGGCGGGCTCCTCGTGACCTCTCCAGGTTCAGCCGACGTGCCGGAAACCAGAGGGGCAGCTCTTTGGCAGTGAGTCCGGTTTTCCTAGGTGCGCTGATCGAAGACGAACCTTAAAGTGGCGGACCAACGTGCCACGCAGCGAGCTCATCATCGACGGAGAGAGGATGCGCGCGCTCGAGAGCGACTGACCGAAATGCGCCGCGAATCGTGCCGCGTGGAAAGCCCGTGGATCGCCGGTGCCGGCGCACTGAAATCGAAGGTTGAAGTAGTTGTCGCCGCCTGAACACGAATAGCGCGCAAAAACCTGGTCCGGAGGCCGACGCGCAGTACGATGCTCGACGCGCCTGGCTCCGGCCCGAGCCAGTCCAGGTAGTTGCTGCCAGCAACCAGCGTGGCGCGCGATAGATCGACGGAGAGACGTTCCCCGGGCGGGATGCAGCGTTCATGCCGTTCTTGAAACGGCAGTCGGTCGTGGTTGATCGCGGCTGCCGGGATCCCGTTGCCGGGAAACGGCACGCCGCCGGCCGCCAGGTTCAAAAAGCAGCGGCCTCTCCATACCGGAGAAACGTGCGCCCTGCCGCTCCTGAGGCGTGGGGCACAGTCGCACTGGTCGTCGAGCCTTGCCCGTTGCGGTAGCCCTCAGTAGCAGGCAAAAACTGCACGCGATCCCTTTGAATCGGCCCACCAGCCGTTCCGCCGAACTGGTTCTGCCTGCACGAGAGGTTCGACCTGCCTCCGAGAAGAAGTATCCGCGCATCGAACATGTCGTTCCGAACGATTCGCATACAGCTGCCGTGATACTGATTGCCGCCCGACCGAGTGACCAGCCACTCGTCAGTCGCGCGCGCCCGTCCCGCCGTATTCCGGTGGCGCACTTTGGGTGAGGATCGAAACTCGGCGATGGCGTCGACGGGAAGCTTCAGCGCGCAGCCGCCGTCCATCCGGTTCATGTGCTCTGTAGCGCCATCGACCAGGTAGAGCGTTCTGTTCCGGCGCGCATGCCGTTGACTGGCACGCCTGGCCCTGACAGGCTTCCACCTGCTGTGGCGACACCAGCTGTCAGCGGAGCAACCGCCTGTCTGCAGCAGCCCGAGCTGGGTGAAGTTGCGGCCGTTGGAGTGGAAGGTCGAGGATTTCGCGCCCGGTCACGACACGGCCGAGGGCATTGGTCAGATGAGTCGACGAGCTGAGCGCGTCCGGAGACAGTCACGGTTTCCGGTGACCGAACTGGAGATCGAGCTGCACGGTCGACCCTCGTCGGTCTGGCTGACTGTCACTTGAATGGGTTGCTCGACCAGTTCGCGAATTTTGGCGCTTCGACCGAGAGGCTGCATGCTCGCCAACCGGAAGCAGCGAGCAAGCGATAGAAACCATCGTCCGCAGCGGCGAGCTTCTCCTGCGTAAATCCGGTCGCCAGGTTCTTTGCCGTCACACGCGCCGCAGGAAATCGATTCCTTTGCCCGGTTGTGCTGATCGCACTCGATGGTTCCAGTTTGATCCCGAGCAAACGCGTGGAAGTGCGAACGGCATGACACGAGCGCCGCACATACGAGGAGTGTGATCCTCATTCGTTTCACTCTCCCCCATCACCAAGGCGGGCAGTGATTACTGGCTTCGCGAACATACTTTGAAAGCCATCCGCCGCCCCATCTCGCTTTCGCGAGAGCTCCTGAATCGGATGGCGTCCACGTGAAGCGAGGCCGTCGGACATGAAGCGAAGGGCGAAGCGCAGTAAGGCCGCGCGACGATCAGGACAGCGTCGTGGATCCTCCTGGTCGGCAGGCGCTGGCCGCCCGTCGCGCGTGTCTGATGTCGCTTGCGGCGACGTGCTTCCCGCCTTATGTTGAAACCTGCGCGGCAATCGCCAGCAGCGCCCCGGAGCTTCGGCGAAACATCCGCCGTCTGAAAGTCGTAGCCTCACGGCGTCGACGAGGGCGCGTAGTTGCCGCTGAGATGATGCGCGGCAGCAGCACGGTGACTGTCGCGACAGAAGTCGCATTCGTTCCTCGCGTGACACGAATGCGGCGATCATCTCCCCGTCTCACCAGCTGGTCAATGTGCTGGGACCTCTGAGCGAGGACTTCGGCGGTAGTTCCTCGCGAAGTGGGCTTGGCAGTCGCCGGCCTGAAGGCAAAGCCACCGTGGATCTCCAGGCAGACCATCGGGCAAAGCTAAATGTGCGGCACGGCACCGGGCTCCCTTCTGGTGCAAGTCCAGCGAATTTACGTGGCTACGGGCGGCATCTGCCTTCGGTTAGTCAGAATGGACTAGCGAGGGTGGGAATGAAGGGATGGAGAGATCCGACAATCTCGTGGATAGTCCTCATTCGCGCCGATATCGAGTGAAGGCTCCATCGGTTCAAGCCACTTCGACGTCACTCTTTTTCAGCCGACGCGTGCGCGCGTAGCACCGGTTTGGCGCCGACTTTGATCCTTCGCCCGGCGAATCAGATCAGCTTAACGCCCTGATCGATGACATCGCGGGATGGCCGCGCTCATCGCTGTGCGGACGTCGCAAGCACTGGCGTGGCGCCTGACGATGCCTGACTGAATTCGCTGCGGCATGGCTTCAGCCGGACACAAGCGCAGATCCACGAGCGCACGCGCGGCCGCCGCGACAACCGGGCTGTGGTCAGGATGGCGTTGAGCCTGACTAGCGTGACGAGGCCTCAGCCACCGGCAGGGTCGGGATTTTCGATGAGGCGTGCCGATCTGTTCGGTGGTGCGTGAATGTTTCGACGATGCTGTTTGCGTTGAAACCTGACGTGACCACGACATCGTCTTTGAGTACAGCACACGGCGAAGGCCCCAGATATCGAGGAGGAGAAACGTATCGCCATCTTCCAGCGCAAAATTGGCTTTGGAGCAATAATGCACCTGAAATCGTTTTATACT
>ERZ1370068.1892-contig-11844_pt1 | contig 32699 bp, 31 predicted proteins | sample MGYA00561227_ERZ1370068 | MGnify/ENA primary metagenome ERZ1370068 (study PRJEB38410, sample SAMEA6850437) | metagenome | study: Metagenomic assessment of the ecological functions of the soil: analysis of the soil microbiota associated with the...
CTCGACTCCGATCCGGCCGCCTCGGCGGCTGGCCGCGTCGGGCGATCAGGCCCGAGACCACGAGCGCCGCTGACGGCGCGGAGCCTCGAAAGGCTCCAGCAAGACCCGGCAGCACCGCCGGGGCGCTTCAGTGCTTTTCCCTTCGCGTGGTTGATCGAGTACTTCGGGATCTCGACCGTCACGTTCTCGCGCTTCAGGATCGCCTGACACGACAGCCGCGACGTCGGCTCCAGCCCCCACGCGCGATCGAGCAGGTCCTCCTCGCTCTCGTCGGGCTCGCCGAGCGAGGCGAAGCCTTCGCGCACGACGACGTGGCAGGTGGTGCAGGCGCAGCTCATCTCGCAGGCGTGCTCGATCTCGACGCCGTTCTCGAGCAGCGCCTCGCAGATCGACGTCGCCCGGGTCGGCCTCGATCTCCTTGCCCGCGGGGCAGTACTCGGGTGCGGCAGGACCTTGATGATCGGCACGATCAGACGTCCTCGACGCGGCGGCCTGCCGAGGGCGCGGCGGATGCCGCGGTTCATGCGCTCGGCGGCGAAGGCCTCGGTGCCTTCGCCGAGCGCCTTGAGCGCGTCGTCGATCGCGAAGCGATCGTCGCCGGGACGCACGTTGCGGCGAGCCGCGCGACCAGCGCGTCGATCGCGCCGCGCTCCTCGGTTGACGAGCAGGTCGCCGTCGGCCGCCAGCGCCGAGCGCGGTCGCCGCCAGCAGGCGATCGGCATCGACCTGGGCCTCGCGCAGGCTGCGCGCCGCCATGTCGGCCTCGGCGGTGCGAAAGCTCTCGCTCAGCATGCTCGCGATTTCCTCGTCGCGAGAGGCCGAAGCTCGGCTTGACGGTGACCGTGGCCTCGACGCCCGCGCGTTTCCTCGCGCGCGGTGACGGCGAGCAGGCCGTCGGCGTCGACGGTGAAGGTGACCTTGATCCGCGCCGCGCCGGCGACCATCGGCGGAATGCCGCGCAGCTCGAAGCGCGCGAGCGAGCGGCAGTCGGCGACCAGCTCGCGCTCGCCCTGGACGACGTGGATCGCCATCGCCGTCTGCCCGTCCTGGAAGGTGGTGAATTCCTGCGCCCGCGCGGTCGGGATCGGGCTGTTGCGCGGGATGATCCGCTCGACCAGGCCGCCCATGGTCTCGAGCCCGAGCGAGAGCGGAATCACGTCGAGCAGCAGCACGTCGGCCGGCGGCGGCGTTGCCGGCGAGCGCTTCGGCCTGGATCGCCGCGCCGATGGCCACCACCTCGTCGGGGTCGAGGTCGATCAGCGGCGGTCGGCCGAAGAGCTCGCCCACCGCCCGCTGCACCAGCGGCATGCGGGTCGAGCCGCCGACCAGGACGACGCCGTCGACATCCGTCGCCTTGACCTTGGCGTCGCGCAGGGCCTGGCGCACGGCGGCGAGGGTGCGGTCGACGAACGGCCGGGCGACGGCTTCGGAGTTCGGCGCGCTCGATCGACAGGCTGAACGGCTTGGCCGCCGAGGTCGCAGGCGAACATGACGCGCGTGTCCGCGTGGACAGCGTCTCCCTTCGCCGCCCGGGCGGCGACGATGGCGGCGCGCCGGTCGGCGGGCGTCTCGGCGCTCGACGCCGCTCTGCGCGAGCGCCCAGTCGGCGAGCGCCGCATCGATGTCGTCGCCGCCGAGCGCCGAGTCGCCGCCGGTCGCGATCGACCTCGAACACGCCCTTCGGTCATGCGCAGGAGCGAGATGTCGAAGGTGCCGCCGCCGAGGTCGTAGACGGCGTAGAGGCCCTCGGAGGCGTTGTCCAGCCCGTAGGCGATGGCCGCCGCGGTCGGCTCGCTGATCAGGCGCAGCACGTTCAGGCCCGGCCAGCTGCGGCCGCGTCCTTGGTGGCCTGGCGCTGGGCATCGTCGAAATACGCCGGCACGGTGACGACGGCGCCGAACAGCTCGTCGGCGAAGGTGTCCTCGGCGCGCTGCCGCGAGCGTGGCGAGGATCTCGGCCGAGATCTCGACCGGCGACTTCAGGCCGGCAGCGGTGCTGCAGCCGCACCATGCCCGGCGCGTCGACGAAGTCGTAGGGCAGCCGCGCGATCGGATGTCGGCGCAGCCCGCGCCCCATCAGGCGCTTGACGGAGACGATCGTGTTGCGCCGGATCGTTCACCGCCTCGGTCGAGCGCGCGCTGGCCGATCTCGGTCGCGGCCGTCGGCGAGATAGCGCACCGCCGACGGCAGGATCGACGCGGCCGTCGGCGTCCGGCAGGCACTCGGCGACGCCGTTGCGCACCGCGGCGACGAGCGAATGCGTGGTGCCGAGGTCGATGCCGACGACGATGGCGCCGCTGGTGCGGATCGGGCGACGCGCCGGGCTCGGAGATCTGCAGCAAGGCCATCGCTCAGTGCCTCCATGCGCCGCGAGCCGCTCGCTCGACGTCGGCGGCGAAGCGCTCGACGAACATCAGGGCTCGCACCTGCCGCGCGGCGCGCCGTCGGAGTCGCCGGCGGTCGTCGATCGCGCGCGCGCAGCTCGGCGTAGGCGGCGCGCCGGTGCGCGTCGACCTGCCGGCGGCGAGCGCCTCGACCGTCGTCGCGCGTCGCGGCCTCGTCGAGGCGCCTCGCGCCACGCCATCTGCTGCATCAGGAACTCGGCGCGGCATCGCGGTGTTGTCCTCGGCGCGGATCGGCACGCCGCCGAGCTCGCACAGGTACGCGGCGCGCTTCAGCGGATCCTTCAGGCGCTCGTACGCCTCGTTGACGCGCACCGCCCATTGCATCGCCGCCCGCTGCGCCGCGGCGCCGCCGGGCGGCGAAGCGGTCGGGGTGCACCTCGCCCTGCACGCGCGCCGCCGCGCGGCGAGATCGTCGGCGATCGAGCGCGAACCGGCGCGGCAGGCCGAACAGTGCGAAGTCGTCGCGATCGAAAAGCATGGTCAGAAAGAGAAGGGCCCGCGCAGCGGCCGCTGATCTCCAGCGAAGCGTCGACCGAGGCGCTCTAAACGCGGAACGACTCGCCGCAGCCGCAGCGGTCCTTCTCGCGCGGATTGCGGAACTTGAAGCCCTCGTTCAGGCCCTCGCGCACGAAGTCGAGCTCGGTGCCGTCGATGTAGCGGCAGGCTCTTCGGGTCGACGATGCACCTTGACGCCGTGGTCCTCGAACACCATGGTCTTCCGGCGCGAACTCGTCGGCGTACTCGAGCTTGTAGGCCAGGCCCGAGCAGCCCGTGGTCTTCACGCCCAGGCGAACGCCGACGCCCTTGCCGCGCTTGCCGAGGTAGCGCGTGACGTGGCGGGCCGCCGCTTCGGTCAGAGTGACCGCCATGTCGAGGCTCAGCCGCTTCCGGCGCGTCTGGCGCGCGCGCTCGACCGCGTTCTTCGCCTTGTAGTCGCTGACCGCGGCCTTGATCGCGTCCTCGGCGAGGATCGAGCAGTGGATCTTCACCGGCGGCAGCGCCAGCTCCTCGGCGATGTGCGTGTTCTTGATCGTCAGCGCCTCGTCGAGCGACTTGCCCTTGACCCACTCGGTGACGAGCGAGCTCGAGGCGATCGCCGAGCCGCAGCCGTAGGTCTTGAACTTCGCGTCCTCGATCAGCCCGGTCTGCGGGTTGACCTTGATCTGCAGCTTCATCACGTCGCCGCAGGCCGGCGCGCCGACCATGCCGGTGCCGACCGAGTCGTCGCCCTTGTCGAAGGAGCCGACGTTGCGCGGGTTCTCGTAGTGATCGACGACTTTGTCGCTGTATGCCATGTTCAGTTCTCCTGATTCTGTCGCTGGCCGCGTCAGTGCGCCGCCCACTGGATGGTGCTGATGTCGATGCCTTCCTTGATACATGTCCCACAGCGGCGACAGCTCGCGCAGCTTGGCGACACGGTCCTTCAGCGTCGACGACCACGTAGTCGATTTCTTCCTCGGTCGTGAAGCGGCCGATCGTCATGCGCAGGCTCGAGTGCGCGAGCTCGTCGCTGCGGCCGAGCGCGCGCAGCACGTAGCTCGGCTCCAGGCTCGCCGAGGTGCAGGCCGAGCCCGACGACACGGCGATGCCCTTCGACGCCCATGATCAGCGACTCGCCCTCGACGAAGTTGAACGACATGTTGACGTTGTGCGGCACGCGCTGCTCGGGTGGCCGTTCAGGAAGGTCTGCTCGATGTCCGACAGGCCGTCGACCAGCCGCTTGTGCAGCATGCGGATGCGCTCGCTCTCGGTGCCCATCTCCTCGCGGGCGATGCGGAAGGCCTCGCCCATGCCGACGATCTGGTGCGTCGGCAGCGTGCCCGAGCGCATGCCGCGCTCGTGGCCGCCGCCGTGCATCTGCGCCTCGATGCGCACGCGCGGCTTGCGGCGCACGTAGAGCGCGCCGATGCCCTTGGGGCCGTAGGTCTTGTGCGAGGCCAGGCTCATCAGGTCGACCGGCAGCTTGGCCAGGTCGATCGCGACCTTGCCGGTGGCCTGCGCCGCGTCGACGTGGAAGATGATGCCGCGCTCGCGGCACATCGCGCCGATCGCCGGGATGTCCTGGATCACGCCGATCTCGTTGTTGACGAACATCACCGAGACCAGGATCGTGTCCGGCGCGCAGCGCCGCCTTGCAGCCTGTCGAGGTCGAGCAGGCCGTCTTCCTGCGACGTCGAGGTAGGTCACCTCGAAGCCCTGGCGCTCGAGCTCGCGCATCGTGTCGAGCACCGCCTTGTGCTCGGTCTTGACCGTGATCAGGTGCTTGCCGCGCGTCTTGTAGAACTGCGCCGCGCCCTTCAGCGCCAGGTTGTCGGACTCGGTCGCGCCCGAGGTCCAGATGATCTCGCGCGGGTCGGCGCCGACCAGCGCGGCGACCTGCTCGCGCGCCTTCTCGACCGCCGCTTCCGCTTCCCAGCCCCAGGCGTGGCTGCGCGACGCCGGGTTGCCGAAGTGCTCGCGCAGCCACGGGATCATCGCGTCGACGACGCGCTGATCCACCGGCGTCGTCGCGCCGTAGTCCATGTAGATCGGGAAGTGCGGGGTCATGTCCATGGCGACGGTCGCAAGCGCGCGGCGTGGTCGCTGAAGCTCTACTTCGAGAAGGCGGCGCCGAGCGCGAACACCGAGTTCGGCGCGGTGATCTTGATCGGCTTGACGACCGGCTGGGTCGAGATCGCCCGCTTGACCGGGTGCTCCTCGATCGACGACGCCCTTGGCGAGCTGCTCGTCGACCAGCTTGCGCAGCGAGACCGAGTCGAGGAACTCGATCATCTTGGAGTTGAGGCTGGCCCACAGGTCGTGCGTCATGCAGCGGCCGGCGTCGTCGCCCATGCAGTTTTCCTTGCCGGCGCAGCCGGTGGCGTCGATCGGCTCGTCGACCGCGACGATGATGTCGGCGACGGTGATCTCCTCGGCCTTGCGGCCGAGCGAGTAGCCGCCGCCCGGGCCGCGGGTGCTCTCGACGAGTTCGTGCCGGCGCAGCTTGCCGAACAGCTGCTCCAGGTACGACAGCGAAATCTGCTGCCGACCGCTGATCGCCGCCAGGGCGACCGGGCCGGAATGCTCGCGCAGCGCGAGGTCGATCATCGCGGTCACGGCGAAACGGCCTTTGGTGGTCAAGACGCATCGAAGATCTCCTCAGTCCGGTGTCGGAACGCTGTTGCAGCGGCAGTCGAGGCAATTGCCGAGCCGGCGACCGAACCTGCCGCTAATCCCGAGCGATTTAGCTCGAGTATAGCGGAAGCCGACTAATTTGGTCGAGATTGCGGGCTGATTAGTTCCGGCTTCAAGAGGCGGTCTCAGGCGGGCTTGCCGACCGGCAGTGGACCGTCCCAGGCGGGGCCAGCCTCAGCTGCTCGCGTCAGCGACGACGTTGTCGGCACCGCGGCGCCGAACGCCTGCTCGCGCAGCTGGCGCCAGCTGGTCGCGGACCCGCGCCGCCTTCTCGAATTCGAGGTTGCGGGCGTGCTCGAGCATCTGCCGCTCGAGCAGCTTGATCGCGCTTGCCCAGGTCCTTTTCGCTCAGCGACCTCGACCGGCGGCGGCTTGTGCGCGCGGCTTCAGGTCGTCCTTGCGCGCTCTTGTCGCTGTAGACGCCGTCGATCAGGTCGCTTGACCTGCTTGACGACGCTGCGCGGCGTGATGCCCTTCGGCTCGGGTTGTGAGCGAGTCTGGCGGCTGCGGCGCCGGCTCGGTCTCGCCGAGCGCCAGCTTGCATCGAGTCGGTGACCTGGTCGGCGTAGAGGATCGCCCTGCCGTTCAGGTTGCGCGCCGCCCGGCCGATCGTCTGGATCAGGCTGCGCTCGGAGCGCAGGAACCCTTCCTTGTCGGCGTCGAGGATCGCGACCAGCGAGACCTCGGGAATGTCGAGCCCTTCGCGCAGCAGGTTGATGCCCGACCAGCACGTCGAATGCGCCCAGGCGCAGGTCGCGCAGGATCTCGACCCGCTCGACGCGTCTCGATGTCGCTGTGCAGGTAGCGCACCTTGACGCCGTTGTCGGCCAGGTAGTCGGTGAGCTGCTCGGCCATCCGCTTGGTCAGCGTCGTGATCAGGACCCGCTCGTGCCGCCTCGACCCGCTCGCGGATCTCCTGCAGCACGTCGTCGACCTGGTGCGCGCGCCGGCCGCACCTCGACCACCGGGTCGACCAGGCCGGTCGGCCGCACGAGCTGCTCGACCACCTGCCCGGCGTGTCGCTTCTCGTAGGTCGGCCGGCGTCGCCGAGACGAACACCGCCTGGCGCATCTTGGCGCTCGAACTCCTCGAACTTGAGCGGCCGGTTGTCGAGCGCCGACGGCAGGCGGAAGCCGTACTCGACGAGCGTCGTCTTGCGCGCCCGGTCGCCGTTGTACATGCCGCCGAGCTGGCCGATCATGCACGTGGCTCTCGTCGAGGAACATCAGCGCGTCGCTTCGGCAGGTAGTCGACCAGCGTCGGCGGCGGCTCGCCCGAGCGCCGCGCCCGACAGGTGGCGCGTGTAGTTCTCGATGCCCTTGCAGTGGCCGATCTCCTGCAGCATCTCGAGGTCGAAGCGCGTGCGCTGCTCGAGCGCGCTGCGCCTCGACGAGCTTGCCGGCCTTGACCAAGCTCGTCGAGCCGCCCGCGCAGCTCCGCCTTGATCGTCTCGATCGCCGCAGACGACGCGGCCGCGCGGCGTCGCGTAGTGGCTCGCCGGGTAGACCACGAAGCGCGGGATCTTCTGGCGGATGCGGCCCGGTGAGCGGGTCGAACAGCGTCAGCGACTCGACCTCGTCGTCGAACAGCTCGATGCGGATCGCCAGCTCCGCTGTGCTCGGCCGGGAAGACGTCGATCGTGTCGCCGCGGACGCGGAAACGTGCCGCGCGCGAAGTCGCTCTCGTTGCGCGTGTACTGCATGCGGATCAGGTGCGCGATCGCGTCGCGCTGGCCGAGCTTGTCGCCGACGCGCATGATCATCCGCATCTCGGTGTAGTCCTCGGGCGCGCCGATGCCGTAGATCGCGCTCGACCGAGGCGACGATGATCACGTCGCGCCGCTCCAGCACGCTCTTGGTCGCCGACAGGCGCATCTGCTCGATGTGCTCGTTGATCGCGCTGTCCTTCTCGATGAACAGGTCGCGCTGCGGCACGTAGGCCTCGGGCTGGTAGTAGTCGTAGTAGCTGACGAAGTACTCGACCGCGTTCTTCGGGAAAGAACTCGCGGAACTCGCTGTAGAGCTGCGCCGCCAGCGTCTTGTTCGGCGCGAAGACGATCGCCGGCCGGCCGATCTGGGCGATCACGTTGGCCATCGTGAAGGTCTTGCCCGAGCCGGTCACGCCGAGCAGCGTCTGGAAGCTCAGCCCGTCGCGGACGCCCTCGACGAGCCGGCGAGATCGCCTGCGGGCTGATCGCCGGCCGGGAGGTACGGCTGGAAGAGCTGGAACGGCGAGTCTGGATAGGTGACGAAGTCGCCCGCGGGCGCAACCGCGCGCCTTCGGAGCGCAGCGACTTCGAGGCAGATCGGCCATGGCAGATAAAATCTCCGGGTTGCGTTCGCCCCGCGAAATCGCAGGGCAACCGACCGAGTTAACGGAACTCCGATCTCGCTACCATCACTCGGAAGGTCGCCATGGCCTCGCTCTTCGCCGCCGTCGAGCTGGCGCCCTCGCGACCCGATCCTCGGGCTCAACCGAGCAGTTCAACGCCGACCCCGAATCCGGCCAAGGTGAACCTCGGCGTCGGCGTGCTACTTCGACGAGAGCGGCAAGCTGCCGTTGCTGGCGTGCGTGGAGCGAGGCCGAGAGAGCTGATGGTGGAAGCGCCGAAGCCGCGCGGCTACTTGCCGATCGACGGCATCGCCGCCTACGACAGCGCGGTCCAGGATCTCGGTCTTTGGCGCCGACAGCCGATCGCAAGTCCAGCCGCGTCGCGACGGTTCAGGCCATCGGCGGCACCGGCGGCCTGAAGCTCGGCGCCGACTTCCTGAAGCGCGTCAATCCGCCGCCGAGGTGCTGATCAGCGACCCGAGCTGGGAGAACCACCGCGCGCTGTTCGAGAGCGCCGGCTTCAGCGTCGCGACCCATCCGTACTACGACGCGCGCCGCGCACGGCGTCGACTTCGCCGGCATGCTCGACGCGCTGCGCGCGCCGCGCCTGGCACGATCGTCGTGCTGCACGCCTGCTGCCACAACCCGACCGGCTACGACCTGACGCCCGAGCAGTGGGCCGCAGGTCATCGACGCCGTCCGAGCCGACATGGCCTGGTGCCCTTCCTCGACATGGCCTACCAGGGCTTCGGCGACGGCATCGTCGAGGACGGCGCGGTGGTCCGCCTGTTCATCGCAGTCCGGCCTCGACTTCTTCGTCGCGACCAGTTTCTCGAAGAGCTTCTCGCTGTACGGCGAGCGCGTCGGCGCGCTCAGCGTCGTGCTGCACGACCAAGGCGCGAGGCCGACCGCGTGCTGAGCCAGCTGAAGCGCGGTGATCCGCACCAACTACTCGAACCCGCCGACCCACGGCGCGCAGGTCGTGGCCGATGGTGCTGCCGACGCCGGCGCTGCGGGCGCTGTGGGAAGTGAGCTGGCCGCAGATGCGCGTGCGGATCAAGGAGATGCGCGTGCGCTTGCGCGACAAGCTTCGAACGCGGCCGGCCTCAGGCAGGACTTCAGCTTCATCACCGTCAGCGCGGCATGTTCAGCTACTCGGGGCTGACCCGCGCGCAGATGCAGCGCCTGCGCAGCGAGTTCGGCATCTACGGCGTCGACTCCGGGCCGCATCTGCGTCGCCGCGCTGAACGAGCAGGAACGCCATCGATTCGCGCGTGCGAACGGCCATTGCCAGGTGTCTGAGGCCGAGTCGACGGCGCTCGCAGGCATCCACGGGTCCGACCGCCGCGACATACGCTTGCGGCTCGCATTGCCACATCCGGGGCTGGCACGTACGTGGCGCATCGACTGCTGAGAATACAATGTTGCGTTGCTGGCTCTGGCGATCGTTGATCGTCGCAGCGCAGCAACGCACACGTCAAAACGCGCCGACATGCTGTACCAGCTTGTATGAATCCCAGCGCGCGCCTGCTGAGTCCCGTTCTCGGAGTTCGCCGAGCGCGTCCGTCGAAGCTCTACAGCCATCCGCTCTCGCCGTTCACGCACACGCCGCTGGCGCACCGCGTGTCCGGCGGCCTCGAGCTGATGCACCGGCTCGCGAAGGAATACGAGAAGCCCGAGTTCAAATTCATCCGGTCAGGTCGACGACGTCGACGTCGCGGTGCAGCAGCAGGGTCGCGATCGAGAAGCCGTTCTGCCGGCCTGCTGCGCTTCAAGCGCTTCACCGACGACCTGCCGATGCTGACGAAGATGAAGGACCAGCCGACGGTTCTCGTCGTCGCGCCGCTGTCGGGCCACCACTCGACGCTGCTGCGCGAGACCGTGCGCGAGCTGCTGAAGCGACCACAAGGTGTACGTCACCGACTGGACCGACGCGCGCATGGTGCCGCTGGACGCCGGCCCGTTCCACCTGGACGACTACGTGGCCTACGTGCAGGAGTTCATCCGCCACGTCGGGCCGCGACGTCAACGTCATCTCGGTCTGCCAGCCGACCGTGCCGGTGCTGGCCGCGCGATCGCGCTGATGGCCAGCGCCGGCGAGCCGACGCCGCGCACGATGACGATGATGGGCGGCCGATCGATGCCCGCAAGAGCCCGACCGCGGTCAACAACCTGCGCGACGAACAAGAGCTTCGGCTGGTTCGAGAACAACGTGATCTACCGCGTGCCGACCAACTATCCCGGGCAGCGGGCCGCGGGTCTACCCCGGCTTCCTGCAGCACAGCGGCTTCGTCGCGATGAACCCGGACCGCCACCTGAAGCTCGCACTACGACTACTTCCTGAACCTCGTGCGCGGCGACGGCGACAGCGCCGATGCGCACCGCGCAGTTCTACGACGAGTACAACGCCGTGCTCGACATGCCGGCCGAGTACTACCTCGACACGATCAAGGTCGTCTTCCAGGACTTCGCGCTGGTCAACGGCACCTGGGAGGTCGACGGCGAGCTGGTGCGCCCGCAGGACATCAAGACGACCGCGCTGCTGACGATCGAAGGCGAGCTCGACGACATCTCCGGCGCCGGCCAGACCAAGGCGGCGCACGACTCTGCACCGGCGTGCCGAAGCCGCGCCAGTTCCACTACGACGTCGACGGGTGCCGGCCACTACGGCATCTTCTCGGTCGGTCGCTGGCGCGGAGAAGGTTCTACCCGCGGCATGCGTGATTTCATTGCGTCGTCACCAGACCTGTCAAGTGCCGCGAAGCGGCGGCAGTCTCCGCGACCAATGGTCGGCCGCGCGCAACGTCCACGACTGCACTAGGTGAGCCCCGGCCAACCGGCATCGAGACGAACGGGAAGGCGGTCGCTGCGCGACATGCCTTGAACGGCGCCGCGCGGCAGCAAGGCGCGAATCGCGGTGCGCATGGCATCGACACGCGCGCGCAGGCCAAGCGGCCGATGACGAACGGTCACGGCCAGCGGCATCCGCTGGGCCTCGCGTAGCGCCGCGTAGACGCGTTCCGAGGCTGGTCGCGCGCGGAACGACGGCCTGGCAGCTCATGCGGTCCGCGCTCAGGCGGAGCCGGTCGCCATCGATAATCGAGCGGTGACTCGACCGCATCGCTCGTCGCCGGCGCTGAACGACGCGCTGCCGCAGACGCAGTGCACGCGCTGCGGCTACGCGGACTGCGACGCCTATGCGGAGGCCATCGCGACCGACGGCGCACCGATCAGCCAGATGTCCGCCGGGGCGGCGCCGCGAGGCATCGCACGCCTCGCCGCGGTGACAGCCGGGCGGACCTGCATCGCCGTCGAATCCGGCGAACGGAAATCGAAGGGCCGCGCCTGCTCGCGCGGTCGATCGACGAGGGCCGTGGTGCATCGGCTGCACGCTGTGCACTGCAGGCCTGCCCGGTCGACTGCATCGCTCGGCGCGACCAAGCTGATGCACACCGTCGTCGCCGGAGCTGTGCACCGGCTGCGAGCTGTGCATTCCGGTTTGTCCGGTCGATTGCATCGACCCTCGATCGCCGCGCGACCGGCGATCGCGACCGGCTGCTGGGGCCTGGAGCCCGGAGCAGGCGGCCGTCTCGCGGCAGCGCTACGACCGCCGCGCCAGGCGCGTCTAACGCCGGAGAGCGATGCGCCGCTACCGAACGGGCACTCGTTCGGCGACCGGCGGGCACGCACGACCCACTAAGCGGAGCGGGCTGCCGTTGAATCCGGCGTGCGCGACACGCTCTCCGATCGGCGTCGAGGCCATCGTCGATGCGGCGGTGGCGCGTGCCCGGTGCGGAGCGCGGGCGCGGATGAAAACGCGACGTCAGCCGTTCTTCGCGACGTTGAGGGCGGCAAACCCAAACCCGGCAGCGAGCTCGAGTACACCAGCGTTCGAGCTGCTGGCGGCGGTCGTAAACCAGCGCAGGCGACCGATGTCAGCCAACGGCGACGCGTATGAGGCTGTTTCCCGGTCGCCAACACGCCGCGCAGATCGTCGCGCTCGGCGCTGAAGCGGCTGACCGATCACATCCGCACGATCGACCTGTACCCGCCAACAAGGCCGGATGCTGATCGAAACCTGCCGCATCCTGATCGAGCAGCCACGGCGGCCAAGTCCCGCGATCGCGCGCAAGCGCGCCGAAGGCTTGCCGGCGTCGGCCGCAGAGGCGGCAACGTCAGTCTTCAACGTCGCCTTCGGCGAGTCGACGCTGCGCCAGTCGACACGCGCACGTCTTCCGGGTCAGCAACCGCACCGGCCTCGCACCCGGCGCGACGCCGATCGAGTGTCGAGCTGAAGCTGCTGAAGCGCGTGCCGCGTCGGCGTACCTCGGCGACGCGCCACCATTGGCTGATCCTGCATGGGCGCTGCGCCTCGTCTGGCGCGGCAGGCCGCTCTGCGAACGCTGCGGTGTGGCGCGCTGGTGCGACTCTGCGCCAGCGCGACCTGCATAGCGCCGGTGCCTCGCCGCGACTCGCGAGAGCGACGAGAGATCTTGTCTGCGCGACTTCGCCCGGACATCCGAATCAAGGCCGCGTGCGGCGCTCGGCTGCGCACCTGGTCGAGCGCCGCACACACCGCCGCGCGCCCCCTCGACGATGCGCGGCCCTGCCGCGCGATGAGGTCGCCGGGCAACGTGTAGCAACCAGTTCCGGCGCACGGCCTCGAGCGTCGGGTAGCGCAGCCAGGCCGGCGAAGAGCCGCACCGCTCGGCATCGCGCTTCAGGCCCGAGTCTGCTGTCCGGATCCTCGCGCGCCGACGGCATCACGTGCGGATTGCGCGGCGACGACCGACTCGGTCGACAGCTGCGCACGAGCGGTGCCAGACCGGCGAAGGCGTTGCGCCCACCGCAGCAGTCGCGATGACGTCGCTGACGATGTGCTGTCCGCTCAAGGTCATCAGCGGATTGCTCCAGACCTGATAGAACACCGAGCACCGGTTCCGACGACCTGTGGTGCGCTCGCAGCGCCGCAATCTCGTCGCGCAGACGCTGGCCGCGCGCGCGCGGCCCTGATCGCCGCGGCCGAGCAGTTCGCCGACGCGCTCGAGCGCGCGCGGCACGTCGTCGAGGCGCTACGCGGCTCGAGGTAGTACAGCGGCAGACCGCGCCGCCTCGAGCTGGCGCCAGCTCGCGGCCGGGGTTGCCGTGATACCAGGCCAGCACCGAGGTCGGGTTTGAGCAGCAGGATGCGCTCGATGTCGAAGCGCTGGTGGTCGCCGACGCGCGGCACCGAGCGCGCCGCCGTCCGGATACGGTACTCAGCGTGACCTGTGCCGACGAGCGCGGCGCCGCCGCCAGACCGCGAACCTGAGCTCGGTCAGGTTCGGCGCGCAGCGTGATCGACGCCGCTGCGGCCGCGCGGTCGACGCCTGAAACGGCGCGCCGCGTCATCGACGTACGACGCGGCGCTGCGCCGGGGTCCGCCGATCGATCAGGCAGACGATGCGCCGCCACCCGTACCCCAAGCGACCGGATCGCACGAGCGCAAGGCCCCAGTGCGGCCCTCGTTCGCGACACTGGCGGTCTGCATCCGGGCATCGCTCACGGCGTCGCCCACCGGTCGCAGACGCAGCATGCGCGCCTGAGAACCCACCGACCTGCTGGATCGCGACGCTGGAACGCGGCGCCGAGGCGCAGTCGGCGTCATCATCGCGTCGCGCGGCCCGGCCGTGCGCGCCACGCGGCGCCGTCGAGCAGCACGACGTGGCTCGGCGAGGTCCCACAGCGAGGTTGCAGGTCGTGCAGGCTGGCGACGACGCGCGCCGCCGTGCGCGGCGTGTCCGGCGCAGCACGTCGAGCAGCAGTTGCTGATGGCCGAGGTCGAGGTGCAGACCGCCGGCCTCGTCCAGCAGCAGCAGCCGGCGCGTTGCGAGCAGCGCGCGTCGCGATCGCGACGCGCTGCCGCTCGCCGCCGGAGAGCGTGCGCACGTCGGCGGCGGCGAGGTCGGCGAGCTCAAGTGCGGCCGATCAGCGCGCGCACCGGCCGGGTCCGGCGCCATCGGCGGCTCGAAGCCAACCGTGATCGCCGATGCCGCTGCCAGCTGTACACTGTGTCGAGGACGCTGGCTCGGGAACGGGTCGCTCCAGAACTGGGGGCACCAGGCCCGACGCGATCCGCCAGCGCGCCCGGCTGCCCAATCAGTCGAGCGATCTGCCCGTCGACCGCGACATCGCCGGCCGAGCGACCTGAACGACGCCGGCCAGTGCGGCCAGCAGCGACGACTTGCCGGAGCCGTTCGGGCCGAGGACGACCCAGCGTTCGCCCGTGCTCGGACCGCGAAGCTCGAGGCGCTCGAAGAGCACGACGTCCGCCGCGATCGTCCTCGCCGGCACGCAGGCCCAGCGGGCGGGTATCGCGCAGCAACGGCGCGTCGGCGTGCGTCGGGCGAACCTGCCCGCCAGCGACGACCGGTCGACCACTCCGACCTGCGCATCGCCTTGCGGCGACCGTTCGGCTGCCATCGCGCGCTCGCCGTGGCGTCGGGGCCGGGCTCATCAGCGCTCTGGCGCGGCCGCCCTGCAGCAACAGGGCGAGAAACGACGGCACGCCGACCGCGGCGGCAATGCACGCCGACCGGCAGCTGGACCGGCGCGACGACGGTGCGGGCGACCAGCGTCGGCCAGGACGACGAAGGCCCGCCGCCGAGCGCGCTCGCCGGGCAGCAGCAACCGCCGCCGCACGCGCGCACCGACCAGCCGCAGCGCATGCGGGACGACGCAACCGGCAAGCCGATCGCGCCGGCGGTGGCCGCGGCCGCCGCGCCGGTGGCGAGCGCGGCGGCGCCGAGCGCGATGCGGCGGCGGCGTGCCGACCGGCACGCCGAGCGTCGCCGCCCAGGCGTCGCCGCGGGCGAGCCAGTCGAGCTGGCGCGCAGTCGGCCAGACGAGCGCAGACGCGACCAGCCAGCGCGAGCCACGCGACGCCCCACTGCGTCGCACCGTTCAGGTCGCCGAGCAGCCAGAACACCATGCCGCGCAATTGCATCTCGGAGGCCAGCACGAGCAGCATCGAGACGAACGCCGAGCAGGCGGTGCCGATCATCACGCCGACCGAGCAGCAGCGCCACCGACGACTCCCGTGTGGCCGCGAGCCGCCGACCGAGCAGCCGCGCACGACAGCAGGAAGAGCAGCGCCTGCCGCGGCGCAGGGCGCCGGCGCCAGCGCCGATCGCGACGCCCCATTCCGGCAGCAGCAGCGCGCCGCCCAGCGCTGCCGAGCCAGCAGCATCAGCAGCGCGCCGACCGATGCCGCCGCCGGACAGCCCGAGCACGTCACGGATCGGCCAGCGGATTGCGGGTCAGCAGCTGCATCAACGCGCCGGCCAACGCGCAGTGCGGCACCGGCCCGAAGCCGGCGAGGACGCGCGGAACGCGGATCTTCCACAGGATGTCCGGTGTCGCGCAGGCCCCACCCCGACGAGCCGGCCGCGACGCCGACGGCGGAGCGGCCGCCGACGGCGAACGCCAGCATGATCCGAGCGTGCGACCAAGCATCGGACCGGTGCTCGTCGTCGAGAGCCGGAGGCCGTCGTAGCGGACGCCCGAGCCAGCCCTGCCGGCCGAGTGCCGGGATAGTCGCGCAGCGTCTCGTAGCGACGGTCGAACGACGTTCAGCAGCGCGGGCCTCGAAGCGCCAGTGCGACGTCGACGCGGTACCGCGGCCTGCGATGTCGGCCGTTACGTAGGCCGGCAACTGTGCTCCGGCCATCAGGACGGCGCGCCGACGCGCAGGAGGTCGGCGCTGCGCGCTCCACGGACCGCCAGTCCACTCGGCCGCGATGCTACTCCTGATGCGCGGCGCGCCGCGGCGCAGCAGGCGTTGGCCGGTCGCATCGTCGCGGGCATCGAGGAAGTCGACCGTCGCCTCGCAGTGCAACGGCGTCGATGCGGTGGCCGGCGGTCAGCGTCGCGCCCTGCAGCGTCGCGCGGTTGATGTTGCAGGCGCAGCCGAAAGTCGTAGGCCGGATCGGCCGGACAGAACGTCGCGGTCCGGTTCAGAACGCGATCAGATCGCGCACCCGGTTGCGATACAGCGTCGCGCCGGCCGAAGCGTCGCCGGCGCCGCCACTGCAGCGCCGACCTCGAGGCTTTGCGCATGCTCGGGGCTGATCGACGCGACGCGCGAAACCAGGAAAGTACAGGTCGTTGAACGTCCGGTGCACGAAACGCGGTGCCAGCCACCGCGCCGCGACGTCAAAGCCGGGTCGAAGGTCGACTGCGACGCCGAGCTTGCCGGTGCTGACGCTGCCATAGACCGAGTTGCGATCGTGGCGTCCGTCAGCCTGCACGCGCCAGGCGCCGAACGAGCCGGTGATAGCCGAGCACCAGCGCATCGGGTTTGGCGGCTCAGCGGAGCCGGCGAAGACACGCTGGCATCGACGCTGCTCCTCGAGGGCCGCTCGATGGGCCGCGCACGAACTGCTGGCTCATCGATCGGGCGTCCAGGCAGCTCTGCCAGTGTGTATTGCTGCCGACGGGTCTTGAAGCGGCTCGGGTCGCTGAGCACCGCTCAGCAGGTCGTCGGACTGTGCGGCGACAGCCGTACCGTCGTCGACCCAGCGCGGCGTCAGCTCGCCGCGAGTAGTCGAGCGATCGCGACGCGCGTGTCGAGGCGGTTGCGAAAGTCGCCGCGTCGGATCGCGGCGCGAAGGTCGGCGGCAGAAATTCGGCACTGTCGTACTGGGAGCGCAGGCGATTGGCGACGAGGCAGCGCCGACTGCGGTGCCCCGGCGACCACGGCGTGACAGCCGCCGCGCGCCTGCAGATCCGGTACGTCGGATAGCCGTCGCGATCCGGGTTGAACTGCGCCGAACAGTATCGTCCGGCTTCACCGCGCGAGATGCCGCGGCTGGCGTCGCGGCCGATCAGGCTGACGGCGTAGTCGACGCGCACCTTGCACGCCGGCCACGCGATCCATCAGACGGCACTCGAGTGGAGTTCGCCAACCGCGGCCTGACGCGGCTCAGGTGCGCTGGCGCCGCTGCCGCGTCGCGTGATGATCTGGATCGACGCCGCCGACCGCATCGGCACCGTAGAGGCTCGACGCGGGGCCGCGCAGGATCTCGATGCGCTCGATCTGCGACGAGACCGATGCCGGCGAAGTCGACCTGGCCGAGCGTCGCCGAGCCGATCCGCACGCCGTCGACCAGCACCAGCATGCCGCTCGCCGCGACGCCGCGCAGCAGCACCGATGCCGACTGACCGGGCCCGCCGTTGCGCGACAGCTGGATGCCGCCTTCGCGACGCAGCAGGTCCTCGATCGGAGTCGGCGCTCGATGCGCGGATGCGCTCGGCATCGATGACGACGACATCGCCGACGATGCCGGTCGAGCGGCGTCGGCTCGCGGTTGCCGGTGACGACGACCGGCACGCAGGCCGAAGCGCGAGCGCCTGCGACGCCTCCGCGCGGCGAGCGACCGACAGAAAACGAGCGACGCGGAAGGCAAACGAAGCGGCGCGCACGCCGATCCAGCTGCGCGAAGCACCGGAGACCGACGATGAGACCATGAGCGTTCCAACGGCGAGAGGCCCGCTCCCAGTTCCCCGCGGTCGCGAAGGCGTTCGGCGGCGCTGACACGCGCACCGCCCCCGTTGGCCGGTATCCGGGCTGACGGAGCCGCTCTCGCGACCTTCCCAAAGACGCGCGTCCTCAGTGGCATGCGCGCAAGAGCCGAAGCCGCTCGCGCGACTTCGTCCGCCGTACCGTTGCGGGGACAGCGCAGATTCGGCATCCGCCGCACGCGGCCTCGTCCTTCTGCTTCCCGTTTAACTGTGCCGACTGAACACCGGCACGGGCACCAACGCTCGGCGATTGTAGTGAGGGCGCCGCGCGCGAACGTGATTTCTTCACGCGCGTCATCCAGCGTCGCGTCGACGATGCGGACGACTGCGCGTCATGCCGTGCTGCGCGGCAGAAACGCGCGAGATCCTACAATCCCGCCACACCAACCACCGCGTCGCACGATGTCCAGAGATCGATGAGCTCGCAGACACGGGTCGAGCGATTGCTGTTGCGACACGGCGAACTGCAGCGGACCAATGCGTTGCTGCAGCAGCAGCTCACCGCGGTGACCCACGAACGCGACAACCTGCGCTCGCGCCTGAACGCCGCGCGCAGCCGCATCGACGTGCTGCTCGAGCGCCTGCCGCGCGACGGTCGCCGACGGCGACGCCGCCCGCGTCGCCGATGACGTGCGGAGCGTGCGCGATGAAGCAGATGGAAGTGACGATCATGGGCCAGAGCTACGTGCTCGGCTGCCCCGAAGGCGGCGAGACAGGCGCTGCTCGAGGCCGTCGACCAGGTCGACCGCGAGATGAGCGCGATCCGCGACGGCGGCAAGGTGCGGGCGCGCGAGACGGATCGCCGTGCTGGCGGCGCTCAACCTCGCCTATGCGCTGGCCGAGAACGCGCCGCGCGAGACTCCACCGCGTCGCGCCGTCGACATCGCCGGACGACTGCCGGCGAGCACTCGACGCACTTGATCGCGCGCCTCGATTCTGCCCCTGCGACGAAGACGGTCAATTGCTCTGACGGCAGCGTCACGCGCGAGCGTAGAATCAGATCCGTCCGTCGCGTTCGCGTGAGTTTTATATTTCCTTGAACCGATGCTCTGTATGAGCAAGGGCTTGGAACATCGCCCGGTTGGTGTGATCGTCTCGCGTCAGATGAACCCGAAGCCGGGCTGACCTCGCCCACCTGAACTGCCTGGGTTCAGGAATGCGGCTCATGGTTCTGCGGCGGACACCTTACTTCGGCGCTCCATCGACGGTCCGTTCCACTGTAGGGCGCACCTCGATGCGCTACTGGCTGATGAAGAGCGAGCCCGACGAGTGCTCGATCGACGATCTCGCCGACGCGCCGAAGAAGACCGTGCCCTGGGTCGGCGTGCGCAACTACCAGGCGCGCAACTTCATGCGCGACGAGATGCAGCTCGGCGACGGCGTGCTGTTCTATCACTCGTCGCTGCCCCGAGCCGGGCATCGCCGGGCCTCGCCGAGGTCGTCGGCGCGGCCTACCCCGACGCGACGCAGTTCGATCCGGACGAGCCACTACTACGACCCGAAGTCGACGCGCGAGGCGCCGCGCTGGTGCACTGGTCGACGTGAAGCTGGTCGAGCAAGACCGCGCCTGCTGTCGCTGCGCCGAGATGCGCGCAGCGCCCGAGCTCGCGACGATGCGCATGCTGCAGCCGCGGCAACCGGCTGTCGATCACGCCGGTGACCGAAGAAGAGTGGCGCGCAGTGCTGCACCGGCTGAATGCCGCGGTGACGCTCGGCCTCGAGTGGCAGCTGATCCTCGAGCTGTTGCTGCTGGGAGCCGTTCGCCGGGCTTCCTGGCAGGGCTGCTCGGCGTCGGCGGCGGCATGCTGATGGTGCCGTTCATGACCTTCGTGCTGACAAGCAAGGGGCATGCCGTGCGCAATACGTCGTGAAGATGGCGATCGCGACCTCGCTCGCGACGATCTGCTTCACCTCGATCGTCGTCCGTGCGCACCCACCACCAGCGCGGCGCGGTGCGCTGGGACGTCGTCATGCTGCTCGCGCCCGGCATCATCGCCGGCCTCGCTGATCGGCGCGCACAGCTCGCGAAGGCGTTGCCGACCAGATCCTGCGCGCTGCTGTTCGCCGCGTTCGTCGGCTTCTCGGCGACACGCAGATGCTGCATCGACCGCAAGCCGAAGCCGATCGCGCCTGCTGCCCGGACCGCGGCGGCACGTTGGCTGCGGGTGGCGCGATCGGCCTGCTGTCGGCGCTGGTCGGCGCCGGCGGCGCCGTTCGTCTCGGTGCCGTTCATGACCGTGGTGCAACGTGCCGATCCACAACGCCGTCGCGACATCGGCGGCGCTCGGCTTCCCGATCGCGCTCGCCGGGACCATCGGCTACGTCGTCGCCGGCTGGTCGCTGCCCGAGATGCCGCCCGGCGCGCTCGGCTTCATCTACGCTGCCGGCGCTGGTGACGATCGCGGCGGCGAGCGTGCTGACGGCGCCCATCGGCGCGCACCTCGCCCACCAGCTGCACATGTCGCAGCTGCGGGCGCGTCTTCGCAAGGTGCTGCTGTACGGACTCAGCGCCTACATGCTCTCAAAGGGAGTCGCCGGATGATGGCCGCTGCGACTCGGACCGGCGCGACGTGGCCGCGGGCCCGTGCGGTCGCTGATCGGACGGACGTTGACGATGGTGTCCCTCGAGAGCCATCCCGAGCGCAACGTCATCCGCCTGCAGCTCAAGCAGAACATCGTGATCAAGGACCTCAACGAGGCCGAGATCGAGCGAGCTCGAGTCGCACCTGGCCGTGATCGGACTGCCAGAAGCGCGAGCACGCTGCTGCAGCAGGGCGTGCGCGAGATGGGCCAGTACTTCATCCTCGACGGCGTGCTGAAGCGCGTGGTCAGCAACAAGGACCGCGAAGGAGATGATCCTGCGCTTCGCCGCCGAGCGCGACATCGGAGACGAGCTACGCGGCCTGGCGGCTCGGCACGCCGACGCCCTACAGCATCGTCGCGCGTCACGAAGGCGCGCGTCGCGCAGCTGCCGCTGCACGAATGGGTCGCGTTCATCGGACCGGCATACCGCAGATCAAGCAGGCGCTTCGAATACGAAGTGATGCAGCGTGATGAGCGAGATCATGGCCCACACGATCACGCTGCACCTGCTCGATGCGCCGGGCCGCGTGCACCGCTTCATGCGCAAGCACACCGACGCTGTTCGACCGCCTACCGAAGAAGGAGCTCGCCGTCGTACCTCAACATCTCGGCCGGAGACGCTGAGCCGGCTCAAGCACCAGGGCAAGATCTGAGCGCGCTGCCCGCCGCGCAGCCTGGCGTCAGCGCCGCAGTGACTTCGCCCCGGCGTCTCATTCGAAGCGGTTGCTGAGCCAGTCCGATGCCGTCGACCTCGACCTCGACGGTGCTGCCGGGCTTCATGCACGCCGACGCCGATCGACGTGCCGCACAGGATGACGTCGCCCGGTATGCAGCGTCATGTCGTGCGAGATCCGGCTGACGAGCTGCGGCACCGTGAACACCGCGTCGGCTCATCGGATAGCGCTGGCGCTCGCCGCCGTTCAGGTGTGTGCGGCGGATCGTCAGCGCCGACGGATCGAGCCCGGTCGCGATCGACGGCCCGAGCGGGCAGAACGTGTCGTAAACCCTCGCGCGGCACCACTGGGCGAAGTCGGGATTGCGGGTCAGGATGTCGACCGCGGTGACGTCGTTGGCGCAGGTGTAGCCGAAGACGTGGTCGAGCGCAGACTCCTCGCTGACCGCGCGGCACTGGTGCCGACCGATGACAACGGCGAGCTCGCCCTCGAAGATGATGCGGCTGTCGCAGGCGGGCTTGCGGATCGTCGCGGCCCGGGTCGAGGTAGGCGTTCGGCGCCTTGATGAAGCAGAGCGGCTCCGGCCGGCACGCGCAAGCTCATCTTCTCGATCAGCGCGTGGAAGTTGTTCCAGACCGCGCAGGACCTTTGCCGGGCCGCACCGGCATCGTCAGTTGCACGCGCGCTGCGCGTGCCAGCGCTGCGACCGGTCGGCGAGCGGCCGGTCGAACAGGTCGCCCTCGTGGACGCGGATCGACGCGCCGTCGAGCACGCCGAAGCCGGCCCCTTCGGCTGTTTCAAACCGGACCCATGACGTCATCTGCGCTCTCCTGACCCGACGCGCCGGCAGTCGATTCGCGTCGATTGTTTGCGTGCGCCCGGTTGAACGCGACGATTGATTCGATGCCTGCGTCGATTCTTTTCCCGGTCGGACGCCGGGTCATTGACATGGGACAAGATTGCTGGGTTTCCGAGCGCAATCTGCGGGTAGACCCGCCCTTTCGCGTTTCGAAAAATTGACCGCGGTCATTGATCCGCGGGCAGGCACGCTCTTAGGATTTGCCGTCGCGCGACTGAGAGCGCGCCGGCTGGCGACAGGACCGTGCGCGCGACGTCTGACACGATCGATCGAACGACAGGAGACGCGATGAAATCTCTTGCACCAGCCCACACCGAAGACGCCGCGGCCGGCGCGCCCATCGAAGCGGAGGGCCGCAGCGCGATGATGACGCCTGCAAAGGTCGACCGGGCGACCGGCCCGGCAACGTTGCGAACTGGATCACGGCCACTGGGCCTCGAGTTCGAGCCGCTCATCGCTGCGGCCTCATCCGGCCGGACCTGCATGCCGATCCACCGCGACTGAACGAACCCTGACCGTCAGGAAATTCCTATGTCTTCCGTCATCGAAAGGGACCGTCTGCGCCCACCGGAAATGCAGCCACAAAGGGCCGCGCCGAGGGAAGTGTCTGCCGCTGCCGCGACCATCGACGGCTTCCACCTCGTGATCGACGCGCTGAAGCTGAACGGCATCGACACGATCTTCGGCCTGCCCGGCATCCCGATCACCGACCTCACGCGCGATGGCGACAGGCCGCGGGCATGCGCGTGATCTCGTTCCGCCACGAGCAGAACGCCGGCTACGCCGCCGTCGATCGCCGGCTTCCTGACGCAGAAGCCCGGCATCTGCCTGACGGTGTCGGCGCCCGGCTTCCTGAACGGCCTCGACGGCGCTCGCGCACGCGACCGATCAACTGCTTCCCGATGATCCTCATCAGCGGCTCGAGCGAGCGCGAGATCGTCGACCTGCAGCAGGGCGACTACGAGGAGATGGACCAGCTCGCGATCGCCAAGCCGCTCGCCAAGGCCGCGTTCCGCGTGCTGCACGCCGAGGACATCGGCGTGGGCGTCGCGCGCGCGATCCGCGCCGCGCGTGTCGGGCCGTCCGGGCGGCGTCTACCTCGACCTGCCGGCGAAGCTGTTCCCGCAGACGATGGATGCCGAGGCCGGCAGGAAGTCGCTGATCAAGGTCGTCGATCCGGCGCCGCGCCAGATCCCGGCGCCGGACGCGGTGCAGCGCGCGCTCGATCTGCTCAAGAGCGCTAAGCGGCCGCTGATCATCCTCGGCAAGGGCGCGGCCTACGCGCAGGCCGACGCCGACATCCGCGCGCTGGTCGAGAAGACCGGCATTCCCTACCTGCCGATGTCGATGGCCAAGGGCCTGCTGCCCGACACGCACGAGCAGTCGGCCTCCGCGGCGCGCTCGTACGTGCTGCCCGAGGCCGACGTCGTGATGCTGATCGGCGCGCGCCTCAACTGGCTGCTGTCGCACGGCAAGGGCAAGACCTGGGGCGGCGCCAGCGACAACTGGGGCGGCCAGCAGTTCATCCAGATCGACATCTCGCCGCAGGAGATCGACAGCAACGTGCCGCATCGACGCGCCGCTGGTCGGCGACATCGGCTCGTGCGTCGCCGCGCTGCTGCGCGATCGACGCGGACGCGAACTGGCCCAAGCCGCCCGCCGAGTGGATCGACGCCATCGCCGAGCGCGAGAGACAAGAACAGTCGCAAGATGGCCGAGACGCTGGCGAAGAACCCGTCGCCGATGAGCTTCCAGAGCGCGCTCAACGTGGTGCGCGACATCGTCAAGGCCGAACCCGACGCGATGCTCGTCAACGAGGGCGCCAACGCGCTCGACTTCACGCGCTCGATCGTCGACATGTACAAGCCGCGCAAGCGCACTCGACGTCGGCACCTGGGGCATCATGGGCATCGGCATGGGCTTTGCGGTCGCCGCCGCGGTCGTCACCGGCAAGCAGGTGATCGCGATCGAGGGCGACAGCGCCTTCGGCTTCAGCGGCATGGAAGTCGAGACGATCTGCCGCTACAACCTGCCGGTCTGCGTCGTCATCATCAACAACAACGGCGTCTACCGCGGCGACCGACGTCGAACCCGACCGGCGGCGCCGATCCGTCGCCGCCGGTGTTCGTCAAGGGTGCGCGCTACGACAAGCTGATGGAGGCGTTCGGCGGCGTCGGCGTGCATGCGACGACGCCGGACGAGCTGCGCAGCGGCGATGGAAGAGGCGATCCGCTCGCGGCAGGCCGACGCTGATCAACGCGGTGATCGACGAGACCGCGCGGCACCGAAAGCGGCCGCATCACGAGCCTCAATCCCAGCCGGCGAAGAAGAAGTAGCCGCGAGGCTGACGCAGTAACGGAGACAGATGGACGCAGGGAAATCGAATGAGCAAGGCACTGGATGGCGTCCGCATCCTGGACTTCACGCACGTGCAGTCGGGGCCGACCTGCACGCAGCTGCTGGCGTGGTTCGGCGCCGACGTGATCAAGGTCGAGCGCGCCGGCGAAGGCGACATCACGCGCGGCCAGCTGCGCGACATCCCCGACGTCGACAGCCTGTATTTCACGATGCTCAACCACAACAAGCGCTCGATCACGCTCGACGCCAAGAATCCGCAAGGGCAAGGAAGTGCTCGAGACGCTGGTCAAGAACTGCGACGTGCTGGTCGAGAACTTCGCGCCCGGCGCGCTCGACCGCATGGGCTTCACGTGGGAGCGCATCCAGGAGCTCAATCCGCGGATGATCGTCGCGTCGGTCAAGGGCTTCGGCCCCGGCCCGTACGAGGACTGCAAGGTCTACGAGAACGTCGCGCAGTGCGCCGGCGGCTCGGCCTCGACGACCGGCTTCGACGACGGCCCGCCGCTGGTCACCGGCGCGCAGATCGGCGACAGCGGCACCGGGCTGCACCTGGCGCTCGGCATCGTCGCCGCGCTCTACCAGCGCAACACGACCGGCCGCGGCCAGAAGGTGCTCGCGCGCGATGCAGGACGGCGTGCTCAACCTGTGCCGCGTGAAGCTGCGCGACCAGCAGCGCCTCGAGCGCACCGGCGTGATGGAAGAGTATCCGCAGTATCCGAACGGCAAGTTCGGCGACGCGGTGCCGCGCGCCGGCAACGCGTCGGGCGGCGGCCAGCCGGGCTGGATCCTGAAGTGCAAGGGCTGGGAGACCGATCCCAACGCGTACATCTACTTCATCACGCAGGCGCCGGTGTGGAAGGACATCTGCAAGGTGATCGGCCGCGAGGAATGGCTGACCGATCCGCGCTACGCGACGCCGAAGGCGCGGCTGCCGCACCTGATGGAGATCTTCGGCGAGATCGAGAAGTGGACGATGACCAAGACCAAGTTCGAGGCGATGGACATCCTGAACAAGCACGACATCCCGTGCGGGCCGATCCTGTCGATGAAGGAGATCGCCGAGGAGCCGTCGCTGCGCAAGACCGGCACCGTCGTCGAGGTCGACCATCCGACGCGCGGCAAGTACCTGACGGTCGGCAACCCGATCAAGATGTCCGACAGCCCGACCGACGTCACGCGCTCGCCGCTGCTCGGCGAGCACACCGACGAAGTGCTGGCCGGAGCTCGGCTACGCGCAAGGACCAGATCGCTGCGCTGCGGGCGCGAGGCCGTCTGAGCGCGATGCTCGACGCGCATACGAGCGCAACAGAACCAATGAGGAAGACCATGGCGAACGACAAGGCGAAGTCCGGCAGATTCTCGACAAGGTCAAGGCCGACGGCCGCACGTCGCTGACGGCGCCCGAAGGCAAGCTCGTCTGCGACGCCTACGGCATCCCGGTGCCGAAGGAAGGCGTCGCGACGAGCGCCGCCGACGCCGCGAAGCTCGCCGACGGCGATGGGCTTCCCGGTCGTGCTGAAGATCGTCTCGCCGGAGATCCTGCACAAGACCGAGGCCGGCGGCGTGCTGGTCGGCGTGCAAGAGCGCGGCCGACGTCGAAGCGGGCTTCGCGACGATCATGGCCAACGCGAAGAAGTACGACGCGAAGGCCGAACCTGCTGGGCGTCCAGGTGCAGCAGATGCTCGACGGGCGGCCAGGAAGTCATCATCGGCGCCGTCACCGATCCGTCGTTCGGCAAGCTGCGTCGCGTTCGGCTTGGGCGGCGTGCTGGTCGAGGTCCTGAAGGACATCACGTTCCGGCTGGCGCCGGCGACGCGACGACGACGCGCTGTCGATGCTCGACGGCATCGCCGCGGCGGAAATGCCTGAAGGGCGTGCGCGGCGCCGACCCGGTCGAACCGCGATGCGCTCGCGCGCGATCGATCGCAGAACGTGTCGCAGCTCGATCGCCGGACTTTCCCGAGATCGCCGAGATGGACCTGAATCCGGTGTTCGCGACCAAAGAGCGGCGCCATCGCCGCCGACGTGCGCATCGTCGCTCGACTTCAACCCGGCGCCGGCGCTTCCGGCCGACCGCACGACGACATCGTGCAGCGACATGAACCGCATCATGAAGCCCGATGCGGTCGCGGTGATCGGCGCGTCCGTCGAGGACGGCAAGATCGGCAACTCGGTGATGAAGAACCTGATCAACGGCGGCTACAAGGGGAAGATCTATCCGATCAATCCCTCGGCCGACGAGATCATGGGCCGCAAGGCGTACAAGAGCGTCAAGGACGTGCCCGGCGAGATCGACGTCGCGGTGTTCGCGATTCCCGCCAAGTTCGTCGCCGGCGCGCTGATCGAAGTCGGCGAGAAGAAGATCGCCGGCGCGGTGCTGATTCCCGTCGGGCTTCGCCGAGACGGGCAACGTCGAGGGCCAGAACGAACTCAGGAGATCGGGCGCAAGTACAACGTGCGCCTGATGGGGCCCGAACATCTACGGCTTCTACTACACGCCGGAAGAACCTGTGCGCGACGTTCTGCACCGCGTACGACGTCAAGGGCCACGCGGCGCTGTCGTCGCAGTCGGGCGGCATCGGCATGGCGATCATCGGCTTCTCGCGCTCGGCGAAGATGGGCGTCTCGGCGATCGTCGGCCTGGGCAACAAGTCCGACATCGACGAGGACGACCTGCTGACGTTCTTCGAGCAGGACGACAACACGCACGATCATCGCGCAGCACTGCGAGGACCTGAAGGACGGCCGCGCGTTCGCCGAGGTCGCGAAGCGCGTGTCGAAGAAGAAGCCGGTCGTCGTGCTGAAGGCCGGCCGCACGAGCATGGGCGCGCGCGCGGCGAGCTCGCACACCGGCGCGCTCGCCGGCAACGACAAGATCTACGACGACGTGCTGCAGGCAGTCGGGCGTGATCCGCGCGCGGAGCCTGCGCGACCTGCTCGAGTTCGCGCGCGCGATTCCGATGCTGCCGACGCCCAAGGGCGAGAACGTCGTCATCATCACCGGCGCCGGCGGCTCGGGCGTGCTGCTGTCCGACGCCTGCGTCGACAACGGCCTGTCAGCTGATGGCGATGCCGCCCGACCTCGACGCCGCGTTCCGCAAGTTCATCCCGCCGTTCGGCGCCGCCGGCAACCCGGTCGACATCACCGGCGGCGAGCCGCCGAAGACCTACCAGAACACGGTCCGCCTGGGCCTCGAGGATCCGCGCATCCATGCGCTGATCCTCGGCTACTGGCACACGATCGTCACGCCGCCGATGGTGTTCGCGAAGCTCATGGTCGAGGTCGTCGAGGAGATGCAGCGCGAAGGGCATCGTCAAGCCGGTCGTCGCGTCGCTCGCGGGCGACGTGCAGGTCGAGGAGGCGGCGCGAGTACCTGTTCGATCACGGCATCCCGGCGTATCCGTACTCGACCGAGATGCCGGTCGCGGTGCTCGGCGCGAAGTACAAATGGGCGCGCGGCGCGGGACTGATCTGAGCCAGATCCGCGCGCGACGATCCGGCAGACCGCATAGCGAACAGGTACACCGCTGAAGACGGCGTGACGCGGCCGCGGCAAGACTGCGCGCACTGGCGACCAATAAGTCGTCCACATTAGGAGGAGTCATGGTCAGCTCAACGTGCAGTCGTGCGCATCGCGATCGGTTGTCGCGCTGGCGCGCGCATTGCCGCGTGTCTGCCACGATGTCGCCGCGCATGGCCGCGTGGGAGCCGACCAAGCCGGTCGAGTTCATCGTTCCCGCCGGCACCGGCGGCGGCGCCGACCAGATGGCGCGCTTCATTCAGGGTCGTCGTCGCCAAGAACAACCTGATGAAGCAGCCGCTCGATCGTCGTCAACAAGTCGGGCGGCGCGGGCGCGCGAAGGCTTTCTCGATGTCAAGGAGCGCGAAGGGCGATCCGCACAAGATCATCATCACGCTGTCGAACCTGTTCACGACGCCGCTCGCGACCGGCGTGCCGTTCAACTGGAAGGACCTGACGCCGGTGGCGATGCTCGCGCTCGACGAGTTCGTGCTGTGGGTCAACGCCGAGACGCCGTACAAGACCGCGCGGCGAGTACATCGACGCCGATCAAGGCCGGCAGCCAACAGCCAGTTCAAGATGGCGGGCACCGGCTCGAAGCAGGAAGACCAGATCATCACGGTCGCGCTCGAGAAGGCGAGTCGGCAAGAAGATGACCTACGTGCCGTTCAAGGGCGGCGGCGACGTCGCCGGTGCAGCTCGTCGGCAAGCACGTCGACTCGACGGTGAACAACCCGATCGAGGCGGTCGCGCACTGGCGCTCGCGGCGCGCTGCGCCCGCTGTGCGTGTTCGACAGCGCGCCGATGCCGTATCCAGCGAAGGTGACGGCGACGCAGTCGTGGCAGGACATCCCGACCTGCAAGTCGCAGGGCATCGACGTCGAGTACCTGATGCTGCGCGGCATCTTCATGCCGCCCGGCGTCACGCAGGAACAGGTCGACTTCTACGTCGATCTGTTCAAGAAGGTGCGCGCGCTGCCCGAGTGGAAGAAGTACACCGAGGAGGCGGCGTTCAACGACACGTTCATGACGGGCAAGCAGTACGCCGACTGGGTGACGAAGGCCGAAGGCGACGCACAAGGACGCTGATGCAGGAAGCCGGCTTCATCGCCAAGTAAGCGAAGCAATGAGCGACGAACGACAAGGCGCGAACGGCGGCGTCGTCGACGACGCGCTGGGTCGAGCTCGTCGTCGCGCTCGTGCTGGTCGTCGTCGGGCGGTGCCGTCGTCGTCATGGATGCCCTGCGCGTCGGGGATGGCGTGGGGCGACGACGGGCCGAAGGCCGGCTATTTTCCGTTCTTCATCGGCTGCATCCTGATCGCTGACGGCCGGGTGGATCGCCGGCGAAGACCGTCTGGGGCTGGAAGCAAGCTCGCAGGCTACGGTCTTCGTCACGCACGCCGAGTTGCGCCCGGTCTTTCGATGCTGCTGCCGACCATCGCGTACGTCGCCGCGATCTATGTTCCTCGGCATCTACGTCGTCGTCGGCGATTTACATCGCCGCCTTCATGATCTGGCAAGGGCAAGTACAGGAGTGGCCGATCACGCTCGGCGCGAGCCTCGGCGTGCCGATCGCGCTGTTCCTGCTCTTCGAAATGTGGTTCCTCGTGCCGCTGCCCAAGGGACCGGTCGAGCAGCTGCATCGGCTATTGACGGTTGCGTTCGCGACGAACCGTAACGAAAGGTCAGCCAGTGGTCGGAGGATATCGGCAACCTGATGCACGGGCTTCGCGGTTGCGCTGACCTGGAAGAACCTGCTGTTCATGCTCGTCGGCATCCTCCTCGGGGTGCTGATCGGCGTGCTGCCCGGGCTGGGCGGCGCGAACGGCGTCGCGATCCTGCTGCCGCTGACGTTCACGATGCCGCCGACGTCGGCGATCATCATGCTGTCGTGCATCTACTGGGGCGCGCTGTTCGGCGGCGCGATCACGTCGATCCTGTTCAACATTCCGGGCGAGCCATGGTCGGTGGCGACGACGTTCGACGGCTATCCGATGGCGCAGCAGGGCCGCGCGGGCGAGGCGCTGACGGCCGCGTTCACGTCGTCGTTCGTCGGCGCGCTGTTCGCGGTGATCCTGATCACGTTCCTGGCGCCGCTGGTGGCGAAATTCGCGCTCAAGTTCGGTCCGCCCGAGTTCTTCGCGGTCCAGCTGCTCACGTTCTGCAGCTTCGTCGGGCATGGGCCGCGAGCCGCCGGTCAAGACGATCGCGTCGATGATGCTCGGCTTCGCGCTCGCCGCGGTCGGCCTCGACACCGTCACCGGCACGCTGCGCATGACGTTCGGCCAGACGCGAGCTGCTGCAGGGCTTCGACTTCCTGATCGCGGTGATCGGCCTCTTCGGCCTCGGCGAGATCCTGCTGACGATGGAGGAGGGCCTCGCGTTCAAGGGCACGAGCGGCGAAGATCGACTCCGAAGATCGTGCTGGAACACGTGGAAGAAGCTGCCGCGATACTGGATGACGTCGCTGCGCGCGTGCCTCGATCGGCTGCTGGATGGGCATCACGCCGGGCGGCGCGACGCCCGCGTCGTTCATGAGCTACGGGATGGCGCAGCGCTTCTCGAAGACCGGCGACAAGTTCGGCGAAGGCCAGATCGAAGGCGTGCATCGCGCCGGAAACCGCGGCGCACGCGGCCGGCACCAGCGCGCTGCTGCCGATGCTGACGCTCGGCATTCCCGGGCTCGCCGACCGCTGCGGTGCTGCTCGGCGGCCTGCTGATCTGGGGCCTGCAGCCGGGGCCGCTGCTGTTCGTCGAGAAGAAGGACTTCGTCTGGGGGCTGATCGCCAGCATGTACCTCGGCAACATCGTCGGTCTGATCATCGTGCTGACGACCGTGCCGTGGCTGGGCGGCGATCCTGCGCATCCCGTTCGCGATCATCGCGCCGGTGATCGTCGTCATCTGCGCGATCGGCGCGTACACGGTCCACAACAACATGTTCGACGTCGCGATGATGCTCGTGTTCGGCGTCGTCGGTTACCTGTTCAAGAAGCTCAAGTACCCGCTCGCGCCGCTGGTGCTGGCGCTGGTGCTGGGCGACATGGCGGAGACGGCATTCCGGCAGTCGATGCTGCTGTCCGGCGGCAGCGTCGGCATCTTCTGGTCGCCAACGGACTGGTCGGCTCGATCGTGACGTCTCGCGCTCGTCATCCTGTGCTGGCCGCTGATCGGCAGCGTGAAGTCATGGCTGCGCAGGCGGGAGAGCGCAGCGCACGCGACGTGATCGGCGGTAGCGCGCCGATTGCGGAGAGGCTCCGGCGGGTGCCCCTGCGCGTGGCGCCTGAACACTGAAGCCAGCGCAGGGCACCGCCGGAGTCTCTCCGCGAACTCAGGCGCGGCCGATCACGCGGCCGCGTACTTCTCGCGCAGGACGTTCTTCTGCACCTTGCCCATCGCGTTGCGCGGCAGGTCGTCGACGAAGTGCACGCGCTTCGGCACCTTGAACGTGGCGATGTCGAGCCTTCAGCGCCGCGATGATCTCGTGCCTCCGTCAGATCCGTGTCCGGCTGTCGCGACGACGACCGCGGTCACCGCTTCGCCGAAGTCGGGATCGGGCACGCCGATGACGGCCGATTCGACGACGCCGGGCATCGCGTCGATGCGCTCTTCGATCTCCATTCGGGTACACGTTGAGGCCGCCGGTGATGATCATGTCCTTCGCGCGGCCGACGAGCTTGAGGTAGCCTTGCCGTCGCCGCCGCGACCCAGCTGCCGACGTCGCCGGTGCGGAAACCAGCCGTCGGCGTGAATTCCTCGCGCGTCTTTTCCGGCATGCGCCAATATCCGGCGAACACGTTCGGGCCCTTCACTTCGACGCTGCCGACGGCACCGCGGCGCGCACGGCGCAGCCTGCCGATCGACGACGCGCACCGAGACGCCGGGCAGCGGCAGCCCGACCGTGCCGCCGACACGCGCGCCGGCCAGCGGATTCGATGTGATCATGCCGGTCTCGGTCATGCCGTAGCGCTCGAGGATCGTGTGGCCGGTGCGCGCTCGAAACGCGTCGAACGTCTCGGGCAGCAGCGGCGCCGAGCCGGACACGAACAGGCGCACGGTGCGGCAGGCTCGCGCGCTGAACGCGGGCTCGGCGAGGAGCCGCGTGTAGAACGTCGGCACGCCCATCATCACCGTCGCGCGCGGCAGCAGCGCGCACCGCGCCGACCTCGAACTTCGGCAGCCACAGCATGCGTGCACCCGACAGCAGCGCGCAGTGCATCGCGACGAACAGGCCGTGCACGTGATAGATCGGCAGCGCGTGCAGCAGCGCGTCGCCGCGGGTGAAGCCCCAGCTGTCGACCAGCGCCAGCGGCGTTCGACGCGAGATTGCGGTGCGTCAGCATCGCGCCCTTCGAGCGCCCGGTCGTGCCCGACGTGTAGAGGATCGCCGCGAGGTCGTCGGGCCTGCGACGACCGCGTTGCGAACGTCCGTCGGCTTCGTCGCGCGCGCGGTCGACGAGCTCGCCGCCGTCTGGCGTCCAGCGTGAGCACCGTCGCGCTGCCGGCGAGCGTCGCGATCACGCCGAGGCGCTCGGGCCGCGCAGACGATCACCCGCGGCGTCGCGTCGCCGAAGAAGTACGCGAGCTCGCGACTTCTGGTAGCCGGTGTTGAGCGGCAGGTAGACGAGGCCCGCGCGCAGGCATGCGAGGTAGAGCGCAAGCACCTGCCAGTGCTTGTCGACCTGGACGGCAACGCGATCGCCGGGCTTGCAGCCCGCACCGGTCAGCGCGTTGGCGATCTGCGCCGACCAGCGTCGCGAGATCGTCGAAGTGCACGACCGGCCCGCCAGGGACCAGCAGGCACGGCTCCTCCGCCGCGCCCGCGAAGTGACCTCGAACAGCGTGTAGCAGGTTGGCGTTCATCGCAAGGCGGCGCTATGCCGTTGGGTCCGATCGTCGCGCCGCGAGCACGCAGCCGATGTACGCTTGCGGCCGGATTATTCCACATGCGACCCGAGAGCGCCGGCAAGACACCTCCCCGAACTGCTCGCGCTCGATGCTCCGCTGCGACAATAACGGCGCGACATCGCGTCGCGCTCTTCGTCTGGCTCGCTTTCGCCTCTGCGGTCGCCGCCGCCGCGGCAACACCGAGACTACGCGCGGGAGGCGCGGTGGGCGAGCGAAGCGGATGCCGCCCAGGATCGTCGCCGGCGACGCGGTGTGGCTGGCGCCCCCGGATCGACCGCGCGTGCTGGCGATCTTCACCAGCAATACGCAACTGAACGAAGTACAA
>ERZ1370068.893-contig-10817_pt1 | contig 32699 bp, 38 predicted proteins | sample MGYA00561227_ERZ1370068 | MGnify/ENA primary metagenome ERZ1370068 (study PRJEB38410, sample SAMEA6850437) | metagenome | study: Metagenomic assessment of the ecological functions of the soil: analysis of the soil microbiota associated with the...
CATTTCGACCAGCATCTGGGCAGCGCGATCGCGCAGCACGGCACGCTGATCTACGTGATCCTGTTTGCAACCATCTCGCATCGAGATCGGCATCGTGCCGTGATGTTCTTCCTCCCCGGCGCATCCGCTGGTGTTCCTGTGCGGCGCGTATTGCGCGACGGGCGCGATCGACGTGCTGATCGTCGCGCCGGTCCTCTTCGCTGCGGCCACCGTCCTGGGGGAGCCTGCTTGAGCTACGCGAAGCGGCCGCGCGCTTGGCAACCGCGTCACGCGTCTCGCATGACTATCGATGGCTGGACAAGGCGGCCTCTGAGCGGGACGCACACTTTCTTCGAGAATCACGGCGGCCTCACCTTCCTGCGGTCGCCGTTCATCGCGGTGGTGCGCACGTTCGCCCGCGTCCGTTCGCGGGCGTCGCACTGGACGACTTTGCCGCGCTCCGCATCGTCCGGTGGTCAGCCGGCGCGGCGATCTGGATCGTCACGCCGGTGGGCGGAGGCTGCTTCTTCGGCAACGTACCGATCGTCCAGAATCACATGAGCGCGATCGTGCTGTACCGGAATGACGATCGGCGTCGCGGTCGCTCGTGATCGGCGCCGTCTGGCGCCGCTTCCGATAGATGCAATTCACGCCGCCCGGCTAAATTCTCAACGCGGCGGCTTACAGGTGTTCTTGCCCTCGTATTCCCAGCGTTGCAGCTTGTATTCTTGCCGTTCCAGCGCTCGACCGGGAAGCAGAACCGGGACCGCCGACGCTGATATCGGGCCAGCCGTCGGCCCCTTGGTCGCGACAAACTGAGAATGCGGGCTGCCGTTCGCGAGGAGTTTCCAGCTGCCCGTTGGCGAGCTTGGTGACAACCAGTATCCCTGGCCGGTATTGCCGTAGCAGTACGTGCCGCCTTCCGTGATGACGACCTCCGGCATTTCCGTCGCCGTTGACATCCGCGACCTTACATCGATCCTGCCCGGCTCGTAGCTGGGAGTCGGATCGTCGCACGCTTCGCCACTTGCCACCGCGCTTTGCAAATCCTGCCGCCTTGAATGCGGCGGCTTCGTCGGCCGGCGGTAGCGCTGTAGGGACGGTCTTGCTTGCGGCTTGCGGCGTTGCAGGGTGGGCTTGCCTGTCGTCTGGAGTCGGCGGCGATTGCGCGGTCTCTCGTGCGGCGCCGATCGTAGCCCGCGCAATCCGTTGCGGGCGCGTAAAGTCCGGCCATCGCTGGCGGTGACTCGGACGCAGCCGGCGTCCGTGACGCGCATGTCCATCCAGCCGCCGCAGAAGTCGAAGTCGCCTGGATCGTTCAGTGCCGGTGATCACCAGAGCGCCAGTTGCCCCCTCCTTGACGAGGACGGCGAAGTAGCGCCCCCGACGGCGCGTAACACGAAGCGATCGGTATCGACGAAGCGCCTCAGGTCGCTTGTCGCCGTTGATGTCGACGAGCGTCACGCGAGACTTCGCCGGGACTGCCGCAGCGATTGACCGGCTGATCCTTCACAATCGGAAATCCGCCGCCGTATAGAGTTGCGCGCCGGCCTTGGTCATCACCTGTTTGGGCGCCGGCATGGCGGCAGGATGGCAAAGGCAGAAGCCGATCGCGGCAACGCGTGGAAAGTGTTCAGCAAAGACCTTCGGCTCGACGGCGGCGCTGCCCTCATTTCGGAGACGGCGCGTACAGTGTGGTGTCCGATAGCGCGCACTCGATCGATGATGCTCGCCTTCCGCTCCTCCATTGACCATCGACGTCATCTCCGACGTCGTCTGCCCGCGGTGCTACATCGGCCGGCGGCGGCTGGGTCGCGGCCTTTGAAGTCATCACTCGCCGAGCGCGAACCGGAGGTCGGGCCGCTCGTGAGCTGGCATCCACGTTTCAGCTCAGCCCCGACCTGGCGCGCGTGAAGGCATCGCGCGGATCGACTATCTCGTGGCGAAATTCGGCGGAGGGCGAGTGAGCGCGGAAATCTGCGACCGCGCGCGCCGTCGGCAGAGAGGCGTCGGCATCGACTTCGCCTTCCGACCGAATCGCGCGCCAGCCCAGACCTGCTCGGCAGCGCATCGTCTTATCTCCCTGGGCGCAAGCCCAAAAGGCGACGGGGAGGACGTGGTCGAATCCGGCTGTTTCGCGCCTTCTTTTTCAGGTCGAAGGAGCGCTTCATCGGCGACCAGGGCGTAGCTCGCGGCGATCGCTCGAGCGAGGTGCAGGGCTCCGAGGCCGCCAGCGCGGACCCACCTCGCCACCGATCGGGGGCGTCGAAACGACTCCGCGATGGATCGCCGCGTGCGCGAGATCGGCGCGAGCGGCGTCCGTTCGTTCATCTTCGGGGGTCGGGCCGCCGTATCGGGCGAAGCACCAAGGCCCGAAGTGCCCGCCGACGCGATGGCCGAAGCGATCAAGGCGGCGCCGCGGTAGTCGTGAACGCGCTCGTCCCACGGCAGCGAGAGGCGGATCGCCGACGCTGATCAGGCCGACCATGCTGTAGGTCTGCACGAAGTTGCCCCACAGCTCGCCGGTGCCGGAGGTCGACGATGCTCGGCGAGCAGGCCGTGGCGATTGCGGCACGCCAGCAGGCGTCTCGAACAGCGCGCGCGCCTCGTCGCGGCGGCCGATCGCGGCCAGCGCGTTGACGTACCAGAACGTGCAGACGAGAAACGCGTTCTCGGGCTCGCCGAAATCGTCGCGCTCGACGTAGCGGAAGATGAAATCGCCGCGCTTGAGCTCGGCGCCGATCGATCGACGGTGGCGACGAACCGCGGATCGTCGGCGCGCACGAAACCCAGCTCGGCGAGGAGCAGAAGGCTCGCGTCGAGTCCCGCGTCGCCGTCCGCGGTGCTGACGATAGCAGTTCCGCGCTCGGCGTTCCAGCAGCGCTCGTCGACGAAGCGCGCGATGCGCTGCGGCGTCGTCGCTCCATTGCGCCGCGCGGTCGGCAAGGCCGAGCCGCGTGGCGATCCGCGCGAGGCGGTCGCACGCCGCCCAGCACATGACGGTCGAGAACGTGTGCACGCGCGCGCTGCCGCGGAGCTCCCACAGCCCGGCGTCGGGCTGGTCGAAGCGCCGCGATCGCGCGACGGCCGAGCTCCTCGAGCCGCTCGAACAGCGCGCCGTCGCCGTGGCGGATGAGCCGCTCGTCGAAGAACACGTGCGTCGCCGCGAGCACCGCGGAACCGTAGACGTCGTGCTGGATCTGGCGATAGGCGTCGTTGCCGACGCGCACCGGCCCCATGCCGCGATAGCCGGGAAGCGTCGTCGACGACGCGACTCGACGATCGCCGGCGTCGCCGTTGATCCGATACACCGGCTGCAGCGGCGCCGTCGTCGACGCCGGCCGCGATGTTGACGATGGTAGCCGAGGTAGCGCTCCATCGTCTCGGTCGCGCCGAGGCGGTTGAGCGCATCGACGACGAAATAGCCGTCGCGCAGCCAGCAGTAGCGGTAGTCCCAGTTGCGCGACGACTGCGCGGACTCCGGGATCGACGTGGTCATCGCGGCGACGATCGCGCCGGTGTCGTCGATACGCGTTGAGCTGCGAGCGTGATCGCCGCGCGGATCACGGCGCCCTGCCACTCGAACGGGATCGCGAGCCGCCGCACCCAGTCGCGCCAGTAGCGTCGACCGTGTCGCTCGATGAAGCGGCGGCCGAGCTCGGCCACCGCCGTCGACACGCGTTTCGTCGGGCCCGAGCACGCAGCGTCGACGTCGTCGTTCACGAGAGAACGGCCGCTCTTCGAGGACCGCGGTCAGCGACGCGTCCGTCGTGAGGCCGCAACCGTCGCTTCAGGCGTCACGTAGCGGATGTGTCCGGCTGCCGACGGTCGACGCCGGCCGCTCGCTGCCGTAATCGACGGCAGGCCGCAGCCGCACGACGATCGCGCGGCTGCCCGACAGCTTGCCGGATGCTGCCGGACCAGCGCGACCGGATGGAAGATGCGGCCGAATGCTGAGGCGAAGCGCGCACGATCGGTGATCTCTGACGCGCGCTTGCCGGCCTTGTCGTAAAGGTCGCGTCGTGAGCACTGCCGTGTTCGTCGATCGTAACGACTGCTCGCGTGCGCACGCCGTCGACGAGGTCGATCGACCAGACGCCGCGCTCGCGCGCCGGACTCGCGTATCGTCGAGCAGCGCGCAGAACGTCGGATCGCTGTCGAAGCGCGGAAAGCATCCCCAGACGATCGACCCGGCCGCGTCGACGAGCAGGCCGATCGTGCCGTTGCCGATCAGCGCGAGGTCGAGGTCGCGCATCAGTGAGGCTCCGCTGTCGAACGTGCGGACGTCGCAGGCGCGCTGCGCCAGCCACGCGCGCACCGGCGCGCGACGTCGCGCAGCCGGTAGCGTGCGCGCGTCGCGCCGCGCCCGACCTTCACCGCCCAGCCGCGCGAGGTGCGTCGACGGCGACGAAAGCCGTACTCGTCGGTCGAGTCGTCGCCGACGAACACCGGCACGCGGCCTGCAGAACGGCGGCTCCGCCATGTATTCGAGGATCGCCGTGCACTTTGCTCGCGTCCGTCGGGCTTGATTTCGAGGATTCTCTTGCCCGGCTGCAGCCGCCATTCTGCGCTGACCGGCGGTGTTACGCAACATCGTCGCGCAGCGTCCGGTGCACGTGCGCGGCGAGGCCCGGCGCGCGCCGGTAGTGGAGCGCGAGCGTCGCGCCCTTGTCCTCGAGCAGCAGGCCCTCGTGACGCGCGGCGAAGCGCGGCGAGCTCGCGCGCGCAGCCAGCTCGAGCCGCGCATCGACGCTTCGTGCAGGTGGATCGACCCGTCCGCCGCGCGACGCTCGAGGCCGTGCTGACCGGCGACCGGAAGCGCGAGGTCCGGGAAGAGGCGCGTCGGCGTCGGCGATCGCTGCGGCCGGTGATCAGCGCGACGGCACCGCCGAGCCGGTCGCGCGAGCTCCGGCAGCAGCGCGGTGAGTCGTGGCGGGTCGACGCGCACGCGGTCGGGCGTCGACGCAAAGATCGAGCAGCGTGCCGTCGATGTCGAGGAACAACGCGCACTGCGGGCGAGTGCGCGGCGGCCGCGCCGCGGCGTGGTGCGCGCGCGAAACCCGACTCGGCGTTCGGACGTTTGCATCGGCGGTGCGGTCGTCAGCCATGGCGCAGGGTGTCATCGGTCGTGCGGATTCGCCCGCGCTGCCGCATCACCGCGGCGTCGAGCAGCATCCGCCCGGCCCAGCGGTAGACGTTGAACTCGCGCACCACGCCGCGCATGAAGCGCATGCGGTCGCGTTGCTCGTCGACGGGCATCGTCAGCGCGATGATGCAGCGCCGCCGCGCACTGGTCGGCATCATACGGATTGACGATGAGCGCTTCGGCCAGCTCGCGCGACGCGCCGGCGAACTGCGACAGGATCAGCACGCCCTGCTCGTCGTCGCGCGCGGCGACGAACTCCTTCGCGACGAGGTTCATCCCGTCGTGCAGGCTGCTCACGAAGCACAGGTCGGCGGCGCGGTGATGCTCGTAGACCGACATCCGGCTCGTGATGCTCGGCGAGGAGCACGATCGGCGCGCTGCTTCGCGTCGCGCGAAGCGCGCGTTGATCTCGCGCGGCGCGCGCGCGCACGTGCGCCGCGTAGTCGCGGTAGTCGCCGATCGTGCCCGCGCTCGGCGCCGCGATCTGGACGAACGTGAAGCGGCCGACCCACTCGCGGCTCCATCTCGAGCAGGCGCGCGACGGCGTTGAAGCGCTCGATGATGCCCTTCGTGTAGTCGAGCCGATCGATGCCGACGCCGAGCAGGTGGTCTCGCGGACAGCTCGAGACGCTCGCGCACCGCGCGCGCGCGCTGCCGGGATGCCTGGCGCGTCGGCGAGCGGCGCGGGCGGCCACTCGATCGAGATCGGGTAGCGGTGCACGGCCGTCGACTCGCCGCCGCGGCACGACCGTGAACGATCTCGCGGTCGACGCGCGCCTCGATCATGGCGGTCGACGGTGTCGAGGAAGTTGTTGCAGTGGAACTGCGTGTGGAAGCCGAGGATGCTGCTGCCGAGCAGCCCGTCGAGCAGCTCGGCGCGCCACGGGCAGATCGCGAACGACTCCGGAGTTCGGCCACGGGATGTGCCAGAACGTGATGATCGTCGCCTTCGGCAGCCGCTCGCGGATCATCCGCGGCAGCAGCGCGAAGTGGTAGTCCTGGACGAGCACGATCGGGTCCTCGCGTCTGCGCTTCCTGCGACGACGGCGTCGGCGAACCGCGCGTTGACCGTCGCGGTAGTGCTCCCAGTCGCTCGTGCGGAAGCGTCGGCCGCACGTGCGCGATGTGGCACAGCGGCCACAGGCCTTCGTTGGCGAAGCCGCAGTAGTAGCCCGCGCTCTTCCTCCGGCGTCAGCCAGACGCGCCGGAGCTGATAGATCGGATCGCTCGGGCGGCACGGCGACGCGATCGTCGCGATCGACGGTCTCGCGGTCGGCGGAGCCGCTGCCGTGCGCGATCCACGTGCCCGAGCACGCGCGCATCGACCGGCTCGAGCGCGGTGACGAGGCCGCTCGCCGGGTCGCTGGAGCGCGGATGCCGTCCGGCGTCCGGCATGTGGATGTACGGCTCGCGATTCGCGACGACGATGACGTCGTTGCCGTGCAGCTCGCTGCGCAACGTCGCGCGCAGCGCCTGCTGGTCCCAGATGCGCTGGCTGCCGTCGAGCGGCCGATACTGGCGCTCCAGATCGCGGATCAACTCGCGCAGGTCGCGCGCGATCGGCCGCAGCTCCGGCGCGGTCGTCGTCCGCGACGGCCGCAGGATGCCTTCGCCGCGCAGCAGCGCGCGCAGCCCTGCACCCAGCCGCGCCACGAAAGCTGCGCGATGACGACGGTGATGAGCGCGATCGCCGGCGCTCAGCGCGGCGAAGAAATAGAACAGGTAGCGGCGCGTCTCCTCGCTGCGGCGCGTGACGAAGCTCATGTCGTGGACGAGGATGAGCTGCGGGCTCGTCATGCCGTCGGCGTCGATCGGGCGCACCTGCGACGTGCAGCGGGTCCGCGCGGCGTCTGCAGCACGCCGTTTGTCGCTTTCGGCATCGGCGTACTGCGGCGAGCGAAGCGCAGTTGATCTCGCGCGGAAACTCGGCCGTCGCGATCAGGCTCGGCACGTGGCATCGAGGCAAAGCCCACGCCGTACGAGCCGCTCGTCCTGCAGCATCCTGGTTGAAAGAGCGGAGATCCGCGGCTCCGATCGCGTCGGCCACCAGCGTCGCCATCGGCTCCTGAACCGCTCGCCGCGATGAGACTCGAGCGAGTATGTCGAGGTCGCGGACGAACCAGCGGAGCATCAGCGAATCGGCGAGCGGCACCGAAATGTATGCGAACGCGCCGAGCGCGAGCAGCAGAGGAACGACGAATCGCAGCGAGAGGCGCACAGGATCAGTTCGGGATGCGGGTCTCGCAGCGGACGATTCTCGGACCGGCGGTCCCGAGTGCTGCCCTGCTACGACCCAGAACTGCGCTCGCAGGCGCGTACGACGCTGCCGCGGCTAGACGAGGCATGCGCCCCCGCAGCCTGACGCGCCTCGATCGAGTACGGCGCGAGCGGCAGATCGGTCGGACATGCCGCAGCGCCGCTTGGCGCGACGAGGCGACCGACGATCGGCGAGAGCTTGAAGCCGTGCGCCGCGAGAATCCGAACGCGACGTGACAGTCCCGTCGATGCCCGGCAGCGGCCCGAGCACCGGGTTCCAGTCGGGCGTGACGTCGTAGACGCCGGTCCACGAGTGCGCGAGGCCCGCCTCGGCGAATGCGGGGACCCGCCGGCCGAGCATTCTCGCCGATGTGCGCGATGTGATCGAGCGGCACGTCGGCCTGGCGTCGTGTCGGGCGCCTGCGAGCGGCTCGCCGTCGCTCGGTGTCGCCGACCATCAGCTGCCGTGCCGGCGTAGCTGCGGAAATAGATCCCGTCCGGCGGGTACCCAATCCATGACGACCGGCAGATCGGACGTAGGGTAGGTCGTTGCCCTCGAGCGTGATCACGGCATGGCGCGATCAGCGCGAGCGGCACGTCGATGCCCGTCCAATCGGCAATCTCGCGCGACCACATGTTCTGCGCGCTGACGACGACGCCCGCGGCGATCGCGCCGTCGCGTGGTCTCGACGCCGGTGACGCGCGCGCCGTCGCGAAGCAGATCCGTGACGACGGACACCCTCGCGCAGCGCTCGCGCCGCGTCTTCGGGCCGCGCGCGCGCAGTAGCCGGACAGCGTCATGTAGGCGTCCGCGTAGCCGGCGCCGGGCTCCCAGCCGATGACCGGGTCGTCGCTCGAAATCGAGCAGCGGATGAATGCGCCGTGCGGCGTCGATGCGCCGATCTCCTCGTGCATCGAACCCCGGCGCACACGCTGCACCGCGAGCGTCGCGCGCAACGCCAGCGGTGCGCTGCGCCGTGCGGCGCGATCAGCATCAGCCCGCAGCGGCTGAGCCCGCTGTCGGCGTCGGCATCTTCGAGGTAGTTCGGCAGATCGGCGAGGATATCGAGGGCCGCCCGCGCGAAAGCGCGATGTTCTCGGGCACCGAATAGCGCGTGCGCATCGATACGAGGACGACTCGCGCGCTGTGCCGCCGCCCAACGTCGCCGCGCTCGAAGAAGGCAGCACGCGCCCGGCGCCGAAGCGCGCGAGGTGGCACGCGATCCGACGCGCCGGTCCACGCCGCCGCCGATCACGATGCCGCTGCCTGAACCGTTCCATTGGGCAGGTATCGTATCGCGTTCGCGCTGACGCTGGCGCTCGTCGTCTCTGCTCTCGCGCCAGCGGGAGGCGCGGCGCGCGAGATCGCGACCGTCACCGCGAACAGCGCGACGCCGGTGACGGCGATCACGACGAGCGCCGCGAAGAGGCGCGGTATGTTGAGCTGCATGCCGGCGAGTCAGGATCTGGTAGGCGAGCCCGGCGCCCTGACCGCCGGTGCCCGCGACGAACTCGGCGACGACCGCGCCGATCAGCGAGAGGCCGCTCGCGATGCGCAGGCCGCCGAAGAAATACGGCAGCGCGCTCGGAATGCGCAGCCGCGTCAGGATCTGCCAGCGGCTCGCGCGGCACATCCGGAAGAGATTGAGCAGGCCGTGATCGACGCTGCGCAGGCCGAGCGTCGTGTTGGAGATGATCGGAAAGATCGCGACGACGACCGCGCACAGCACGAGCGCGACGCGCGTGTCCTTGACCCAGATGATGATGAGCGGCGCGATCGCGACGATCGGCGTGACCTGCAGCAGCACCGCGTAGGGAAAGAGGCTCATCTCGATCCACCGGCTCTGCACGAACAGCGAGCGCGATCGAGCGTGCCGACGACGGTCGCGATCGCGAGCGCGGCGAGCGCGATGCCGAGCGTGACGCCGAGCGAATCGGCGAGCAGCACCGCGATCCGCGACGAGCGTGCGCCAGACGACCGAGCGGCGACGGGACGATGTACGGCGGGCACGTCGTAGCAGGCGACGAGTGCCCTGCCACGCGGCGATGCAGCGCCACGGCGATCAGCGCCGGCGCGGCGTAGCGCAGCACGCGCGACGGTGCGTCGTCGTCGTTCATCGCGCGGTCGCGCCGCGGTCGATGGCGTCGCGGCGCCGGCCTCGGCGACCAGCGCCGAGAGCCGCTGGCAGTGCGCGCGCGAACGTCGTCGACACCCGGAACGCGTCGCTGCGCGGATACGGCTCGTCGATCGCGCATGTCGGCGATCACGCGGCCGGGGCGCGCGCCCATCACCGCGACGCGCGTCGACAGGAACACCGCTTCGTAGATGCTGTGCGTGACGAAGACGACGGTGAGCCGCTGCGCCGCCCACAGCGCGAGCAGCTCGGCGTCGAGGCGCTGCCGGGTGAATTCGTCGAGCGCGCCGAACGGCTCGTCCATCAGCAGCAGGTCGGGCGCGTGAGCGAGCGCGCGCGCGATCGACGCGCGCATCTGCATGCCGCCCGAGAGCTCGCGCGGAAAATGCCGCGCGAAGTCGGCGAGCCCGACGAGCGCGAGCGCGGCGGCGGCGTCGCGCGTCGCTTCGCGCGCTCGACGCCGGCGAGATCGAGCGGCAAGCCGCACGTTGGCCGCGACGCGCGCCCACGGCATCAGCGTCGGCGCCTGGAACACGAATCGCGAGGCGTCGGCCCGGGTCCGCCGGTCGCAGCGAAGTCGCCGCCCCACCACGCGAGCGTCCCGGCGCTCGGCGCGATCAGCCCGGCGATCAGGTTGAGCAGCGTCGTCTTGCCGCAACCCGACGGACCGAGCAGCGTCAGGAATTCGCCGCGATGGATCGTCGAGATCGACCGGCGCGAGCGCCGCGTGCCGTTCGGATAGGTCTTTTCGGCGCCGGCGATCGCGACGACGGGACGCGCTCGGCGCCGCGTCGCGGCGGTCGGCGCGTCAGGGCAGGACCCTCACGTCGCGCACGATCGACAGCGTGAACGCCGATCGCGTAGTCGACATTCGGCTTGCGCGAGTCCTGCGCTGCGCAGGAAGTCGATCGTCTGCTGCCAGCGCGCATCCGGTCATCGTCAGCAGGCCGCCGGTCGCGGTGTCGGTGCCGGTGACGATCGCGTACTCGCGCATCTTGCGGTGGCCGTAGGCGAGCAGCTCGTCCGACATCTGCGGATTGTCGCGCTTGATGAGCGCGTTGCCCGGCGCCGGATTCGCGAGATAGCTCTTCCACCCTTCCGCGGACGCGCGGACGAATCGCGCCAGCGCGTCGGCGCGCTTCGCGAGCGTGTCGCGCGTGCACGGCGAGCACTTCGGAATAGGGCGGATAGCCCTGCTCCGCGAGCAGGAACACGACCGGCTTCACGCCCGCCTTCTCGATCGAGAACGGCTCGGACGTGGCGAAGCCCTGCTGCGAGAGCTTCGGGTCGACGAGGAACGGCTGCACGCTGAACGCGTACGGCCGCTTCTGGTCGTCGGTGAAGCCGTAGCGCTGCTTGAGCCACGGCCAGAACGTCGTGTTGCTCGCGGCGCCGACGGCGATCGGCTTGCCCTTCAGGTCCTCGAGCTTCGCGACGCCGGGGTGCGCGATGATGACCGTCGGATTCTTCTGGAACGTCGCGGCGATCGCGGTGATCGGGACGCTCTGCTCGGCGGCCGAGAGCACCTGCAGCGCGTCGGCCATCACGACGTCGAGCTGCCCGGCCGCGAGGAGCTGCAGACCGTTGACCTGCGGCCCGCCCATCCGGATCGTCACGTCGAGCCCGTGCTTGCGGTAGATGCCCTCGGCGACGCGCCTGGTAGAAGCCGCCGTGCTCGGCCTGCGCGAGCCAGTCGGTCGCGAACACGATGCGGCTCGAGCGGCTGCGCGTGCGCCGTCCACGGCGGCGGCGGCGACGAGCGCGGACAGCAGACGGCGGAGCGAGGCCGATCATCGGCGGGATCTTGCGGGATTGGAGCGCGGCGAGACGCGCATTATGCGCAAGTTCGGACGTGCGCGCCGCTGCCGGATCCGACGTCCGAAAACGGCGAGTCGTGCGCCGGCGTCCGCTGGCATAATCGCGCCATGCCACTCGATCCCGACGCCTGTTACCGCGCGCTCAAGGCGCACGACCCGCGCTTCGACGGCCGCTTCTTCGTCGGCGTGTCGTCGACGCGCATCTACTGCCGGCCGGTCTGCACGGTGCGGCTGCCGCGGCGCGAGAACTGCCACTTCTTCGCGAGCGCCGCGGCGGCCGAGGTCGAAGGCTACCGGCCGTGCCTGCGCTGCCGGCCCGAGCTCGCGCCCGGCAACGCGAGCGTCGACGCGATCGCGCGCGCTCGCGCAGGCGCGGTCGACCTGATCGAGAACGGCGCGCTCGACGCCGGCGGCATCGAGCACCTGTCGGCGCGCGTCGGCGTGACGAGCCGCCATCTGCGGCGGATCTTCGACGCCGAGTTCGGCGTTTCGCCGATCGAGTACGCGCAGACGCAGCGGCTGCTGCTCGCGAAGCGCCTGCTCACCGACACCGCGCTGCCGGTCACCGAGGTCGCGCTCGCGAGCGGCTTCGGCGAGCGTGCGGCGCTTCAACGCGCTGTTCAAGGCGCGCTACCGGATGGCGCCGGGGCGGCTGCGCGATGCGCGCGCCGGCGGCGCGCTGCCCGCCGACGCTCGCGTTCGAGCTCGCGTACCGGCCGCCCTACGATTGGGACGCGATGCTCGCGTTTCTCGCGCGAGCCGCGCGATCGACGGCGTCGGAGACCGTGACGCGCGACGGCGTATGCGCGCAACCGTGCGCGATCGCGCATCGGGGCACGACTGCATCGGGCCGCGTCGAGGTCCGGCGCGCTCCGCAGAAGCCGGCGCTCCGCGTGCTCGGTGTCGCCGTCGCTCGCACGCGGCGATTCCGGCGGTGTTGTCGCGCGTCAAGCACGCGTTCGATCTCGCGTGCGATCCGGTGGTCGTCGCCGCGGCGCTGGGACCGCTGGCGCGCGGCGCATCCGGGCTTGCGCGTTCCCGGCACGTTCGACGGCTTCGAGCTCGCCGCGTCGCGCGGTCGTCGGCCAGCAGATCTCGGTGCGTGCGGCGCGAACGGTGCTCGGCCGCATCGCGCAGGCGTTCGGCGACGCGCTGCCGCCCGACGCACGGCGATGCCACTGACGCGGCTCTTTCCGACCGCGACGCGAATCGCGGCGCTCGCGCCCGACGAGCTCGTCCGCGCACGGGCTGACGCGCGCCCGCGCGCGCGACGCTGATCGGCGCTCGCGGCGGCGATCGCGTCGGCCGCGATCCGGCTCGAACCGGAGCGACGTCGACGTCGACCGTCGCCGCGCTCGACCGCGCTGCCCGGCATCGGCGCGTGGACCGGCGAACTACATCGCGATGCGCGCATTGCGCTGGCCCGACGCGTTTCTCGCGCAGCGATCTCGTCGTCCTCAAGACGCTGGGCGAGACCCGGCGCGCGCGCGCTGCGCGCGAGCGAAGCGCTGGCGCCCTGGCGTGCCTACGCCGTCATTCACCTCTGGAGAAATGCAGCATGAACACGATCGTGTCTATTTCGATCGCGTCGCGTCGCCGCTCGGCCCGATGCTGCTCGCCGACCGACGGCGTCGCGTTGACCGGCGCGTGGTTCGACGGACAGCGCTATCTCCCGTCGATCGATGCGCGCTGGCAACGCAGCGCGCGATCTGCCCGTTCTGCGGCGCGCGCGCGCGATGCTCGCCGAGTATTTCGAGGGAAGGCGCACGCATTTCGACATCGCGCTCGCGCCGGCAGGGCACGCCGTTCCAGCGCGCGGTGTGGGACCAGATCTTCGCGGTGCCGTACGGCGAGACGATCGCCTATCGCGATCTCGCCGCGCGCACGGGACATCCGTCGGCCGTCCGCGCGGCCGGCGCGGCGACCGGGCGCAACCCGCTGTCGATCTTCGTTCCGTGCCATCGCATCGTCGGCGCCGACGGCGCGCTGACGGGCTACGCCGGCGGACTCGACCGGAAGCGCGCGCTCCTCGCGCTGGAACGCGAAGGCGTCATCGCGGAATCGGCGCGTCGCGCCGCCTAGCATCAGGCTGCTGAAGTGCGGCGCTCGGACGTCGCGCGCCTCGTTTCGCTCGCCGCGATCTGGGGCGGATCGTTCATCTTCATCCGGGTGCTCGCGCCGACGCTCGGGCCGATCCTGACGGCGGCCTCGCGCGTGCTGATCGCCGGCGCGGTGCTGGTGATCTATTGCCGTGCGACGGGCTTCTCCGCCGATCTGCGGCGGTACTGGCGCCAGTATCTCGTGATCGGCGTCGTCAACTCGGCGCTGCCGTTCGTGCTGTACGCGTTCGCCGCGCTGCACATTCCGGCGTCGTACTCGGTGATCCTCAATTCGACGACGCCGCTGTTCACCGCGCTTCTTGCCGTTCCGCTTCTCGGCGAGCGGCTGACGTGGGCGAAGCTCGCCGGACTCGCTGGCCGGCGCGGCGGGCGTCGCGCTGGTGAGCAGGGCAGGGCCGGTGGTTCCCGACCTGTGGTTCGGCGCTGCGGTCGCGCGCATGCCTCGCGCGCGACGCTCTGCTATGCGGTATCGAGCATCTACATGAAGAAGCACGCGGTCGGGCGCGAAGCCGCTGGCGATCGCCGGGTGGAGTCAGGTCTTCGCCGGGCTCGTGCTCGCTGCCGCTCGTGCCGTTCGCTCCGCCGCCCGGTGCGATCACGCCGCTCGTCGTCGCGAACGTGCTCGGGCTGCGCGCTCGTCTGCAGCTCGATCGCGTACGTGCTCTATTACCGGTTGATCGCCGACGTCGGTCCGACCCGCGCGCTGACGGTCGCGTTCCTGATGCCGGCGTTCGGGATGGTCTGGGGCGCGCTCTTCCTCGACGAGACCATCACGTGGCCGATGATCGCCGGCTGCGCGCTGATCATCGGCGGGACGGCCGCGGTGCTGCGCCCCTCGGTCGCACGCGTCCCGCGTCGGCAACGCCGATGATGGAACGCGGCAAGCGAAGAAATGGGGCCCCGCGCGGGGCCCCGGCTTCCAGTCGAGCTGCGCGGATCTATTTCTTGTGCGGCGGCGGCTATCTGCGCGCGCAGCTTGTCGCCCGCAGCGTTGTGGCGCGGATGCCCGCACCAGGACGTCGGGCGGGAGCACCTTCTTGCCGTAGAACTGCTGGTTCCAGTCGTCGGCGGCCGTGACGACGGTTCCGTCGAAGTTCAGCCCGCCGTAGACGCCCTTCGCGCGGTTGAACGTGATGAGATCCGCGACGATGTCGCTCTTCGCGCCCGCGCCGACGGGGCCGGCGGCGACGCTCGCGTCGCCACCCATCTTGAACGAGGTGGCGAGCAGCGAGTTGAAGCCCTTGTCCGGTCATCACCAGCGTGACGCCTTCCGACACCGAGATGCCGGCCTGGAAGCCGACGCTGGCGGTCGCGAGCGTGTAGAAAGACGGGCCCGAGCCACTTGCCGCTCTTCGGGTCCTTTGCATACACAGCACCGCGGCCACCCGGAGCCGCCGAAGATGAACCCGGCCTTGACGATCTCGGGCGAGATCATCACCGCCTTGGCGCGGCCGAAGTTCCTCTGCAGCCAATCCATGTCGGGGTCGCGCAGGAAGTTCGACAGCGAGGCTTCCGGACGCGGCGATGGTCGCCGCCGGGTCCTTCTGCGCAAGCGCGCTCGGCGCGACGAATGCCGTCGAGGCGGCGAGCAGCGCCGCCATTCCAGCGGAGCGTAGCAATCTGGCTAACATATAGTTTCTCCTTGACGCGCTCGGCGCGCGATTGTTGAGTTGGGTTGTCATCGGGCAGCACCGCGGCGTCCGACGAGGCCGCCGGCATTCTACGCTTTTGGCGACCCGCAACACGGGTATCTCGTGCGCGACCCTGGAACGACCGCGCGGCCGCGCAGGCGGTTCGACGTCGCGCTATTGCGGGATCGCGTTGAGCAGGTACATCGCCGCGAGCATCCCCGACGGGCGCCCGATCGGGCCGAGCCACGCCAGGAAGATCGACTCGAGCTCGCCGCCCACGTACACCTGCGTCAGCGCGCGATTGACTTCCAGCCGGAACGCCGAGTCGCCGCGCGGCGACGGCAAACGCGAGCGGCTCGATCGACAGGTCCTCGCCGAGGATCGCCAGCGCTTTCGGATCCTTCGCCTGCACGGCGAGGCCGACGAGCTTGACCTTGTCGCTCGCGAACGCGTCGAGCGAGCCCTTTCTCGAGCAGCGCGAGCGCCTCGTTGCCGTCCTTGACCTGCGTCACCTTCGCGTTGATGAGGCGCTGCTTGAGCAGCGCGTCGAGGCGCGTTTCCGTCGTCGTGCCGCTGATGACGCCGATCGAGCGCCCGGCGAGGTCGGCGAATTGCTTGACGGGCCCGCCATCGCTTGACGAGCAGGCCGCCGGTTTCGAGGAAGATCAGCGACGAGAAATCGACGTCCTGCATCCGGCTGAGCGTCGCCGTCGTGTTGGCGCAGTCGATGTCCGCCCTGCCTGAGGCGACCATCGCGATGCGCTCCGGAAACGGTGCCCGGGATCCAGTTGGTCTTGAGGTCGGGCACGCCGGCTGCGCGGCCGAGCTGGACGATCACGCGCTTGCACAAGTCGATCGAGTACCCGACGGGTCGCCCTTGTTGTCCTTGATGAACGACAGCGGAAACGAGTCGGCCGAGACGGCGACGTTGATCTGCTTCGTCGCCTTGAGCTTCGCCGAGCGTGTCGGTGGCGGGTGGCCTGGGTGCCGGCGTCTGCGCAGCCGCGGGAACCGAGAATCCGCGACGGCGAGCGCCGCGGGCGGCAAGAACGGCGGTGAGAAGGCGCTTCACGTGGTCGACCTTTGCGGTGGGTGGAGGCGCCAGCGGCGCCATCGGGGCGAGGAGTTTACCGTGCTTGTCGTACGTCCGCGCCAACAGCTTCGCGGCGAGCGCGGTCCGCATGTCATCGTGCATGCTAAACTGCGCGTCGCTTTCCGCCCCGGCCCTCCCATGCGCCAACTCGCCCGGTTTTCCGCAGTGCTCGTCGCGATCGGCATGCTCATGGCTTGGGCGTTGCCGGATACCGCGAGCCGCGGCGTCGCCGACGCTCGATCGCATCAAGGAGCGGGGCTCGATCGTCTTCTCCTACCGCAACGCCGCGCCGCCGTTCTCGTACAAGGACCGCGAAGGACGCATCAAGGGCTACAGCGTCGATCTGTGCCTGCGCGTCGCCGCTGTGATCCAGAAGGAGCTCGCGATGCCCGAGCTCAAGATCGAGTGGGTGTCGGTCGAGGCCGCGACGCGCCTCGAGGCCGTCGCGACCGGCAAGGTCGACGTCGGATTGCGGGACGACGACGATCAGCCTGTCGCGGATGCAGACGGTCGATTTCAGCGTGCCGATCTTCGTCGACGGCGGCGGCGTGCTCGTGCGCGCGAAGAAGAAACCGACGCGGATGGCCGACCTCAAGGGCAAGCGTGTCGCAGTGATCGGCGGGACGACGACCGAGCAGGCGCTCGTCCGCGCGCTGAACGCGCTCGCGCGCCGGCCGACGCTGGTGCCGGTCACCAATGGCGGCGAGGGCATGGCGCTGCTCGATCGCGGAGAGGTCGACGGCTATGCCGGAGACCGCATCGTGCTCGCGAACCTCAAGCTGCGCGCGCCGAATCCCGAGCGCGCTCACGTTCGTCACCGGCGACTTCTCGTACGAGCCGTACGGGATCGTCGTGCGGCGCGACGATCCCGATTTCAAGCTCGCGGTGAACCGCGCGCTCGTCGGCTTGTATCGCACCGGCGACATCGACGCGATCTTCCAGCGCTGGCTCGGCGCGCTCGGCCAGCCGGGTACGCTGCTCCACGCGATGTTCTATCTCAACACGCTGCCGGAGTGAGCCGATGACGCCGCTCGCCGCCGCGCGCTTTCCGCGCTTCGCGTTAGTGGGCATCGTTGCGGCCGCGCTTCTGCTCGGTGCACGCGCAGAAGGGCAACACCGGTTCCGACTGCTCGAGCTTTCCGTGCGGGCGCGTCGAGTCGATCGTGCAGACGACGGTCAAGCAATCGTGGACGCCGCTCGGGATCGGGCTCGAGCTTCTACGGCGACTCGAAGGTCACCACGTCGTTCCAGATCGGCCCGGACCTGTCGAATCAGGGCATCGTGGTGCTGGGCGCCGGCGGCGGCGCGGCGTACAAGAAGACGCCGAATTCCTACGAGCAGCCGCGCTGGGAAGTGACGGTGAAGCTCGACAGCGGGCAGAAGCGCGTCGTCACGGTCGCCTACGAGCCGTTCGTTCGCGAGGGCGACCGCGTGCGCGTCGCCGGCAACAGCCTCGAACTCGTCGACTGAGATGGACCCCACGCTCCTGCGCGCTCAATGCCCTTCGGGCGGCCGCGCGGGCACTGAGTCGCGCAGGGACGATGGCGGCGCTGGCGATCACGCGACACCGCGGACGGCCGGCGCATCCTCGCGCTGACCGGCCGTCTCGACGCCGACGACGCTGCCCGAGCTGTGGGACAGGACGCGGCGCGCCGCCGACGAGGCCGCGTCGAAGCCGCTGATCGTCGACGCGTCCGGCATCGAGTACTGCGACGGCGCCGGCGTCGCGCTCTTCGTCGAGCTGCTCCGGCAGCCGCCGCGACGCGCAGCGTCGAGATCGCGAACCTCAAGCCGGCGTTCGCAGGTCGCTGCTCAAGCAGTTCGACCCGGCGGTGCTCGAGCACGACCTCGATCCCGAGCCGCCGCGCGCGTCCGGCGATCGAGGAAATCGGGCTGCGCGGCGTACGGCCTCTGGCGCGACATCCGCACGCAGGTCGAGTTCATCGGCGAGACGACGGCCGGCGCTCGCGTATGCCGCGCGCAATCCGAAGAGCGTGCGCTGGAAGCGACGTCTGGCGAATCTGCGAGCAGGTCGGGCGCCGACGCGCTGCCGATCGTCGCGCTCGATCTCGGTGCTGCTCGGGATGATCCTCGCGTTCCAGTCGGCGGTGCCGATGAAGCGCTTCGGCGCCGAGATCTTCGTCGCCGACCTGATCGGCCTGTCGATGCTGCGCGAGCTCGGGCCGCTGATGACGGCGATCCTGCTCGCCGGGCCGCTCGGGCGCGGCGTTCGCCGCCGAGATCGGCACGATGCGCGTCAACCAGGAGGTCGACGCGCTGACGACGATGGGCTCTCGACCGGTCCGCTTCCTCGTGACGCCGCGAATCATCGCCGCCGTGCTGATGACGCCGCTGCTGACGCTGTTCTCCGACCTGGTCGGGATGATCGGCGGCGCGCTCACGATGCAGTCGTTCTCGATCCCGATCGTCACGTTCCTGAAGGAGATCGACAGCGCCGTCAACACTGACCGATTTTCTCGCGGGCTTCGTCAAGTCGTTCGTGTTCGCCGATGCTGGTCGCCGGGATCGGATGCCTGCGCGGCCTGCAGACACGGGCGGGCGCGTCGGCGGTCGGCGATGCCGCGACGCGGGCGGTGGTCACCGGCATCATCCTGCTCGTCGTCGTCGACGGCCTGTTCGCCGTCGCCTACTACCTGCTCAACATCTGAGCGTCCTGGCCATGACGACGATCCATCATCCGCGTGGAGGACGTGTATGCCGGCTATGACGGACGTCGGCGATCCTCGATGCACATCAACTTCCGAGGTGCGCGCGCGGCGAGGTGTTCGGCATCCTCGGCGGCTCGGGCGGCGGCAAGAGCACGCTGATGAAGCACATGATCGGGCTCACTGCCGCCGATCGCCGGGCACATCTGCATCGACGGCGACGACATCGTAACCGCCGATCCGGCGACGCTCTCGACAGATCCAGCGCACGGTTCGGCGTGATGTATCAGTCGGGCGCGCTGTTCGGCTCGATGACGCTGCTCGAGAACGTCGCGGCTGCCGCTCGAGGTGTACACCGACCTGCCGGACGACGCGATCGACCTCATCGCGCGGATGAAGCTCGAGCTGGTCGGGCTCGAGGCGTTCACCGGGCACATGCCGGCGGAGCTCTCAGGCGGCATGCAGAAGCGCGCCGGCATCGCGCGCGCGATGGCGCTCGACCCGTCGATCCTCTTCCTCGACGAGCCCTCGTCCGGACTCGATCCGATCACCGCCGCGTCGCTCGATGCGACGATCCGGCGCCTCGCCGACAGTCTCGGCGTCACGTTCGTGATCGTCACGCACGACCTCGGCAGCGTCGTTCGTCGCGACGGACCGCGTGATCCTGCTCGATCGTCGCGCGCGAAGGCATCATCGCGGAAGGCGATCCACGCCAGTCTGCGCGACGAGACGACCGATCCCGCGCGTCCGGGCGTTCTTCCGGCGCGAAGCCGAGCCGTCGCCGCCTGATCGCCAATCCCGATGAGCCTCAAAGCCAACTATTTCAAGCTCGGGCTGTTCGTGATCGGCGCCATCATCGCCGGCGTCGATCGTGCTGGTCGTGATCGGATCCGGCCGCTGGTTCCAGCCCAAGCTCACGATCGAGACGTACTTCAACGAATCGGTGCAGGGACTCGACATCGGTTCGAAGCTCAAGTATCGCGGCGTGTCCATCGGCGAAGTGACGCAGCATCGGCTTCACGTACAACAAGTACCAGCTCGACCGGCCGATGGCCGAGCGCGCGCGCTACGTGCTGGTCGAGGCGCAGATCGAGCCGCGACTGCTGGGCGGCCGCGCGGCCGCCGGCGACATCACGAATCCGCAGAACGCGCCAAGATGGAGATCGAGCGCGGCCTGCGCGTACGCCTCGCGCCGCAGGGGATCACCGGCACGAGCTACCTCGAGATCGACTACGTCGACCCGCCGCCGCCGTTGACTGCACGATCGACTGGAAGCCGGACAACATCGTACATCCCGAGCGCGCCGTCGACGGTCGACGCAGCTCGATCAGCGCGGCGTCGGAGATCATGGACCGGCTGCACAAGCTCGACATCGAGAGCAACGATCGCCAACCTCAACAAGCTGCTGGTGACGACGAACGACCGCGTCGCGGCGATCGACACGCGGGCGCTCTCGCGAGCGCGGCGTCGACGCGCGTGCTCGCGAAGATCGAGACCAAGCTCGACAGCATCGACGCGAAGAAGCTCTCCGACGAAGGTGTCGCGCTGCTCGCCGAGTTGCGCGAGTCCAATACGGAGCTCAAGAAGACTGCTGGCCAACCCGGCGCTGCAGAAGCTGCCCGACGACGCCGCGGCGGCGATGGTGCGCATCCAGGACACTCGTCGACGATCCGAAGCTTCGCGAAGTCGATCGCCAGCCTGTCGCGCTCGCTGGCGCGCGATCGACCGGATCGTCGGCGGCGGCGAGGCCGACCTCGCGGTCGTCGATCGAGAACCTGCGCCAGATCACCGACAACCTGCGCGACCTGACCGAGGACAGCCAAGCGCTATCCGGCGAGCTTGATCTTCGGCGCGCCGCCACCCCCGCTGGAGCGCAAGCCATGAAGTCCTTGCCAAATGGGACTGTCGCCGCGCGCGCTGGTGATCGCTCGCTAGCTGTCGGCGCATGGCGTTCGCAAGCGGTTGCAGTTTCACCCGGCCCGCCACCGGTCAAGGATTCCTATCTGCTCGCAGCCTGCGCTCCCGGAACCGGTGGCCAAAACACTAATCCGGATCGCTTCGCGTGGGTATCGTGAATGTCGGCGCGGCATTTCGCGGACGCGGCGTTCGTCGTGCGCGAATCCGAATTCAAGTTCGAGTCGGATTTCTATCGCGAATTCTTCGTGCCGCCCGGCGTGATGATCGCCGATTCCACCGCGCGTGCGCTCGCGCGGGGAAAGGCATTTCGCGGACGTGACGCGCCCAGGCGTCTGTGGTCGACGCTGACTGGGTCCTCGATGGCTTCGTCGGCGCGTTGTACGCCGATGCGCGCGATGCCGCAAAGCCCGAGGCGGTCCTGCAAGTCACGTATTACCTGTCGCGCGACGATGGCGGCGCGAGCGCGCCGGCGTGGTCGCACCCGTACTTCAAGCGCGTCGCCCTGACGTCGGCCAACACGGACGCGTACGTGAGCGCGCTCAATGCGGCGTTCTCGGAGATTCTCGCGGAGCTGGTACGCGCGACCTGGCCGCGGCGCAGCTGCCGGCCAAGTAATGGAGCCCTAGAACAACGGAGGCGGGCCTGTGCCGAGCTCGGTCTCCGGCGTGGGCGGCTTGCCGGTGGTGAGCGCGTCCGCCGCGACGACCCATCCGCCGCCCATCGCCTTGTAGATGTTGACGTTCGCCGAGAAGACCGACGCGCGCACGGATGCCAGCGTGAGCTCGGCGGGAAACAGCGACTGCTCCGCCTGCAGCACCGTCGTGTAGGACGTATAGCCGCCGTTGTACTGCAGCGTCGCGAGTCGTGCGTAGTCCTTCGAGCGCCGCGACGAGCTTTTCCTGCGCAGCCTGCTGCTCCTTCAGCTTTTGCGCTGGCGACGAGCGCGTTTTCGACGTCGGCGAACGCGTTCTGTATCGCGAGCTGATAGTTGTAGAGCGCCGCCTGTTGCGCGGCCGTCGGCCTGCGCGACCTGCCCGCTGACCGCGCCGAACGTGAAGATCGGTCCGATCAGCTGGCCGGCATAGCTCCACACGCGCGCCGGACCGGTGAAGAGTTTGGACAGCTCGGCGCTGGAACTGCCGGCTGCGCCGGTGAGCGAGATCGTCGGGAAGTACAGCGCCTTGGCCGCGCCGATCTGCGCATTGGCGGCGATCAGCGTTTCCTCCGCCTGGAGCAGATCGGGCCGGCGCGTGAGCAATTCCGAAGGCAACGCCGGCGGACACGGGCGGCAGCGTCAAGATCGTCGATCGACTTGCCGCGCGCAATCGGGCCCGGGATTGCGGCCGAGCAGCACCGAAAGCGCGTTCTCCGTCTGGGCGATCTGCGATTCGATCTGCGGAATCTGCGCTGCCGCAGTCTCGTATTGCGACTGGACCTGCGCTACGTTCATCTGCGACACCTGGCCGTACTGGAACTGCAGCGTGAACAGGCGCACCGATTCGCCGTACGCCGCCGAGCGTGGACTTGGCGATCGACGAGCTGCTCGTCGAGCGCCGCGCAGCGTCAGGTAGTTGCCGGCGACCGACGCGACCAGCGACAGGATGACGCCGCGCCGCGCCTCGTCGGTGGCGAGCAGGTTGGCGCGCGCGGATTCGCTCAGGCGCCGGATGCGGCCCCACAGGTCGATCTCCCAGCTCGACGTTCAGCAGCGCCTGGTACGAACGGTCTGCGGATTGGCGATGAAGCGGGCGAGCTTCCGGCGATAGCACCGGACTCGGTCGTGCGCGCGCGCCCGCGACGCCGTCGTAGCCGACCTGCGGGAACAGCGCCGAGCGCGTCTGCGTCAGCACGCCCGCCGCCTGCTCGACGTTGGCGACCGCGACCTTGACGTTCAGGTTGTGCTGCGAGCGCCTCGGCGATCAGCGCGTCGAGCACCGGATCGCTGAACTGCTTCCACCATTCGGTGTTCGCGGTGTCGGCGCGCGTCCTTCGCTTCGTAGATGAACGCCTTGGGCGCATCCACGGTCGGGCGCGTGTAGTCGGGTCCGACCATGCAGCCCGGCGACCAGCACGGCGGCAGCGACGCGGAGATGAGCCCGCAATCGCACGGGAAGACCCGGCGCGCACGTCAGTCGCCCTCGGGACGCGGCGCGGCACCGGCGGCGCCTCCGGTGGCTGCGCAGCCGCGGTGCGGCCTCCGCGTTTCCGCCTTGCCTTCCTCGCGCTCCTTCAGCCGGTCGAAGAGATAGAAGAGCAGCGGCACGTACAGCATCGCGAGCGTCGTCTCGCCGAGCATGCCGCCGATGATGCCGGTGCCGATCGAATGCCGCGCGTTGGCGCCGGCGCCGACGGCGAGCGCCAGCGGCAGGCAGCCGATCGCGAACGCGAGCGAGGTCATGATGATCGGCCGCAGCCGCTGCTCGCCGGCGAGGATCGTCGCTTCCATGATCGACTTGCCTTCGTCGCGGAATTCGACGGCGGCCGACACGCGCAGCACCGCGTTCTTGGCGCCGAGGCCGATCAGCACCAGCAGGCCGATCTGGAAGTACACGTCGTTGTCGAGGCCGCGCAGGTGGTTGGTGATGAGCGCGCCGAGGATGCCGAACGGCACCGCCGACATCACCGCGCCCGGCAGCGTCCACGACTCGTACTGCGCCGCCAGCACCAGGAACACGATGATGAAGCCGAACACGAAGGCGAGCCCCGACGTGCCGCCGGATTTCTTCTCCTCGTACGAGAGCCCGGACCACGCGAACGTGTAGCCCGGCGGCAGCACTTCCTTCGCCACCGCCTCCATCGTGGCGATCGCGTCGCCCGAGCTGTAGCCCGGCGCACGCGCTGCCGTTGATCTTGGCCGCGGTGAAGCCGTTGAAATGCGGCAGGAGGTCGGGGCCGGCGGTCCACTGCGTCGTGACCACCGACGACAGCGGCACCATCTGGTTCTGGTTGTTGCGCGTGTACAGGCGCGTCAGGTCCTCCGGGTTCTGCCGGTACTGCGCGTCCGACTGCACGACCACCCACCAGACGTTGGAGAACAGGTTGTACTGGCTGACCGTCAGCGAACCGAACTGCGCCTGGATCGCGCTGTACACGTCCTGGATCGGAATGCCCAGAAGCTGCGTCTTGTCGCGGTCGACGTTGGCCCGCAGCTGCTGCGTGCTCGCCGAATACGTGGTCGCGAGGCCGGTGAGCTCGGGCCGCTCGCGCGCCTTCTTGAGGAAGTCCTGCATCACGCCGTCGAGCGCGACCGGATCGCCGGTGCCCGTGTCCTGGATCCAGAACTCGAAGCCGCCCGTGGTGCCGATGCCGGGAATCGCGGGCGGCGCGATCGGGATCACGATCGCGCCCTCGATCGTGCGCGCCTTGGCGAAGAAGCCCTGCAGGATCGCGCGCGCGTTCTCCTTCTTCGCCGTGTCGACGTTCTCGTAGCGCTTGTCGAAGTCGGTGAACGTGACGAAGATCGTGCGCGGCATTGGTCTTGAAGCCGCTGTCGAGCAGGCTGTAGCCGGTGACCACCGTGCGCGTCTGCGACGCCGGGAAGGTCCTTGAAGATCGTCGTCCGCCTTGTTCGCGATCTCCTCGCGTGCGCGCGAGGCTCGCCGCCTGCGGCATGATGATCGCGCGCGAACGCGTAGCCCTGGTCCTCGTTCGGCACGAAGCTCGTCGGCAGGATCTTGAACAGGTGGTAGATCGAGTACAGGAACACCGCGAGCAGGACGAGCGCGACCACCGCGAACTTGATGACGTAGGTCGACCGCGATGCCGAACGCGCTGCGTGACGCGGTCGACCTGGCGGTTGAACCAGGCGAAGAACCGCGCGTCGGCGGCGGACTGTGCTTCAGCAACACCGCGCACATCGCCGGCGTGACGGTCAGCGCGATGAAGCCCGACACCGACACCGAGATCACGATCGTGATCGCGAACTGCTTGTAGAGCTGGCCGGTGGTCCCCGGCAGGAACGCCGCCGGGATGAACACCGAGCACATCACGAGCACGACGGCGACGAGCGAGCTCGCGATCTCGCTCCATCGAGCGGATCGTCGCCTCCTTGGGCTGCGAGATGGTGCTGGTGCATGTTGCGCTCGACGTTCTCGCACGACGACGATCGCGTCGTCGACCACCATGCCGATCGCCAGCACCAATCCGAACAGCGTGAGGAGGTTGATCGAGAAGCCGAGCGCCAGCATGCCGGTGAACGTGGCGATCAAGCGCGATCACGATCGCCACGCGTGCAGATGATCGTCGTGCGGAAGCTCTGCAGGAACAGGTAGACGACGAGGATCACCAGCACGATCGGCCTCGAACAGCGTCTTGATCACTTCCTTGATCGACAGCCGCACGAAGTCGTTGGTGTCGAGCGCGATCGAGGTACTCCATCCCGTCCGGGAAGCTCGCCTTCATCTCCTCCATCGTCTTGCGCACCGCGTCCGAGACGACGAGGCCGTTGGCGCCCGGCTGCTGGTAGACGGCGATGATCGTCGCCGGCACGCCGTTCATCTTGCTGTCGACGATGTATTGCTGCAGCCCGATCTCCGCGCGCGCGACGTCGCCTACGCGCACGATCGCGCTGCCGTCCTGGCTCGCGCGCAGGATGATGTTCTCGTACTGCTTGGGCTCGGTGTATTGCGGCTGGCGTGATGACCGGGAACGTGAGCTCGACCGGGCCCGCGTTCGGCTGCTGGCCGATCTGTCCGGCGCCGAAGAGCTGGTTCTGCTGGCTGATCGCGTTGGCGATGTCGGACGTGGTGATGCCGAGCGAGGCCATCCGGTCGGGATTCATCCAGATCCGCATCGCCTGGTTCGGCACGCCCATGATCTGCGCCTGTCCGGCGCCGTTGACGCGCTTCAGCGCGTCGAGGACGTAGACGTTGGCGTAGTTGGCGATGTAGTTCGCGCTGTAGCGATCGTCCTTCGCGTACACCGCCACCAGCATCATGATCGACGACGACTTCTTCTGCACGTTCACGCCCTGCTGCACGACGGCGGACGGCAGCTGCGGCATCGCGAGGTTGACGCGGTTCTGCACCTGCACCTGCGCGATGTCGGGATCGGTGTCGAGCGAGAAGTAGATCGTCATCGTCAGCTGGCCGGTCGACGAGCTGATCGACGACATGTACAGCATGTTGTCGACGCCGTTGATCTGCTGCTCGATCGGCGAGGCCACCGAGTCGCGCGAGCGTCTTGCGAGTCGGCGCCGGGATACGTCGCCGACACCGTGACCTGCACCGGCGTGATGCGACGGGTACTGCGCGACCGGCAGCTGGCTCATCGACACGAGGCCGGCGAGGCAGATGATCAGCGCGACGACCGCCGCGAAGATCGGGCGCTCGATGAAGAACTTCGAGAACATTGAGCGCGGATCCTACTGGTTGACGGACGAGGTCGACGCGCCGGGCCTGGTCGTCGCTGCCGGCGCCCGTCACGTTCACCGGCGGCACGAGCTGGATGCGCTGGGGCTCGACGCCGAGTTTCACGAGCTCGTCGCGCACGGCGGCGGCGCGCTTCTTGGCGAGCTCGACGTTGGCCGCGGCGTTGCCCGTCTTGTCGGCGTAGCCGGTGATGACGATCTGCGTGCCGATCCCGACGTACAGCGGCCGCCGCGACGCGCATGGCGCGCTGGGCATCGGTGTCGAGCGTCGGCTTGTCCCTGTGGCGAAGTAGATCGACACGCTGGATGGCGAGGCGGCGGGATACGGCGCTCCGCCCGCCGCGCCTTGGCGCTTGCGGCTGCCGGCGGCGTCGGCACGTAGGGCGACGCCTTGACCGGCGCCGCCTGCGTGAGGCGGATGCCGCCGTCGACGACGACCTTGTCGCCGTCGTTGAGACCTTCGGAAATGAGCCAGCCCTCGCCCTTCCATTCGCCGACGACGACCGGGCGCAGCTCGGCCTGGTTGTCCTTGTTCACGACCCACACGAAGTGGCCCTTCGCGCTCTGCTGCACCGCGCGCTGCGGAACCACGATCGCGTTCGGCCGGATCGCGCCCTTGAGGCGCACGCGGACGTATTGATTCGGGCCGCAGCACGCCGGCCGGATTGTTGACCGTCGCGCGCAACAGGAACGTGCCCGTCGTCGGGTTGTACGACGGATCCGCGAACGTGATCGCGCCGGTATACGGAAAGAGATTGCCGTCGACCATTTCGACCTCGACGATGAACTTGCCGCCTTCGGGCAGCTTCAGCTGCCCGCTGCGCACGTCGTTGCGGATGCGCTCCATCTCGTTTTCCGAGACGCTGAAGTTGATCCACATCGGCGTCAGCACCGAGACGGTCGTGAGCTGCGCGTTCTGCGGACTCGAGGTACGTGCCGTCGGCGACGGCCGCGTAGCTCGATGACGCCATCCACCGGCGAGCGGATCGTCGTGTACGAGAGGTTGAGCTGCGCCGTCTCGAGCTGCGCCTTCCCCTGCTCGACCGCCGCCGCGGCCTGCTGGTACTGGCCCTGCGCGTCGTCGAGGTCCTTCTGCGACAGCGCGTTCTGCTCCGCGAGCGGCTTGGTGCGCGCGAGGTTCTGCGTCGCCACCTGCAGCGCCGCCTGGTTGCGCTGCAGTGCCGCCTGCTGCGCATCGACCTGCGCCTGGAACGGCTTCTGGTCCATCTGGAACAGCACCTGGCCGGCCTTGACGACCGAGCCTTCGACGTACATGCGCTTGTCGAGCCAGCCCGGATACGCGCGCCTGGATGTTGACGGCCTGCGAGCTCTGCGTCTGCGCGACGTAGATCGCCGTGACCGGAACATCCTTGCGCTCCACGGTCAGGACCGTCACGTCGATCGGGCCCCTTGTCCGGGGCTTCGGCGCCTCCCGGCCGCAACTCGGCGACCAGCAGGCACGACGACAAGCAGGGCGCCGCCAACAAAGCCGGGATGAACCTGCAGCCTGGACGGGCGGAATGGGTGTTCATCGTCGAACGGTCCGAGAGTGGGCGAGACGGCCAGAACAGCCGGCATGTTTTACCACGAAACTGGCGAATGACGGTTGACCGCGCGATGATAATGCCACCTATCGCTGCGCTTTCCCAGGACGCCGCAGGAGACTGACGCATGGACGAGAGCTTCGCTGCCTTCGACGCCACCTTGCGCGACGGGCGTGCCGTCCACATCCGTGCGATGTTCGCGCGACGGACGAGGCCGAGTATTGCAGGCGCTTCGCACCGGATGAGCGAGGACGCCCGCTACATGCGCTTCATGCGGCTTCGTCCGCGAACCCAACCGCGAGCGCGCTGCGAAATGTGCTCGCCTCGATTCCCCGACGGCGGGATCGCGCATTGTGGCGACGGTTTCCGCGGCGGATGGCATTCGACATCGTGGGAAGCGCTATCTGTGTCCTCGGGGACGACCGGACAACCGGCGAGTTCGCCATCTCCGTCTTGTCCGAATTTCGGCGGGGTCGGACTGGCGAGGACGCTTGTTGACGCGCGCTCATCGACGCGGCGAAGGCGCGCGGGATCGCTGAGATTGACGGCTTTGTGCTGGCTGCGAACCAGCCGATGCTGCGCCTCGCCCGTCGCCTCGGGTTCAACATTGCACCCGACCCAGAGGACAGGTCCGTTCGCATCTGCCGCCTGCGTCTTTCCGACAGCTAGGTTTCCCTCGCCGACGGCGGGAGGTCGCTGGCCGCCTGCATCGCCCTGGTAGCGTTCGATCGCGGCGCGCGCGTTGAACAGCATGCGCTCGCGGCCGAGCCGCTCGTCCAGCCCGGCATGTCGCACGACCTCGAGGACACCGGGGTTCGAGCCCCACCAGCCAGACGACGGCGCCGCGTTCGGTCGCGCGCTTCTCGCTCTCCATCAGCGCCTGCAATGCCGAGTATTCGATGTCGGGCACCCGGCTCATGTCCAGCGCCAGCGACGCGCGGCTTGTACTGCGTCGACCAGCGCGTCGATCTGCTCCGCCACATCCTGCGCGTTGACGAAGTAGAGGCGTCCCTCCGGCCGCACGATCAGCAGGCCCTCGAAGGTCTCGTCGTCGGGGTGTTCGGGCGACAGCGGCCGCAGCACGTCGGCCCCGCGCTTGCGGCCGATGACGGACACGCGCGGGTGTGCGGTCTGGCTGGCGAGGCCGATCATCGACACGATGATCGCCACGACGATGCCCTTGCAGCGTGCCGAACATCAGCACGCCGAGCGCGGCGATGATCGCCCAGCGAAACTCCATCGTGCGCACCTTGCGAATGGCGAGGAACTCCACCGGCTGGATCAGCCCGACCGAGTAGACGATGACGACCGCCGCCAGCGTCGCGTTCGGCAGCAGGCCCAGCATCGGCGCGAGCAGCAGCATGGTTGCCACCGCGGCACCGGCGGTCACCAGCGATGCCTTCTGCGACCGCCCGCCCGCGGCGCGCACGACCGCGGTCTGCGAGGTGCCGCCGCCGGCCGGCATCGCGCCGAACAGCGCGCCGCCCGAGATTGGCGGCCCCGGTGGCGATCAGCTCGCGATTCGCATTGATCGGAGGATCGTCCGGCCGGGCAAAGGCGCGACCCGCCGCGATCGTTTCGGTGAAGCTCATCAGCGCGATCCCGAGCGCGCCCGGCACCAGCTGCTCGATCAGCGCGAGGTCCGGCAGCGTGAGCGACGGAAATCCCTGCGGAATCAGGCCGACCGTCGAGACGCCCGAGCGCCTGTCAGGCCGAAGAACCACGACGCGGCGATCGCCGCCGCCGACGGCGACCAGCGGGGCCGGAGAATGCGGCCACAGCCGCTCCATGCCGATCAGCATCGCGAACGTCGCCGCGGCCACCGCCAGCGTCATCAGCGACGTGTCGGGAACGTGCTGCGCGACGCTGAGCAGATCGGCGAAGAAGCCCTGCTTGGTGATGTGGATGCCCAGGAGCTTCGGCACCTGGTCCAGCACGATCACGAGGCCGATCCCGGCCTTGAAGCCGGTCAGCACCGGCGTGGAGATGAAGTTGGCGACGAATCCCAGTCGCATGCAGCCTCGCCAGCAACAGCATCGCGCCGACCAGCGCGGTGAGCGTGGCCGTCGCGGTGACGAGCTTCGCCGGATCGCCGTCCGGCACCGCCAGGCCGAGCTGCGTGCCGCGCCAGGATCGCCAGCGTGGTGGTGGAGCTGACGCTCAACACGCGCGACGAGCCGAGCAGCGCGTAGATCACCATCGGGATGAAGGCGGTATAGAGACCCACCGCGACGGGCAGGCCGGCGACCGTCGCGTAGGCCATCGCCTTGGGCAGGACGACCGCCGCGGCCGTGAGTCCGGCGACGATGTCGAATCGCAGTGCACCGCTGCGTTGCTCGCTTGCCTTCGTGTCGGTAGGAGGCTGATTCATGGGCCAGTCGGAGTCGCGGTGCCGCGCGAATCAATTCAGTCAGGTTCCGCGGCGAGTTGCAGGAACAGCGGGTGATTATGTTCAGCGGTCATGACGTATGCCTTCGCAGTGCGTTGTTTCGGGTTGCGCCGGACGCATGGACGTCACAATATCGCGCGATCAAGGCGAAGGGGCAACGATGGAACGCGCGCATGAGAAATATCAGCGCCTGCTCGATTTCTGCAAGTCGTTGCCGCCGACGCCGACGGCGGTCGCCCATCCCTGCGACGAGCTCGCTGCGCGGCGCGGTCGAAGCCGCGCAGCTCGGCCTGATTGCGCCGATCCTGGTGGGGCCGCGGGCGCGCATCGAAGCGTTGGCGAAGCAGCACGGTATCGATCTCGCAAACATTCCGATCGTCGACGCGCCCTACAGCGAGGCGTCCGCCGCGAAGGCGGTCGAGCTCGTGCGCGAGGGCAAGGCCGAGGCGCTGATGAAGGGCAGCCTGCACACCGACGAGCTGATGGGCGCGGTGGTCAGGCGCGAGACCGGGCCTGCGCACGGCGCGGCGCGTCAGCCATTGCTTCGTGATGGACGTGCCCGGCCTATGCCGACACGCTGATCATCACCGACGCCGCGGTCAACATCGCGCCGACGCTGGAGGACAAGGTCGCACATCGTCCAGAACGCGATCGACCTCGCGCACGCGCTGCGCTTCCCGGAGGTGCGCGTGGCGATCCTGTCGGCGATGGAGACGGTCAATCCCGAAGGTGCCGTCGACGATCGAGGCCGGCGGCGCTGTGCAAGATGGCCGATCGCGGCCAGATCACCGGCGCGCATCCTCGACGGCCCGCTCGCGCTCGACAACGCGATCAGCCTCGAAGTCGGTGAAGATCAAGAAGATCGACTCGCCGGTGGCCGGGCGCGCGAACGTGCTGGTGGTGCCCGATCTCGAGGCGGGCAACATGCTCGCGAAGAGCCTGTCGTTCCTCGCCGGCGCCGACGCCGCCGGCATCGTGCTCGGGGCGCGCGGTCCCGATCATCCTGACGAGCCGCGCCGACTCGGTGATCGACGCGGCTCGCCTCCTGCGCGGCATTGCGGCGCTGGTCGCGCAGCGCGCGCGCGCGAAGCGCGCCAGCAAGGCCGTCGGCCTGAAGAGCGCTGCGATGGCCGACGCGATCGTCGTACTGAACGCGGGCTCGTCGAGCTTCAAGTTCTCGCTGTTCGCCGAGAGCGCGCGAGGCACTCGCGCTCGTCGTCGCGCGGGCAGGCCGAGGGGTTGTACACGTCGCCGCGCTTCGTCGCGCAAGGACGGGGCTGGCGCGACCCTCGACGAAAAGTCGTGGGGTGAGGGTGTCACGCTCGGGCACGACGGCGCGCTCGATCACCTCGTCGCACTTCCTGCGTCAGCGGCTGACGCGAGCACCGGCTCGTCGGCGTCGGCCACCGGGTCGTGCACGGCGGACTCGAGTACGCCGCAACCCGTGCGCGTCGATGCGTCGGTGCTCGCGGCCCTGGAGAAATATGTCCCGCTTGCGCCGCTGCACCAGCCGCACAATCTGGCGCCGATCCGGGCGCTGCTCGAACGGCTGCCGCAGCTCCCGCAGGTCGCTTGCTTCGATACCGCGTTCCACAGGGGCCAGCCGCCGGTCGCGCAGGCGTTCGCGCTTCCCGAAGGCGATCACCGATCGAGGCGTCATCCGGTACGGCTTCCACGGGCTGTCGTACGAGTATGTCGCGCAGGCGTCCTGCCGGCAGTACGACTGCGCGTGCCGCCGCTGGCAAGGTCGTCGTGCTGCATCTGGGCAACGGCTCGAGCATGTGCGCGATCGCGGGCGGCCGCAGCGTCGCGAGCACGATGGGATTCACCGCCGCCGACGGGCTGCCGATGGGCACCCGCTGCGGAAGCCTCGACCCCGGCGTGATGCTCTACCTGATGGACGAGCTCGGGATGGACGCGCGCGCGATCGAGAAGCTCATCTACCAGCAGTCGGGCCTGCTCGGCGTGTCGGGGATTTCCAGCGACATGCGCGACGCTCGAGGCCAGCGACGAGCCGCGGCGCGAAGGCGGCGATCGACCTCTACGTCTACCGGATCGGCCGCGAGCTGGGCTCGCTCGCCGCCGCGCTCGGCGGGCTCGACGCGATCGTGTTCACGGCGGGGATCGGCGAGAACAGCCGCTCGCTGCGCGAACGCGTCTGCCGCGATGCCGCAATGGCTCGGCGTCGGAGCTGGATGCCGACGCCAACCGCGCGCGGCGCCGGACGAATCAGCACCGCCGCAAGTCGCGTGTCGGCGTGGGTCATTCCGACCAACGAGGAACTGATGATCGCGCGCCACACGCGTGACGTACTCGGTATGCGGAATGAGTGACACTAGATGAGCGGCGGAGCCAGCGCATCGCGACGATTTTGCGGCAACGCGGAGGTACACTGGCGACTCGATCAAGGGCGGTTAGGCTACATTTCCATCGGCTTGGGATGGTCGTTGTCTCAAAAATCTAATGGATTGGAACGGCAGGGGATGGCAATGAACGAAGAGATCCACCAGGAAGAGACGACGCGCGAGCCAGTGCTCAGTCCGGTGGACCGGGTATCGGAGATGCTGTTCGGGTTGTTCATGGCGCTTACCTTTATTGGCGCAGTCTCCGTCGCGGAATCCGGCGACGCCGAGATCCG